>Ga0209415_10006343_pt1 | contig 21054 bp, 18 predicted proteins | sample PeaSoiSIISIP2007_FD_187696 | JGI IMG/M metagenome (GOLD analysis project Ga0209415, IMG submission 187696) | Peat soil microbial communities from Weissenstadt, Germany - SII-SIP-2007 (SPAdes) (version 2) | ecosystem: Environmental > Terrestrial > Soil > Wetlands > Peat | place: Germany...
ATAATATTCGCTACCAGAGCGCATTTCATAACATTTTGTTTACGTTTTTACGTACTCGATAAGCAATTGACCCATATAAATTAAGCAAGACTATAATCTGAAATTAACATGAAGGACGCAGGTTGAAAATTTCGCATGCTGTCGCGGAATGACGTTCGGGTCATGAACCCGAGAGTTCGAAAATTTTGGAGCTACGAACTTCCGCAAGCCTCTCAGTCAGGGATACAACTGGTATTTCTGACGCCAAGCGGCGTTGAACATCAGGGCGACCACCCAGAAATACACAGGCCTTGTAAAATATCTTGGGGGAATTGACGCTCCCCCATACTTGGTTGGAACACTATATCCAAGCAGATAAGAAGATGGAATTGCCTCGTTTCCTGGAAAGGTGTTGTTAAATTCGTAGCGCATGACAGTACTCTTTCACTTATCCTTGAAAACCCGCTCATCGTAGACAAAATCTTCTTTTCCAATAATCGAAACGGATTTTATGTCAGGGTGTAGCGGATTGATTAGCATGTTATACTCATGAGACACTACGACGGAAGGTACTCGCAAAAGAAGACTTTCTTTACTTGCTGCCCAATGAGATCCAAAATCAGCCACAGTAAATGGAGCTGGATCCAAATGCCATCCTTTTGGTAAATCATCAGGAGCAATCTCTTTAGGAATTATTTTTTCTGGTATACCAATAGATACGATTCGCAGGTCCTTTGGAAGGTCCGGTAGCGAGATGTGCACTAGACATTCAAACGCGGCAAGAGATCTGCTTTCTGCAGTATAAACAAGTGGTGTTCCTTTGCGATTCCACCTTGCTCCGTAAATACGTGCGCCTTCGCCAGAGAGATCACGAACAAATCTTGCCGTCGCAATCCTGAAGACTATCCTCATGCAAAAATTCCATGCTCAATCCTGCCAAGTTCGTCCGTTACCATTTGTGCTCCGGTTTTCAGACAAACTAAATCTGTCGGTGCCTTGCCGCCTAAAGGTTTACTAGGCGAGTTAAACCATCTTATAAACTTCTCCTGATCACCGAATACCTCGACACCCTTCGCCATCAGAGCAACAAGTTGTATAATGTGCTCAGAAACAGACGCGCTAAATTTTTGATTACTGTTATATCTTTGAATGGTACGCAGAGTAACTGGTAGCATCTGAGCAACTTGGTCTGCTGAAAACTTAAAATAATGCATAAACGCTATGAGGGATCGCTTAGTGACACCTTCTATGCTCATTTCAATCGTCTCCATTTGAGACAAAGGTTTTCTGTGAAAGATTGTTTTAAAGACCTCTTCTTCGAAATTTGTTCGACTTGTTAGACTCCTGGCTATTGGCTGGTCTTTAGAGCCAACTTTTCTTTCTCGCTTTTTAGCGGTTACCGTTTGCATAGAAACCCCCTGTATGATTCCTGACATCTGTCATAATATTAGCGAAATTTGTCGCAATTGTCAACTCGTTTAAGTGATAAAAGCAGTTATCTTCTCCTACCATTTCTGTCTGTTTTGCTGCTTTTGCCTTTTTGGAAATTTTTCAGCGCTTTTTAGCACAAACTTCACTATCATTAGACTGACATTCATTCGCCAGCACCTTTTTCGGTGCATCGGGGAAGACGTTGGTGGTTGCAAGCACTAGGGGAAACAAGGAGACGGATATTAAGATTGATGGTAAACCGGTGATTATCGGATTGAATGCTTATATCAGGAAGTCGGTGCTGGTCATGGTGTCTGTGGAGGGACATCTTCCGCTACTGCATATGAAATAGAAAAGGAGTTAGCCGTTGTAAGCTAACCCCTTGGCGGGCAATCTCATTCCTTGATGCTTTTGCGTGTTATCGTCTTTCTCGTCCGACCGTCTTATGCTACCTTCCTTTTTTTATCGCTATCCAAAGACCATTCTTGGGCCGCTTTTTTAACCGTGGCTATCATTGCGGGAGTAAACTCCTTGATGCCGTGGGCTTCCCTGGCATGAACCGCCGCTCCGTCTACAATAAGCTCCTCTGTCATAGCTATATACCGCCAGGAGCAATTCGGACCGATATCGCAGTTATATACCTTCGTTTTAATATCAACAAATTCTGCGGCACCTGCTTCAGTTGGGGGTGTAAAGCTGTTTTTTATCTTTCCCAGCATATCTGGACTGATCGCCTTCACCCCGTGAACATCACGCAGATGAATAGCTGTGATATCGGCGAGTAATTCCTCGGTATTGGCAATATGCTTCCATTTGCATGTATATCCAAGACTTGCACATTTGATTTCTCTCACGACACACCTCCTGTATGCTTCATAATTGACAAACGATATCTTACCCACCATTTTTTGTTCTATTTGTTCTATTATAAGTATATCATATACTGAAATCATTCCGGTAAGTTTCAAGAAGGTTAAAGAGCAGGAAGCATTCAAGAATATCACGATTATTGTGGTCTTCTCAAATGGGCAAGAAGAAGAGTGGCAGGAAGCCATCCAAATTGCAGATGGTCTTTTGATAAAACCGTTCACATCAACGGAAATACATGCGGCAGTTGGAAAGATTATTTCTCAAGCGGTTCTTGAACCCAAAACAGCCATAGGTTCCATCTGAAAGGAAAAACTGGAAGGACTGTCCTATGTTGGAAACAAAATATTTTGCTACAGGATGCCTGACAGTTATAATATGCTTGGTTTTAATTCCGCTCTTTTTACTGGTCTTCAGGTTGACCCGTGTTATTGCAATCCCCCTTGCAATAATCATAGCTATTATTTTGGGGTTAACTTTGATAGGTAGAATCTTTTATAGGTAGAATAGTAAGGTTCTTTTTTACCGGGAAATATCACAGATATTACGAATGCCATAATTATCTTCTTCATAATATCTCCTTTGTTCACAAAAGACTCATTGAGAGAACAGCATAACCCTTACTTGATGTACATTTCTTTATCTGCATAAGACCCTCCCCAATCTGCTCCACATCTACTATAATTACCATAGGAGTGAACCATGTGCGGCAGATTTGACATACATTCAGCGATTGAAATCATCGCCAAGATTTTCCAAATAGACATCATTAATTTCGACATCAAGCCGAATTTCAACGTGGCTCCAACGCAGGACATTCCAATCGTCCTCAATGACGGGAAGCAGAACCTCCTTATTTCAAGCAGGTGGGGATTCTTACCATTTTGGGCTAAGGAGGAGATAATTTCATATTCAATGATAAATGCGAGGGATGAAAAGGTTGATACCAATCCGTCATACAAGAATGCGTTCATCAATCACCGCTGTCTTGTTGTGGCTGATGGGTTCTATGAATGGCTTAAACAGGACAAGGTTAAGCTTCCGTACTATACCCGCCTCAAATCGAAAAACCCGATGGGGTTTGCTGGACTCTATAACAATTGGAAATCACCTGAAGGAGAGTGAATCTGTTCTTCAACAATGTCACAACCGATGCTAATGAACTCATGAAACCAATCCACAATCGAATGCCCGTCATCCTCCACCAAGACGATTTCAAACTATGGCTGAATCCTAATGGACATGATAAAGGTGTCCTTCTGCCTCTGCTGAAACCATTTCCATCTGATGAACTCGAAGCTTACCGAGTCACGCCAAAGATGAATTCTTTTAAGTACAATCATCCCGATAATATCCAGTCGGTTTCGTGATTCCGAGCAACAACCAGAACTGGCCCAATATTCTCACTCTGGTTTTATCTCCAATCTAATACCCCAACAATACCCTTACCGGGGTATTGTAAGGGTACTCAAATTGTGATATTCATCTTGCAACGAGAATTAGGGCAAGCATTCTTTTTTAACATCGCCTATTTATAATGTGATTTCTCACACGATTCAACCTATTTGGGGCAGTAGTGTCTTACATTAGTAGAATGAACTTGTAAAGGATGGCATGGTGCAAAACAATAAATCAATCCTCATTGTAGATGATGACAAAATGCTCACCTCCGCTATTCAAGCATTACTAGAAGAATACGGGCATACGGTATCGTGTTGCGATAATGGCGTAGATGCCGTTAGCAATTCAAAAAAGCATGACTTTGACATGATTCTCATTGACTATAATATGCCCGGATTAAAGGGAGATAGTGTGTGTAGAGTGATACGAGATAACCGTCCTAATGTATACATCGTGGGCTTCAGTAGTGAGTACAAGGGTCGGGCTTTTGCCGAGGCAGGTGCCAATAAGTTCATACACAAGGCAGATTTGGCGCAGAATTTTTCTCTTTTGCATCAGCTAGTGCTAATGACTCCGTAGTCCCCGCAGAATCCCTTGCCAGTTATGAGCATTCACAATAGGTATGTTTTCTTCAAACATCTTCCAACCGCTACTCGGCTGAAAAACCTTGTCATCATCCACAAATATGCTATAGTTACAGCATTCATCACGATTCCAAATCGGTTGAACGGTGAGGATTTCGAACAGTCCGGTAACTGTCCTGAAACTGTCCTGATAAAAAAATGGGGCTACAGCAAATGATGTAACACCGATAAATTTGGCAGCGGGGGCCGGTTTGAACCAGCGACCTTGGGGTGTTCTCCCCGAAGGATTCTTACGGACTGCTTTGGATATTTCTCCCCTCATATACTTTTAAGTGCTTTTAGAACTCCCTGTGCTCTTGGCACAGGGTTATAACCTTAGATTTTGGACGCCCTGCGCTCTTGGCGCAGGGTCTTTACAAAGGACTCAAAATCCTCCGGGGGCAACTCCATGTCGGTTTGATTCCGACCGTCGACGACCTTCGCGTCATGAACCGGAAGTGGCTCTTTTAACTGCTTCATCTATGCGGTCCTGGCTGATCCTTCCCCCGGGACCTACGGGAACCCTTGACTCAACTGTCAAAAAGTAATTCAAAATCGCGTGGGGTGACAATGCGTATTCCCCTGAACGTTTTCAGAATAAGCAGGTCTTTGTCTCCGGTGACCAGATAATCTACCGCAGCCTCCAGGGCGCAGGCTAGCACAATATCATCATCTTTGTCCCGGCAAACCCCGGATAACGGTTCAGTAGGCTGTACATTGTCTTTTGTAGCCTCAACGATTAATGCCAATGCATTTTCCTTCTCCTGCTTTGTTGCCGAGAATTTTTTTGATAGGATGTGTTCAAATTCGTGAAGGATGAAGGGACATGTAACGAGATCAAGCTGACCTTTCCGCGCCCGCAATAAAAGCTTTGCGCAGATGCCTTCCGTGAGAAAAGCTGCGAGAAGCACATTCGTATCGAAGAGCGCCTTCACGACACTTCCTTAAAGATGTCCTCGTCCGTTACCATCCCTTTCTTTTTCGCACGAGCACTGAGGCCTTTCCTCATGTCTCGGAACCGGGATTCCCAGAGATAAATACTGATCGATTCCTTGACAACATCGCTCTTGTTCCGACCCTGGGATTTCGCGAAGCGGTCGAGCTCGCGTGCGACCTTCTCGGGAAGACTTATAGATAGGATCGATCTCATGATTAACCTCCTGTATTACAATACACTACATTCGGTCTCTTGTCAAGTATGTCCTTTTCCTTGATCAAATTTACGAGTCGAAGCTGAGTCCGCTGTTCCCCATTTTAAAGCTCCCTATCCGGCGGGTTACCAAAGGAATGTTCAATGTCCCCTATTCCCGTCCAAACAATTCAAATGCTTATCAGGCAAAAAATGCATTGTTCTTTTGCCACAATACAAGCAGGAAGTTAATAAAAGAGGCTACAGCGAATGCTGTAACCCCCCTGATAAGTTTGGCAGCCGGGACAGGATTTGAACCTCTGACCTTCGGGTTGTAGACCCGATGGGATTTTTCATTCTCCATTTCCAGGATTGACAGCATATCAATACTCGCGACTTTTAACTTGAAATAAAATATTCGCCCGATTTCCGGACGTTGCACTCTAAATCTACAATCTCGCAATGACGGTGACGAACCACTGATGCGGAATACCGCTTGAAACTTGCACTGAACGTTGCCGGTTACCTGCCGCCGCCCAATAACATCCCCTTGCTTCATTCCAGACCGCAAGCTGGTAGCGGTCAGGTGCAGTGGCCGTCTTATACAGCCACTTTTCGAGAATTTCTCGCACGCACCATTCCTGCAGCCAAGTGCTGAAGCAGGACAATAATGATACCGAAGGGGACGAGGCCCACGAGCACCATTGGATTTTTGACTAGGTAGTCGAGCTGAGGATCCGCACCTGGTGTCGGTATAGCAGTACCGATCAGGAACATGACAGCCATCACCAGCACTATATAGAAGCTGATGTGTACGATCCACTGCTTAAGACCCTGCGGCAAATAAAGCAATAGTCCACGCCGAATTACACCTAGATTTTCTAATTCACTCGGAATCCTCAAAGGTTCTAATGCTTCAAGATCAATTATCCGCGTCAGAAGTGTCTTTAGCTCCCCTCTGATTTGGTCAATAGAATCATCAACGACACTGTTTGCTGGTAGTTCCTTCTCCAAGCGCAGCCAGACTTCGAGGAACTCCATCCGCGCCTTCGTATCATCTATTAGGCGGCGACTATGGCTCTGCTTCGTTTGTCGCTAATGCAGTTGAGAATGGAGGCAACGCGCTGATCATTGCTACTATGATCGAGATAATCTTTTCCATGTCAATTCTCCAAGCTGTCTAATTCCGGGGCGCGAAGCGCCGAGGGAACAAGTTAGTGGTATTGTTGAGGTCACTGTCCAAAATAATTACATAACGTGTATTCGTGGTAAAATCCGTTGCTGAAAGATTTCGTAATGGGTTCTTTCATAATACTACCCTCCAATTTGTTTGTATCGCTTGCGAGCTGATTCAATATCATGTTGACTTATTCTTTGGCTCCGATCTGTTGCTGTTACTTAAAACTGTCTAGAGTGATCATGACCCATTCATCTCCGTAAAAGCCATAGAGGCTCTCAATAGTCCGCTTCTTCAGGTCGAGAATGGAGACTGCGCCATGCACCTGTACTTGCCTAGGATTGAGGCCGGCGTTATCTGGATTAGTCAGATAATAATAATTCCGAGACTCCGCATAGTCTGCTAAAGGCGAGAGATAATTAATTATACTCTTTGCTTTACTCCTGCCAGCTTCGCTGCCGTCAATTTGATCATAACTGTCACCGAGGAGCTTAATCAACATACATAGCGCCACTGTATGTCGTCCCACTGGTCCTGTGCTATGATGGAACTGTCCGGATGCATCTGGCACAAACGCATCTCCGGTATCATGAAAAAATTAGTCGCGACAAGAATGTTCCCCGTGCGTTGATCGTTCCATTCGTTGCGTATTGGAGGAAAGTAGTACGACATTGGGCAATTATTGTCTTTAACTGTTCGATTGATAAAACCGGAGAGATGCCAATCTTTTTCGTCATATTGATAGTTGTAAAAATGTTTATATGAGTAATCGTTGTCCCCGAGTGCGGGAATTCCTCTATAGGGAGGAGGTGTTGTGGCATCTCTGAAGTTCTCAATGAGGGGCTTATTGAAGTCCTGATAGAACGCTGGCAACCGGAAATCAGGCTCCCGAATCATCAGACCTTTCCTATATTGCGTTGTCGGGGGTTGGGTCATAAGCTGGTGCCAAATGCCATCCACTGGCGGAATGCGCCCCTCAAAATTCAATGTATGCATTACTTGATAATGTGGATAGGTCAGCAAGCTGTTCCGGAAATGATCGTCATCTTCATATCGTTTGCCTGACTCGACGATGCAGGCACTATGTTGGTCCGCCGACCCGTCGGCCAGGATGTGAATCCATGAAACACCCCTTGGAGCATCTACTATCCTGTTTATCGCCCCCTGTAAGTCAGTTCCGTTTTGCACGGCGTCACGATTCAATAAGAGGGAGTTCAGCCCCGGCTGAGCCTCGTCACAATTGCCGGCTGGGGACATATCAACACCGATCGCCACGCCGTTTGCATTCATTGCTGTGAAGCACCCGAGAAGACCCGGTGCGCTTATCCCGACGAAAAGATTCCCATCTGGCTCAGGCCTGTATATTATCGGTGCAATATATTTTTGCATAATGTTTCCAGTTGAAAACATGAAGTCCCGCCCCATGAAGTGAAAACGGTTACCAGGGGGGCCGCCGTAGACGGAGAACGCGTTACACATGAGGGGAAGCTTGTATCCTTTGTCCTCCCGAAATAGTTTCAGAAGGTCCACGACAGTTACCGCCTTAGTATAAACGTATGAGAGCAGAGCATCGAAGCCGACATTTAATTGCCAAAGGCGGTCTATGCTGACGTTTGTCGCGTTATTAGCAACTTTGCAGCCCTCTACCATTTTTTCAAATTCTTGTTCAATCTGCGGGTATTTTTTGGTAAGAGCCTGCCTGATCTGATTGCTCATGTGCAGCATCATTGTTTCCAGTCTTCTTAGAATGGGATCCGGGGCTTTAGATTCGGTAAAAGATTTCAGAATCTCATGGATACTGCTTGGAGCTGACATGGTTGCAATTTCCTCTTCGGCCAGGAGCCCCATTAGGTGCCCCATTTCTTCCGGAGAGCCTTCCACATAGTAAGCTTTTTTAAAAGGTCCATTACCCTGTCCGGTTCGGGCTGTCTTATGCTGAACAGCTATTCCAAATTTGCCATTATAGCTTGCTGTTTTTAACTTGTTGGGGTCTTGACAATCCCAGTTGTCGCTAATGAAAGCCTGCAACAATTTATTTTCCCTTTGGGTGTAGGGCATGGTATCCCTCCTTATGTATTTCGATGGAAATTGGGTAGCAAAACAATCAGCAAATGACGAATCGATTGGTTAGCATCTGCTATGCTTTGAACAGAATTCTAACGGGACCCATTAGATTTTTTGCTTGCTCTCACTGGAACACTGGTTCTGCGGTTTAAAGCCTTCCAAGACCATCTCCCCTATTTTTGCCTGTTTCCTTTTTCTTTGCCTCATCACCATCGCCGAGAATCAAGCTTCCAACAAAGCACCGGAACTTGCCTTCAAAGATTTAAGCGTCCCCGTCCTTCGTGAGGCTAATATCCCCGTTCCACACACCTTTTTCGTTGCTTACGCATTCGTAAATCATGCTTATTAACTGTTATCGCTTTTCGATCATTGACAGAGTTGCCGATGCTCCTATTTCCTACGTATCCACAAACCCCTCATACAACGCGGCGTGTTCCGTTGCATTCGTCGGATATTCTTTTACTCTCACAAAATGCCGCTTTTTTTCCGGCACTTCTTCCGTCTCCACATAGGTACAACCTGCCTCGGCCGAATCAACCCAAGTACCACAGTTGGCATAGATGCTGCCGCTGGGGACCATGCCGTCGGGATCGCTCTGGTCGGGGTTGAGCACGTTTACTGGATTTTTTAACATGCTGGCTTGATGGGTATGGCCGAAGATCACGATATTAGCGTTAGATTGCGCATGCTGTAGATAGGCAATCGATGCAGCATAGGAAAGATTGCCGATATCACCAATTATGGCAGTGGGAACATTTATGTTGTCGGGAGTACGCTCCCAGTTCCTGGTCAGGTCTCTGAATCGTTTGCCGATGTCGCCAACAGTGGTTGTAACATTGTCGAATCCCGGTACTCCAAGAAGGTTTATGGTGCTTTCCCTATTCAGCCCCGCGTCCTCGGCGATTGCCGCTAGCAAGTCTTCGACAAAATCAGGACGTTTCAAAAAATCCTTCATAAAGTTTTCAAAAGTAACGTGATAATCCTCATTGCTGCCTTTTGTCGCGACCTTGTAGGCGACCAAGCGGGAGATGAAGTAGCCGAGCGGCAGATAAGTGTTTTGCGGCGGCGTCCAGGTGTCAGGGGCATTGAAAAGACAGTACCGGTCTCCGTGTTCGGCGGCCAGAGTGCCAACGCAGTAAGTGCCTAGGGGAACGTTATTGCTGCAGAAATAACGAATGCCGGGGAAGGTCTTTTCTAGAAACTGTTTCGTTACCACTATATTGTCGGCGTTCATACTCATATCATGATTGCCAGGTACATAGGAAAGCTTGACATCAGGGCTTTTGGCCAGTGCCTTAAGATTCTTGATGACAGGCTCATTAGCAGGATTGGAGCAAATGTCGTCGTACGAAATGAGCGGTGTAGCATCTACAGGGATGACCCATTGGTCGAATAAATCGCCCAGAATCACTACCTCCTTCACATCGGTTGCTCGCAGCTGCTCATCAAGAAATGTTGCAAGCGTATTGATGTTATTTTTGAACCAGCAATAAGGGTGTGGTCCTTCAATGCTCCTGCAGTCGCCCATGTGGATGTCGCTGATGAAAATGCGCTTGGTTCTATCTGTCATAACTTTTCTCCCTTCTCAGAACTTGGCCTTAGTCATATGCAGCACTTTCCATGTCTTATAGCCTCTTTACATGAATATACAATATTGCAATTCAATCAGCTGCTTGTGTAACAAATCGTCTAAATAGTCTTGTTGAGCGCCTAAATGTTTATTCCCGGGCTAGTCCTTGTCCCTCTTTTTATGCATCACCACATGAATGGATCAACTGGAGCGGATTCTACAGCGTGTTTATTCGTATTCCAAAAAAAACGGAGAGAAGCGCCAAAATATTTCTTTCTCGTTATTTAGTATTGATCTGTAGAGCGGATGCCGCAATGTTATCATGATATACGTTTCCCAATCCGATATCTCAACCAAGGAAGGAGGTTTAAGAAAAGACCACATTCCGGTTGTTTTTGATGCGATAGATAATATTTCATCAAAGGAATTCAACTGCCTGTAGGCATATGTTTTTGCTTTGTAGAAAAGGTCTTCCTCTAGCACTGCTTCAGAACGGAAATACTGCTCTTTTTGCGTGGCAGTCCGAGAGAGGTACTTTGGGATATCTGGATTTTCAATAATTAGTTTATCGATTTCCAGTACGCGAGTTATAATTGCACTGGTACGTTCAATCGACTGCGACACGCGGTCTCGAATGAATACCGTCAGTACCCATCCCGCACTGATTATGGCTACCACAATCGTCCAATAAAATTTTGCTTCCTCCATATTTCCGCCCCTTTTCCCATGAGAGATCAACCTCCTAAGATCATCGTCTGATAATTGATAGGGAAATATAACTATTGCAATGACGATTTGGTCGTTTTATTTACGCCAACAAACGAATGAGACGTTGGGTTCGATGTAGCCTCTGGCCAAGTTGTTATCTTTTCAGTGTTTGTGAGCGTGAAGCTATTATCGTTTTTCCTCATGCTTTCAATAAACGTGCAATCTGAATTGGTAGCGTTTCCGCACTTCGCAACTATCATATATATCAGCTAATTGATCGCTTGAAACTACGTACGCTTATTGCCTTCTTGGTCAGGTCTACTCAATAACTGGTTGCGCAAAAATCATGAGAAGCTATTGGACACATCACCAGAGGTTTCCTAAAGTGCAAATTCTGTGGCACAATCGTTGATATGAAAGACTTCTTACTCACCGCACAGAGGATTTTCGGGGTATGGAGTATCACATTGCGTTGTGCTTGCCTTCTTATTGTCATTTTTGTGGGCTAATTGTTCTGCGCCCATTAGCCGGGCACAATTACTGTATGGTTTCGAACACATCAGTGATGGTGTATCTGTCGTTAATGCCGGCTCCGGCTGCATTGGGTTGCTGACGGCCCGCTTTGGGCAATCCATACATGGCCTCGAGCGTACGCAAGATATTCACATGTGTGATCCCCTTGCCCTCGGGATAGTCACCCGGCTTGATGTGCGCTCCAGCAAAGATCGTGATGATGCGGTTTTGAAGATCGGCGCAGTACTGACGATCGCGATCCGGACCGACGCAGTTCTGTGGATCGACCAGCGGATTTGTCAGCCCTACGTAGCCCCTTTTGTCGTCGTTTTCATCGAACGTAATAATCAAAAGACTGTTATGAGTCTTTGCCCATTGATAATAAGGATCGATCTTTGTCTTCAACCAGCGGTCGCCAGTAGGTATGCTATCGGTAATCAGACCATCGTGCATGTCATTGATCAAGTTAGGAATGACAAAGGCAACGGTGGGTAGCGTATGATACTGGGAAGCGTCGGAAGGAAAGTCCGCGAACCTGAGGTTGGATGAGGTTGTGATGGTCTTGCCGTTGGGTACATTGGCGAAGCTGATCCAAGGGACATGTTTTCGTGCATAAAGGTTATGCTTAACGCCCGAGAAACCGATTTCAGGCAGACCTTCGGAGTAACCCTTAAACGAATGGCCTTTGCTGATCAATTGCTCGCCCAGATTCGGACTCGTGAACGGATAGTTATGATTATTTTCTTCAGACGGGATCTCGTCTATAAAGCCGATCGTTTGATTGTCGCCTGAAAACAGCCAGAAATAATTACCCTCGCTGAAGTGCTCTTCGCCAAACATACACGTGAAGTTTGCCCCTTCCTTCTTTAACACGTTGTTGATGTAAGGAGCTGTCAAATTGCCAATGATCTCTTCGTAATCTTTGTTCTCCTCGACAATAATTACGATGTGGTCATAGACTGGCAGACCGGCAGGCCAGATGAGGGTGGCCGTCTCCGAGCTTGGAGACTGCGTGCTATCGGCGCTCGACTGCGGATCAGGGAAGCAGAACACGGCGATAATGAAAAGAATGCTCGCAAGTCGTCTCATAAAAGCCTCCGTAGCTTTGGAATTATTTTTTGCTCCATATATCTCAAGTTGCACCCAATAAATTTTCTGCTCAGTGGTCTCAGGTGAGTTTTTATAACTGCTTTAGTTAATTTTGCAGCGAAATCACCATCCATAGCAAAAGCCGACTTGGATAGTGCATAGTTCACACCTGAGTTTAATTCTGCGTACTACTGCTTTTTTTAACATAATGGTCATTTAAGGTTCTTTTTAGTAGATCAGCATATCGTGACTTAACATTCAGTCCGTAGCTGTCCTTAACTTTTTAAAGTCAGGATCTTCGGCTATGTCTTTTTTAGTAAGACCTTCCGCTACAACTATGTCCTGTTCGATTTCTTTCTACAAATATGCGCAAGCTTTATCCAGATTGATCCACTGTGAGTTGATGGCAGCCATGTTGTATCAGTACACTAAGGCGCAACCCAAAAGTTATCTGCTCGGCAATATCGAATAAGCACCGGTTATTTAGAGAGGAAAGGCTGACAGCGGCAGTTCCTTTGGTTTCGATGCCTGGGGATAAACATGTTTTCTCAACGCTGCATCGGCCAAAGCATAGCCCCAGTTAATAAGATGCCCTTGCTCTATGTCGGCAAACTTATCAAGACGTGTCCTCATCGAACTGAGTGATTTCGTTAATTTATTATCTTTTACTAATGCATCATCCAAATTATAATCATTAATATCTGTCTTTATTCCCCAATAGGTTCCACTGCGTGCCTTCCCGATATACTCTTCTATCAGTTTTCTTTTGCGCAAGGCCCTAGTCTGCTCGGTTATAATCCCGAGAGCCCTTAAAAGTTGATTGTGCCATAATAATGATGGATCTTCTTTAAGTTCCAATGGCGCACCAGCATCGCTCACGAGTACGGTTTTATATCGGCCCCAAACAGGTTCCAATCCAAGGTTGTCATAAACGCCTCCGTCTGTTAAAATCATCCGAGATCGCAGCTTTTTATCGCCAAATAAATCTGCACCTTCCATCGATTTCCAGTCATTCACATTTAGTGTCAGGATAACAGGTGACAGAAAAGGAGGGAATGCACTGGACGCCGCTACTGCAGTTGCTAATGATATCTTTGGAGCATCTATCTTCCCAATCCGATAATCAGCCATATATGGTTTTGAAAAGCGCACGTTGACCCCTGTCTGCAGACTCGTAGAACAAAAGACAAACCGCGGCCCCTCACTCTCCGACGGAAGGTCTTGCAGTGTCGCCCTATGGAATAAGTTCTCATCGTACTTGGATATCACCATGTCGCTGATTCTTTTAAAGATTGATAGAATGCCAGCGATGCCAGCTGTTACATCTATATCGAGTGAGCAAAAAGCTTGCAGCGGTTTTACAACTTCATCATTAAAGTTTGCGGCTACATCGTTACTGTCGAACTTCAGTTTGCGCCACCGGAGACCTAGCACACCGGCAGTAATAGACCCACCTGATACGCTACTTATACGATCAATTTTTTTCAGCAGCCCAAGTTCGTTCAACCTCCACAGACTACCCACATGAAATAAAGTTGCTCGAAATCCACCTCCGGAAAGTGCCAGCCCCATTCCCTCTTCCAGCTTTCTCTCTTCAACCATGGATATTCTCCTTACCAGCTATTCTGATTCATTCATCGATTGTGAGGGGCTAAAATGCCCCGGAAATCAAGCTCCTTAGACATCATGTTACTTTCAAGTCCGCCATGAGAGAACTCCCTTACAGCATCACTGCGTCGGCGCCGTTTTTCCTTTAATGAGGCTACCCAGGCTTTCGGTCAGAGATTTGTTGTTAATGACGTAAAATGTCCCTCCTCTGCCGTTTTGACTTCTACCACATGGTTCTGATAGCGCTCCTTGTTGATTCAAATCTCCAAAAATGGCGTAGGGCTGATTAGAATCAGTGGAAACGCCAATTTTGGCGTGATTGCTATCGAATGACGGTCCGCCTTGCAAACTAAAAGTTGTTGCGTCCCATTCTCCTGTCGTCGCGATTTGAACCGGACCCGGGGTTCCAAGCTGTTCATCCCAACACGTTATAATCGTAGATTCTGTAGTCGTGTATATCTTCGGTGTAGCCCACCAAGTAGCAGTTCTCAAAGGAAGCCCGTTGAGCGTGGCAGAAACTAATTGCCATGGCGGAACGCGCAAATTTGATGGTTTGGAGATTAATCCTACGCCGGACGAAAGAGTTACATAAGTGGTTTTTGTCGCTTTAATTCTTTTCCCAAGTTTTGTAACTAGCGCTTTAACATCAGCTGGCCCACCATTTCGAACAATCTGGTCGTTATTAGGATCTGTCACTACACTTGCATTTTGCAATGCCATCAGAACCTTTATCAGATCTTCTTTTGTCAATTTCAGCGCAAAAAAATGCTGGCTTACTTGTACGTCATTGTCATTTATGCACCCTAACGTATTACCGTCGTTTGCACGAGGCGCCGAACTACTACCTGAAGCCGGCCAGGATGGAGTTGACACTTGCATCACCAATCCATCACCGGCCTGATTCCAAGCCAACATTCCTTTCGAATGTCCCCATGGAGAATTGCAGTTATCTGAGCATCCAGTAATTTGTGGATCGCCATAAAATTGATCGTTCCAGATGACGTAGAAGTACTTTCCTTCATATACTTCATCAAACGTCGCGCCGACTGGGTCTTTCAGGGTATCTCCTAAGCATCCAGTTCCTTTTTGCAGTAACGGATTTTCGCTGCTTGCATACACGAACTGCTGACTTGAATGGCCTTTGTAATCGTGTACAGTTCCCCCAAATATGCAATCCACACTCGCATTATTTCCGCATCCTTGAAATTTTGACGCATTAAATTTAAATACAAACCACCAGTCTACTGTATGCCCATTTTGAAGCAGAGGGACAGGAGCGGCAGATTCCGATGTAAGGGTTTCCGATTCAGCCGCAAAAGTTGAACTATTCCCAAAGTGGACAAAGAATCCTGAAGCGGTGGGACCGATGAATGCAATTAAAATAACGTAGAGACTGATTACTGTTTTTTGTATATACTTTCCGGTTTTCATAATTCACTCCTCCCATAGAAACTGTGGATTTTAGCCAACTTAAAGGGTCAATATTGTGCTTTCATGCAAAAGTCCTTCGGAGAACGTTTTAGAAAACGTTTTTTTGGCATTTCCCAAATTACTAGTTCACTGGTTGATTCACAGTATCAATCAAGAATTCATGAGGACAACTCCCATGCTCTGAAGCGTCAGGCTCGATTAATAATTCGCTAAGGCCATTGTTTATCAATAGTGATTTCTTGAGATAGATCCTTATTTCTGAAAGCACAGTTTGGCCATCTACGTTAATACAGTAAAGGTTCACTAATTTGCCGTTTCCTTGGCCAAAATCTTTTTCAAACTCTTTGAGAAGAGTATCATCTCTGATCGTATTTCCAATGTGACCTGAAATATATTTGGCAAAATTAGCACCGGGAATGATGGCAACAAGACTATAAGCTTTTACAAAGTAATCATTTTCATCGAGACCGGAACAAGTTCCATGTTTGTACCACTCGTGACGTTCAAGGCAGGAAGCATAGCCCGGCATGTATATCGCCAAGTTTTTAGCCGTCTCCTCTGACAAATCAAGTTTCGGCATCCTGCACCATTTTCCACCTCTATCTAATTTACGGAAATTTTGTCCTTTACCACAGAACTCATAGCTGTGTCGACTATCACCTATTCTGCTGGGCCATAAGCCGTGCAAAACCAGATTGCTCGCCTCGTAACGCGTTTCGTTCAGATTCAGACACTCTTTTTTGTTGGGTTTCGAATGGCAGAAGCTGGGTTCCCAACTCAGCGAGAAAACATAGAAATCAAACTTGCCGGGAGTGTTATCGCCATCTTTTGAATATACGATGCCGGTAGATACCAACGTCACCATTAGTACCAGCAATAGTATCTTTCTCACGTTCATGATTCTCCTTTTTGCTCCCATGTAAATAACTTATGATTCATAAAAAATGGGCGAAGAAATTCTTATCGTTTAAGACAACGTTCTCTTAGAGCACTGGATTAAAAACCATATTATTTCTACGTTCGACCATGCAAGGCAACTTCATCCAATTTACATTCTCTTTCTATTCTGGTATGACTTGATTTATCACCGTTATTCACGCGGCCCTAGGCCTGTGTACGTCGAAGACCGATGCCGAACTGATCATCAAGATTGTATCTGATGTTGTGAACAACTCCTTCGCCGTTGGCGATACACAGTTTTCTCGCTCGTACATCTTCAACCCAGCGTGGATTTGCCGCTGAAGCGCGGCGGTTGGCGATGATTTGCATTTTTTGGACTTCAAGGTCGTTGGCCGCTAAATCCTTAGTCAGTTGATCAAAATCGCTCATGATTTGTGCTTTTACCAGATTGCTGATACTGCCGTTTTGGACACAGATGTCGAACATCAATGCAAGCGCTCGTTCCGACCAGAGCCCATAGTCCAAGCAAAGCTTTTGTGATGATTGGAATATTCGATTGGCGTAATCAAACTCGATAGATTGAAACTCTTCCGTTCTGCCGAGGGACTTGAACATTCCCTTCCAGGGTTCATATATCGCATGTTTCACAGGATCCTGTATAGACCGGATAAAGGTCATGAGATCCTGCTTATCAGAATTTAAGGCTTGAACGAGTACGTCAAAATTTGTTCGGAAGATCGCCTTTATGGTGTCTGGATGTTGATGGATCATGTCTCGAACGAGCGGCTGAAGTGTATTCTGACCAAAGTTCCACTGACAAACGCCGAAGCTCAGACCCTGTCCGTCGAAATCACCGCTTAGGCCGGCAAAGCAGTCGCCAATTCCGAGATTTGTTTCGAATGACCCAGTTAGTGCAAGAGACCGATAGGTAAGCGGCTTTGAAATAATGGTGGGCTCGGCAATATCCTCGTTGAACAGGGCTTTCCATGACACCGGCCCAACTTTGCCATCGACAACCAGCCCCTTGGTCTGCTGAAACGACATGACTGCAGCATCGGTGCCCCCACCATAGATTCCATCTAAGGGGCCCCGATAGTAGCCGTCTGCCTTAAGCTTTTCCTGGATCTTTTTTACCTCATCACCTTGCGAACCTATCGTGTACAAGGCCATAAGATTTAGCCTCCATTCTAGTCAACAAAGTTATCGAATAAAAAATATCTTACTTCTCCTCTTCTGGTTGCTTTTCTTTTCCGCTACCATATGCAAGTTTTTCTGGAAACTTAAAACCAAGATATGTTCCCGAGCTGATGCCGACCAAAATCAGCATCGTATCACTGAATTCCGGCATGCCCAAATTCGTGTATACCTCTTTCACAAATATCAGACCCAATACGATCGTCCATATAACAATTTGGAACCGGTGTAATGTGATCCCGTCTTCGTCGTTCAGAATGTCCATACAAAAACCTTTAGATGGCGTATTCTTGGCGTCGTTTGCATTATTGATATCTTCATTTAATTTATTTATTTTATTCGTAAGGCTGGCAATCAGTGCGCTATCACTGGGCGATGCATGGTTGGCATCTTCTAGGTCCTTTTCGCACTTTTTTTTGTCTGCATTGAGTTGCGATAATTTATCTGTTAATTTATTTTCATCGATAAGCCGCGCTCCTAATGCCGTACCTGACCCTATCCCCAAGAGGGTGAGGACAGAAGCGGTAATATTAGGTATTGTGCCGTTGATGAGCCAGAGAAAAACATATGCAACGACTGCAAGATAGGTCCAGAAGGCCATTTGAACAAAGGCGAGACTGTAGGGAGATTCTGGACCGTAAACACGGAGCATGGCTTTCTTTCTCGCGAGATAGAACATAATAATTAAACTGAGCAATGCAAAAATCCCCCACACCATCAAACCGAATTTTCTTATGTTAACAAATTTGAACTTGTTATTATTGTCAATGACTGTGGCAACAGGCCCATCATTTTCAAGTCCTACACTGACGGTCATTGGGCGAATAAAGCTTTCCGGCCTTCCAAGTAAGGTGTCCCACGTCTTGTTCGATTCCTCTGTTCGCTCTAACCGAAATAACAACGTGTTCTTACTCGTATCAGGTAACGGAGGGTTACCGCCTTCGATTGGCTTTCCATTCAGAAACAAGACAATTTTATTTTTGTCTGTTTTTTCTTTCAGCAGGCATGTCAGACTTTCTACCGTTACAAGAAGATCCTCTCCGAGGCCCGCTTTGTTAGTATCGGTATTTTTTTGTGACATCTCGACATTGCGCACATCGGTTACCTTTACTGTGGACAGGTCGCATTTCTCCTTTTGTGTGGACTGCTCATTTTTTGATTTCGCGCCGTTTTTAACTTCTGCACGTGCAGGTACGCTAATATTTAAAACGATGCCTACTAAAAATGCAGAAAGCATGAGACTCCAACATCCTTTTCCGCTATGATTCATGGTCTCTACCTCCTTGTTACTATTTGTCCCGAGCAAATTAATACTGCTTAATATAAATAATCTTGGGGCAGATCTAAAATGCAGACAATATTTTAAGAACTGAAGATTCCTTCCGCAGCGTCATCTTCTCCCCTCTCGTGTTCGTTAAGAAATCATCAAAGCGGTTTCTGTCTGAAACATGCTCATAAGGCATCGAGACATATCCCTTCATCCCCCACGAATTAAGCACGATGAATTGCCTTTGAAAACTGCGAGATATAACCCACTTTGTCAGGTCTACTTTCTTATCATTTTATGATTGTCCACTCTTAATTTTGCTACTAATGAGAACCGACCCCTGATCGTTGTGGTCCGCTTTGTGAAACGAGTAGGTTGAATCATGCAAAATTATTTAATGAATCTTGCGATGCGACCATTAAAAAGTGCCACATCCTTTAGAGAAAATAAAAAAAAGCCGAACACACCAAAGACATCATTCTTCGGCAGCTCGGCCATCTTGTCTCTTAAGACCCTCGGCTTTCCGTCCCCCCCTCACGAAGGGTTTGGCTTTATCGTAGAATCATTTATTGTTCATGCGGTAATAGCGAAATATTTATATCTACTCTGATTACTTTTCAGAATGTTTTGTCATCACGGCTGGATATGTTTGTTAAATGCTAGCAGAAATTATAGATGCTGTAAATGGTACGGTCGGGGTATTTTTGGGGTATGCATGAAATTGCAAAAAAAGGAGATTGAAAAAGAGAATTCTATGAACTTGCTTGTGTTAAAAGGGAGGTCAGTGTCCTATTTTTTGGTGGTAGGAAGACCGACCCATTACAGTCCCACTCACACGACAAAGAGGTTACAGCTGATTCTTTAACCCCTTGATAAGTTTGGTAGCGGAAGCTAGATATGAACTGATGACTTTCGGGTCATAAACCCGTTAGACCTCTTTAAGCCTCTCTTTGAACCAATGTTTTGTGTGTACAATCTCGGATATCATTGACAAATTGGCGTCCCCAATGGAAGAAGAGTCGATTGCAGATAGTAACGGTATTATTGCCGCTGGGGACTGAATTCAGATTGAAATGTGCAATTATTTAATTCATAACAAATTGTGATAAATTCCTGTAACTCAGGTTTATTTCACTTTATTGAAATTGTAATTTTCATCTTGAAGTTTTTATCGCACAGGTCAAAAAGTATCTCTTCTATATTATAGTTTCCATTTCTGGCAACAGTTGAATTATCAAGCAGAATTCAATGTGCATACCCTTAAAATACCCCTTCGATAAAATTGACAAATCTTCAAATCGGTGCTTGCATATAATTAGTTCTCGATAAAGCCAAACCATTCGCGAGAGGGGGACGGAAAGCGGCGGGTCTTAAAAGACCAAGATGGCCGAGCTGCCGAAGGATGAAACCGGAGGTAGGCTCGGCCTTTTTGTTTTTATTGATAACGTAGCAACAAAGTATAACTACAGAGTGCACTTTAACCCCATAAGGGATGAGGAAGGTATGAAAAACGGCGGACATAGATCATGCCTCAAAACAGCTCGGCATGCGGCCATTGCGTTCATCGGTGTTACGGTTCCATGATATTTTGGCAGTGTTGGTTCCATAGATACTGCGGCCTAAAGAGCATCAAGAGCGCAATAACGGTGCTTCAAATATAAAGATTTGGAGGTGCACATGATTGATAAGGAAGCACTTGAAAAAATGAAATTGGAAGCTGAAATAGATGAGATCAAGCTGAAAGTGGAAGCATTAAAACAAACCAAAGAATCTAATGAAAAAATTTTATCCAAATCAAATTTAAGCAGCTGGGCTGCAATAATAATTGCTCTAATTACAATAATAACAGGCGCATTGACTATTGGAGATAAATTTAATATCTATCTTGCTCAAAATGAACGAGACCGTAAGATAAATGTCGATACAGCAATGATTCAAATAGTAAACAAACTCAATACTGGTAACGCAATCGAAGACAAAAACAATACTATGCTGTTGTCAGCATATGGGATGCAGGCAGTGCCGATCTTGCTTGACAATTTAGAATCTTCTGATACCCCTGAGGCTACAGCTATAATTGAGTCATTAAAACAAATAAAAAAA
>Ga0209415_10006344_pt1 | contig 21054 bp, 10 predicted proteins | sample PeaSoiSIISIP2007_FD_187696 | JGI IMG/M metagenome (GOLD analysis project Ga0209415, IMG submission 187696) | Peat soil microbial communities from Weissenstadt, Germany - SII-SIP-2007 (SPAdes) (version 2) | ecosystem: Environmental > Terrestrial > Soil > Wetlands > Peat | place: Germany...
AGTCCCAGTCAGCGGCAAAGTGTGCGGGCTGCCCGTGGCGTTATCGGCCACCGACACCGTGGCACTCCGAGCGCCCAGCGCAGTCGGTGTGAATGTCGCTGCGATGGTGCAATTTCCACCCGTTGGCACTGTTCCGATGGTCCGGCAGTCGGTCCCACTGGCCGGCGTTGCCAATGCGTAGTCACCCGGGTTTGTGCCTGTCAGCGACACACCGGTGATCGTCAGTGTCGTCGCGCCGCTATTGGTCAGCACCGAAGTCATCTGTGCACTGGTGGTGTTCTGTCGTTGATTCCCGAATGCAATCGTCGTCGGCAGGAAGTTCACTGTTGACGTCACTCCCGTCCCGCTCAGATTCACAACTTGTGAGGTCGGGTTGGCATCGTCGGTGAACGTCACCGTCGCCGCAAACGACGTCAGCGCGGTTGGTGTGAAGGTCACATTCACGATGCAGCTCGCTCCGGCCAACACCGTCGATCCGTTCGTGCAGGTGGTGCCTGCTGCGATTGCAAACGCGGATGGATTGGTTCCCCCCAGAGCTACTGTGGCCAGGTTCAGCGTTCCCGTCCCGCCATTGCTCAACGTGATGGTCTGCGGCGCACTGGTGGTTCCATTGGTCTGGTTGCCGAAAGCCACAGGACTTGGTGCCGGCGTGGCCTGCGGGAACACTCCCGTACCGGTCAGGTTCGCCACTTGCGTGGTGGGATTGGCGTCATCGGTGAAGGTAACCGTTGCCGTTCGACCACCTAGCGCGGTCGGCGTAAACGTCAGCTTCACGATACAGCTCGCTCCGGCCAACACCGTCGATCCGTTCGTGCACGTGGTTCCTGCGGCGATGGCAAAATCACCCGCGTTGGTACCGCCCAAGGCCACAGTTGTCAGGTCCAACGTTCCCGTCCCGCCATTGGTCAGCGTCAAGGTCTGCGCTGCGCTGGCAGCATTCAATCGCTGATTGCCGAAGGCCACCGGATTGGGTGTCGGTGTGGCCTGCGGGAACACTCCCGTCCCGGTCAGGTTTGCCACCTGCGTGGTGGGATTAGCGTCATCGGTGAAGGTAACCGTTGCGGTCTGAGCTCCCAATGCCGTTGGAGTGAAGGTCAGATTCAGGATGCAGTTCGCTCCGGCCAACACCGTCGATCCGTTCGTGCAGGTGGTTCCTGCGGCGACGATCGCGAACTGATTTGCATTGGTCCCACCGAGTGCCACCGTGGTCAAATGCAGCGTGTCGGTCCCACCGTTGGTTAATGTCAGTATTTGAGTGGCGCTGGTGGTGTTCTCCCGTTGGTTCCCGAAGGGCACTGGATTGGGTGTCGGCGTCGCTTGTGGGAACACTCCCGTCCCAGTCAGGTTCAGCACTTGCGTGGTCGGGCTGGCATCGTCCGTGATCGTAGCGGTGGCGGTCCTGGACCCAAGAGCTGACGGTGTGAATGTTGCTGCGATAGTGCAAGTTGCACCTGCCGCCACCGTTCCAACTGTCCGGCAGTCGGTCCCGCTCGCTGGCGTTGCCAGTGCATAGTCCGCGGAATTGGCTCCGCCAAGCGCAACGTTTGAAATCGTGAGCGGACCAGTTCCGTTGTTGGTGAGTATTGATGTGGATTGCGCGCTGGTCGTATTTTGCCGCTGATTTCCAAACGGGATGGTCGCGGGGTTGAGGTTCACTCCGGGCTGCGTGCCAGTTCCGGAGAGGTTGACTACCTGTGTGGTCGGAGTGGCATTGTCTGTCAAAGTGATTGTTGCGGTTAGGCTCCCCTCCGCTGCCGGATTAAATGTGGCCGCGACAACGCAACTGGAACCGGCAATAACCGTTCCCACCGTGCGGCAATCAGTCCCGACGGACGGCGTTACTTGAACAAATGAACTTGGGTTCGCGCCGCCCAACAGCACACTCGAAATGGTCAGCGACGCATTGCCGTTATTCGTGAGCGTCACGGATTGCTGCGGACTGGATACGCCCGTATTCTCGTTCGGAAAAGAAATCGAATTCGAATTGAAGCCTACGATCGGCTGAGCGGCGGTACCATTCAACACCACGACATGCGGGCTATTGGGGTCTGAGGCGGCAAAAGTGAGATTGGCCGTTCGGTTTACACCACCGGCGGATGCGGGCTGGAAGATCACATTGGTTACGCAGGAGCCGGTCGACGCGGGCAGGACTGCCCCGGGACACGTATTTGCTCCGAGTGAGAAGTCGCTTGCGTTGGTGCCCGTGATCGTTGCCGCGGTCCCTGAAACGGTGACCACGGATGGGCTGAAATTATTGACCGTGATCGGTGTGGGACTGCTTGCTGTGCCCACATTTTGGCTGGGGAAATCCAGAGGGTTGGGGCTGGGGAAGACGACCAGATTCACGGCCGTGCCGCTCAAATTAACTGCATGGGCGCCGAACACATTGTCGCTAATCGTGAAAACGGCCACGCGCGGATTGCTCGTGGCAGTCGGAGAAAACGTGATGTTCGCAATGCACGACCCGGTCAGTGCAGGGATTGATGCCCCAATTGTGCACGTTGTGCCTGCGGTGATCGCGTACTCTGCGGCGTTCGCACCGCTGAAGCCGACTGCCGTCAGCATGACCGGACCATTCGAGGTGTTCTTCAACTGGACTGCCTGAGACCCGCTGGTTGTTCCGATTTGTTGGGATGAGTAAGTGAGCGTCGTGGGGGAAACCGCGACCGTGCCGGCGACTCCGGTGCCATTTAGAACAACCATTTGCGGCGCAATGGGCGGAGTTGGGGTTACGGTCAGCAACCCGGTGCGGGCGCCAGGGGCAGAGGGTGTGAACGCGATTTCGATGGTGCAATTCGATCCTGGTGCGACCGAGAAACAAGAAATAAACGATGGGAGCGAGAAGTCATTTCCATTTGTGCCCGTTAATGTTTCTTTCGAAATGGAGAGGACGTTGTCACCCGTATTGGACACGGTGACGAACATGGATCCGCTTAGAGTATTCACAATCTGCGGCGGGAAGTTTACCGGCGAAGGCGCCAGGCTCATCACGGGTCCGGTCGCTGTTCCATTCAGAGTCAGCGTGATCGGGCCACCAACGGAAAGCGTGTACACCAATTGAGCGGTGCGCATTCCGCGAGCTGTTGGATTGAAGTTAATGTTGACCTGACATGTGGATGAACCCGGTGAAAAGACGACCGCCCCTGTTACGCAGGAAGTGAAGCCGATGCTGAAGTCCGAGGCGTTGGCTCCGCTGACCGCGGGGGTGTTCGTAATCGTCACTGCGCTTCCGGTTCCGTTCGAAAGAGTCGCTGTAATGGGCGATGCAAAGCCGCCCAGGGCAGTGGAAGGGAATGTAACGGGGTTGGGAGAAAACACCACAGCAGTGCTACCCATGCCAGCGAGATTGGCGGTGATTGGGGTGGGAAAGCCCGTTGGGCCCGTATAAGCAATTTGAAGTTGTCCCGACCGAGCGCCGGCGGCTCCCGGAGTAAAATCGATAGTAATGGCGCAGCTACCGCCGAAGGCAGCAAGCGTTCCGCAAGTCGGTGGCCCGAATGAAAAATCGAAATCGCCGGGGTCAGCGCCACCGAACCCAATTGCGCCGGTGACCATGGGCGTATTGGTATTGTTCGTGAGCGTAAAGGTCTGGTCACCGCTCTCGACACCCACGGCCACCGAGCCAAAGTCGAAACTGGCGGGAGAGATGGTTATCCCGCCTGTGACTCCTTGCCCGCTTAAGCTGACCGTGCTAAGCGTGTTGGGGTTATTCATACTATTGCTGGTGATATCCAGACTGGCAGAGAGGAAGCCTACATCTGCAAGAGCGGGAGCGAATGCGACGCTGAATGTGCATGTATTGCCGGGCCCCGGGGCAGGTGGAACTGGCGTGCCGACCGCGCAAGTTGATCCGGAAGTAGTGAAATCCCCCGGATTGCTGCCCACGACCGAAATATTAGATAGCGCCAAAGGCGCGTTCCCAGTATTCGTCAGTGTGACGGTTTGCGACGCGCTGGTCGTACCCACCGGTTGCGGATTGGCGAAGGATATAAATGTTGGGGAGAGAGAAATTTGTGGAGTTAAAACGCCAGTCCCAATCAAAGTCACTACTTGAGTCCCACCAGCACTGGGCGTAAATGTCAACGTGGCGGTTTTTGGTCCCGTCGATATGGGTGTCAACGTGATGGAAAATGCGCAAGTCCCGCCGGACCCGAGCACCTTTGCGCCGGTTAGGCACGTGGTTGCAGCTTTGTTGGAAATTACAAATTCGGTGGAGTTTGTTCCGGTCAGGTTTCCGCCGGTGGTAATTGTGATTTGGCCGGCTCCGCCATTGATCAGGAACACGGAACGCGGGGCGCTGGTTTGTCCGACTGTCTGATTTCCAAAATCGAGCGTGGATGTCGAAACGGTGATCGCCGGCGGTTCGCCTACGCCACTGAGAGCGACGTTGCGGGGACTGCCGGGCCCATCGTCGGTGAATACCAACGTAGCGGTCGCTGCGCCGGTCGCCGTCGGAACGAAATCGACATCTGCGACGCACGAGGCGCCGGCTTTAACCGTTGCTCCGCTGAGGCAACTCGTCGTGGCTGCCAGAGAGAAAACCGCGCTACCAGTCGATACAGTCGAAATATGTAAGTCGACAGTGGAAAGATTCGACAGGATCACCCTCTGCGGCAAACTTGTGGTCCCAGTAATCTGCCCTCCGTAAGTCAAGGAGAATGGGGACAAAAGGATAGGTCCGGGGACCCCCGTCCCGGTCAAGTTGGCCACAAGTGGGCTGCCCGGCGCGCCCGTATAACTAACAGTAGCCGTGGCGGAACGCGCTCCAAGAGCCGACGGGGTAAATGTCCCGTCAATCGGACAACTTGAATTCGCAGGAACCACGCCGCCAGGCGCGCAACTCGCGTTCAGAATGGCTGTAAAATCCGAAGGGTTAGTTCCGCCAATCACGATGCTTGAAACAGTGATGGCACCGCTGGTTGCGTTGTAGAGCAAGTCGCTGCCCGATGTGGTGAATCCAACGAATTGATTGCCGAAATTAGGATTCGTGTTGGCCAAACTCACACCGACAAGTCCGTTTCCGGTCAGGTTTACAACGATCGGACTGCCGGCAAATCCTGTGTAAGAGAACGTGATAGTGGCAGCACGAGGTCCGGCGGCAACGGGCAGGAATTTGGCCTCGACAATACAGGTATTGCCGGGTTGTAACACCACAAGGTTCTGGCAGGTCGTGTTCGCTAAAGTGATGGGGAAGTCTCCGGGGTTGGTGCCTCCTTCTGTGGCCGCCGGGTTGCCTAAAGTAATTGCCACGCCAGAACCATTAACCAGGGTAAAGTCACCTGCAAAAGTCGCCACGCCAACAATTTGGGAACCGAAATTAATTGCCGTCGGCTGGACAATAACCTCCGCGACGCCTGTGCCGGTTAACGGCAGTATCTGTGGACTCCCGGCTGCGTCACTGTTAATCAACATGGAGGCGCTGCGAGCCCCCGCGGCCGCGGGTATAAATGATATCGAGACAAAACACTCCCCGCCGGGTGCCAGGGTCACGATGCATGAGGAGGTAGTGAACTCCGAGGCGTTGGTCCCGCTGAATTGAATGCTGCTGATGTGAAGCGGCACTCCGCCCGTGTTCGTAATCAGGACGCTGTTGAATGTCGAATAATCGAGCGGTGAATTCCCAAAATCAACCGAAGTCTTGTTCAGGCTGATTTCGGGTACGGAACCAATACCTGAAACGGACATAGTATGCGGACTGCCCGCGCCGGTGTCGTCTACAGAAACCGTCGCGGTGCGCAAGTCCTGCGCGGTGGGAGAAAACGTCACGTTGATGATGCAAGAAGCGCCATTGGCAAGAGCTGCGGGGAGCGTCCCACAAGTGTTCGTTTCCGCGAAGTCGCCTGCATTTGCGCCCGTTAATGAAATGGTATTGACGGTAATCGTCGCACCCGAATAATTGCTAAGGGTAACGGGTTCAGCGAAACTGGTTTGTCCAATGCCAAAGGTGCCGAAGGAAAATGCCGGCGGAAACAAGGTAACCGTGGTTGGATTCGTGGGTGAAATTTCGGCGACAAACGCGTTCCCGGTACTGTTCAATAGCGCAGACTGGAAGGCCCCCAGGACAGGAAAGTTGGGTGAATTCGTCACTCCGACGATGGTGGCGTTGCCCGTCGCGGGATCGACTGCGATTCCTTCGGCTTGATCCGTTCCTATTCCACCCAGGTATGTTGAATAATCGAATGCGCTTCCTGCTCCGTTGATCCGCGTGATAAATGCATTCTTGGTTCCCGCCAGCGCGGCCTGCATCGGATTAACCAGATTGAACGCCGTGGACTGCGTCACGCCCGTGACGTATGCGTCCGGCGGCGTGGCTCCGTCGATGCCAATCCCGGTCGCGAAATCATTACTTTCGCCGCCGAGGAGGGTGGAGTACACCAATCCAGCGCCTGTGGGATTGAACTTGGTAATGAATGCGTGCATGACGTTGGTGCCGCCAAAAGTGCTTTGTGCCGGGCCTTGCAGAGGGAATGTGTTAGAAGATGTTTGGCCGGTCACATAGGCGTTGAAGCTGGAATCAACAGCAATGCTGTTCCCGGCCGAGGTGTCATTTGTCCCTCTTAAAAACGTGGAGTACTCGATCGCTGAACTGGTGGCATTGAATCTGGTAACAAAGGCATTTTGCCCCCCACTTATCGTGGATTGGAATCCCCCGCTCACCCCGGGGAAATCGAATGAACTCGTTTGCCCGGTTATGTAAGCACGATGAGTGCTATCCACAGCAACGGCATTGGCCACGTCCGAACTACTGCCACCGAGATACGTTGAGTTGAGCAGCTGTCCCGACGGATTGAATTCACCGACGAACGCATTCTGGAAACCGTTGAGCGTTCCCTGCAGTGGATTGAGTGTTGGAAAGTTGGGTGAAGTGGTCTCGCCCACGACGTAAACATTTCCGGCGGGCTCCACGAAAATTCCATTTCCGCGATTGTCGTCGCTCGAGTTGCGCCCCCCGTAAAATGTCGAAAAGAGAAGCGTTGTCCCATCGCTGGAAAGCCTTAAGACGTAGGCGGTCTCAAAGGGTGCCCCAAAAGTCGCCTGGAACGGATTAACAGTCGGAAAATTCGAGGCTCCTGTTGTCCCCACGACGTACACGCTGCCGGTTCCGTCCACGCCTATCCCGCTGCCGCCTTCCCCAGAGTTGAATGAGGCGCCTCCAATTATGTCGGAGTAAAGCAACTGGCTTCCCGCGGGATTGAACTTGGTTATGAAAGTGTCGATGAGAAAAAAGAGTTGCTCTTTTTGCGGAAACAACACCGTTCCAGGAAAATCAGCTGAGGTGGTTTGTCCCGTGACGTACACACCCGTCGCATCCATCGCGATCGCATTGGCAAGATCTCCACCGAGACCGCTTCCCCCCAGAAATGAGGCATGAACCAATGTCGGATCAATTACCAATGGCTTCCCGGTGTCATAAGGGGCCACTTCAAAGCCGATTCGATTCTCAGACTTCAAAACATACCTGCCCGCAACTTCTCGGCGGGACCCGTTTTCCACCTGATAGATTCCCGGCCGCAGCAGCTGCACTTCTCCCGCATTCGTTCCAAGAATCAGATTTCCTTGTGCATCAAGGTGTAAGCCGTTTGCGCCCTGCACTTCAAATTGAATCTCGTTGGGATCGGCGCCGGGGGCCAGTACAAAATCGGATTCAATTCGCTGCTGGTTTCCGTAGTAAGTCAAATCGATTCCGGGATAAAGATTCCGGTAAATCACCTTCGCAAAATTGGGGACGTTGGTTTGCCACTTCTTTGGATCATTTCCGATGAAGTAATTTGTTTTTCCTGGCAGCGCATCGAGCCCTTCCACCTGGAGATTCGGGTTGGCCCCCAACATTTTCAGCCATAGGACGGCTTCCTGGCGCGTTGCATTCGGGCGGCCCGAGTCGCAAACGCTGTTGACCCTGGCTTTCAACCCGCAATCCTCGCCCTCCTGCTTTTGCCAAAGAGCCAGCACAGCTTCGTCCGCCGTAAGGAACAGGTTGTACCCGGCACCTCTGGAAATGAATTCCACGCGGCCGTCGGTCTGCCCCGTGTTTTTTTCAAACGTCAGGGGAAGGTTTGAGTAGGAGGCGCGGACGATTGCGGAAGTCGCGGGTGCCGGGCTGTCGGGGGACGCTCCCTGCGGGGTCGCAGTGGGCTTTTGACTTTCTTTCCCTTTGGATTGGGCGAATCCTTGTGAGGATATGCACAAAATGAATATGGCGAATGAAAGAATTTTTTTCATGGCTGGACTGGGCCTCCACGACTGAAAAAATGTTTCGGCAAATCTATTCATTTCGCGGGTTCATCCCGCCTATAACTTCAAACGGGGCCGAGATACTCGAGAGGAGAACACGACGGACGGAGGAAACTCAAATTTTTCTGGGAAATGCAAGAATGCAGGCTCACGTCCGGTACCTCTCGGAAAATCTGGTAAATAATCCAGGCTTGATACTCAATTCGCCAACGGCCGAGGGCGGGACCATGGCGATTACCCCCTAATGCCGCGTTTCTATATCACGAATGGCTGTGGAAATGTAGAAATAGTCAGGGCCAATGGCTAAATAACGGGCAACTCCATTTCCAAGACCCACTGGCGTGAGATCAGAGGTGTTCTTATGGATGTCGCAGCAAGGGAGACTGGAAGACCGGATGGCCGCCGCCGAGAGTAGCCTGGATGATATCGCGCGCGGCTTCAAGACCATTTTCGCCACTGCAAAAGAAGACCAGGCCGCTGCCGGTCTTGCGCGATGCGATTACCAAGGCGGAGAACCCCGGTTGTCCCGACCAGTTAAAAAAATATGTATTTCCGGCTGATTGTTCGAGTCCCCAGCCCATGCCCCACGAAAATGAATTGGCGCTGTCCACCGTGACGGTCGGGTTCAGCATTAGGGAAACCACTCCTTCGTGGACCCGTTGGCGTGGGGAACTCGCCAGGACCATGCACACAAAACGCGCGTAGTCGGCAACCGTCGTGTAAAGTGTCATCGGCCCAATCGCCCGGCGATAATGATTGGGGGGAACCGGATGGCCGCCCCGGTCGTACCCGGTTGCGATGGAAGCGTCATACTCAGGTCGCCACACATAGCTGCTGTGGGTCATTCCGAAGGGTCCAAGTACTGATCGCGAAACGAGAGAGTCAAATGGCTGTCCCGTGAGCTGTTCCGCGGCACGCTGGAGGTAGACTTCGCCCTCGCCTGAGTAAGACCACTTCTCTCCGGGGTTAAACAAGAGGCGCAAATGATCGTTTAATACCCAGTTTGGCATTCCAGACGTGTGGTTCAAGAGGCGAATGCCGGTGATTTGCTGGAAACGGATATCGGTGATTTGGTCCCTTTGGACGGACGATGGGTCGGCCAAAAAAGGGTTCGCGATGCGGTGATAGGGCAACGGGAAATATTGAGTCACGGGTGCGCCAAGGTCCAGACGGCCTTCGGCAGCAAGCTCAAGCATGGCATATGCGAAGATTGGCTCACTCAGCGACCCAGCCTCAAAAATGGTATTTTCAGTAATAGGGGCCTTGGACTCCTCGTCCCTCACACCGAACACTTCGATTCCCGCCACATGACCCTGCTGAATCAATGCCACAGCTAAACCGTGAACCTTATATTTGGTTCCAGCCTCCTGTACGGCGCGACGAAAGGTAGCCGAAGTCTGGTCAGGTTCATTACGGATTCGTTGTGCGCCAGCGCTATTGTTCACTACCATCGCCGCGGCGACTAGAAGGCAGGCGATTCGCAAAAATGAGTGGACTTCTCCCTGAAGGTGTCGCATAGCCATTTTGCGTGATGAAGCATAGCAGACGCCGGGGCCGTTCCGGTATTCGCTTACGATTCAAGCTTGAAGATTCGTTCCATCAGTACCCATTTCTCTCCGGGGCGCGCGTTGGCGAGCGGTTGCTGAAATTTCCACATCAATTGCTCCCACTCGCGCACTTTCGGATCGCTGGAGTCGGACTTGGCTTTGGCCTCAAACGAAAATCGTTCGTTTACCTCAAGGATCATGAACAGGCGCGTGCCAAGCAAATAAATCTCCAGATCTTCGATGCCGGATTCACGGATGCTCTGGGTAATCTCCGGCCATATCTTTTCGTGATGGCGTTTGTATTCGGCGATCAGCTTGGGGTCGTTCTTGAGGTCCAGCGTCAGGCAGTAGCGCCGGTTCATCGGTTATCAAACCTCCATGGCCGGTATTGGAGCGGCTGCGCCGGCGGGTTTGTATCCGGAGACCGCAAAATAAAAAATGTAAACGTAGCAGACCAAAGGAACAATGAAGGCGCGCTGAATGTTGGATGTATCGGAGATTTTTCCCATGAGCGCGGGGAAAATCGCCCCGCCCAGGATGGCCATCACCAATAAGGAGGACCCGCGTTTGGTCAGGGGGCCCAGATTCTTGATGCTCAATGCAAATATTGTCGGGAACATGATGGAATGAAAGAAGCCGATCAGTACCACGCCCCAGATGGGAATCAACCCGGTGGTAAACAGTGCGACGCCCACGCAAACCAGGCATGCGACGGCGAATATGGCCAGCAGACACGGCGCTGGAACATGCTTCATGATGGCCGACCCGGCGAATCTACCCACCATGAATCCAACCAGGTGATAGAAAAGAAATGCGGCAGCGGTCTTCTCGCTCGTCCCCGGAACGTTGTGTTGGGCAAAGCGAATCACAAAGCTGGCCACGCCCACCTGTGCTCCCACATAAAAGAATTGCGCTATTACACCCTTCACCAGATGCCCTTGCGAGAGAACGCTGCCCAATCCGCCGTGTCGAGGAACTTCTTCGTGATCCCTGGTTTCCACTACATCGGGCATGGGCGTGAAATAAATCAATGCGGCTACGACCAGAAAAACCCCGGCGATGAGCATGTAAGGCAGCTTCACCGTGCTGGCTTCAGCGGATTGGTAAGCTTGGAGTTGCGCCGCGGTCATGGATGCGATTTGGCTGGGACTATAAGCAACGCCGGTGAGAATCAACGAACGGCCGAGCAGGGATGCAACGACCGCCCCCGTGGCATTGAAGGATTGGACGAAATTGAGTCGCCGCTCCGAACTTTCCGCCGGTCCCAAAATTGTGGCGTAGGGATTTGCGGCCACTTCCAGAAAACTCTGGCCACAGGCCATGACGAACAACGCGAATAGAAAGACTTCATAGACTCTGATCGACGAGGCAGGAATAAAAAGCAGCGCGCCCGTGGCGCAGATGGCCAAACCCGCCAGAATCCCTTTCTTGTAGCCAATCCGCTCCATGACCTTGCCCGCCGGAAACGCGGCCACGAAGTAGCCCCCAAAAAACGCAACTTGAATGAACGAGGACTGAAAATCCGTGAGGCCGAATGCTTTTTTCAAGTGAGGGATAAGAATGTCATTCAGATTGACGCCGAAGGCCCACAAAAAGAACAGGCTGGTAATCAGGATAAACGGCACCAGGTATCGGGGGTCAGTGATAGGAGCGGACCTTCGCGTCGCCCTTCCAGCCGGGTTAGGAGCGGACATCCAACGTCTCCCTAAGTTAAGGCGCGATCGAGATGCGTGTATCCGCCATCCACGAAGAGATGCTGTCCGGTGATGTGCGAAGCTTTGCCGGACAATAGGAAAATTGCCGCGGCGGCGATCTCTTCCGCCGTAGTCATGCGATTGCCAAGAGGAATCTTGGAAACGATAGCAGCCAACTTTGCCTCTGGATCGGGAAAGGTCTCTAGCCACTGACGGTAGAGTGGCGTCGAAACCTCGGCAGGCACGATGGCGTTCACGCGGATTCCGAATGGGAGCAGCTCCGCGGCCCACTCGCGCGTCAGCGCCAGCACTCCTCCCTTCGCGGCGGCATATCCCGATGTGCCGCCTTGACCGGTAACCGCAACCTTCGAAGCAATATTGACAATGGCGCCCCTGCTGTATTTCAGCGCGGGCAAAGCATTGTGGGCCATGGAGTAGTAATGGTTTAAATTGCGCGCGAGCGAATCGACAAATTCCCCCGGGCTTCCGCCCTCCAAGCCGACTCTATCGTTGATTCCGGCGTTGTTGACTAACGCATCCAGCCGGCCACATTGAGAAATGACTTTCGCCACTGCCTGCTCGCATTGTTGTGCGGAGGAAAGCTCGGCAACGAACGCATGGCACACCGCGCCTAACCCCAGGAGCTCCGCCTGTAATTTCAGAGCGGCTTCACCGTCATGGTCAACGATCGCGGGGATGGCTCCCTCGGCGGCACACGCCGAGGCAATCGCGGCGCCAATGCCCTTCGCACCGCCGGTCACAACTACTACTTTGTCTTTTAGCTCCAGGTCCACGGATCAGTTCTTCAAGCCATAAAATTTTTCGGCATTGCCCCCGAAGATTTGCTCTTGCTGTGCAGCGGAAAGTTTCCCCACATATTTCTGGATCACTTCGCGCGCGCGTTGATAAGTGCCTGCAAGAAGACATACCGGCCAATCCGACCCGAACATCAGCCGATGCGCGCCAAAGGCTTCAAATACCGTATCCAAATAAGGTTTGAAGTCTTCGGGGCGCCAGCCATTCCAATCCGCCTCGGTGGTGAGCCCGGAAAGCTTGCAAGAAACGTTGGCATGGGCGGCAAGGGATTTGATGTTTCGCGCCCATTCCATGTTCTCTGCTGAACGATCGCCGGATTTGATGTTCGGCTTCGCCATGTGGTCCAGCACAAACAGTTGTTCCGGGAATCTCGCCACGAATTCTATGGCTGCTGGCAGTTGTTTCGGATAGATGAGAATGTCATACGTCAGGTTAAATTGGTTAAGGCAGCTTATTCCGCGCATGAAATCAGGGCCAAGCATGAACCGGTCGTCGGCTTCGGACTGGACAATGTGGCGCACCCCGCGCAGTTTTTCAAACTGAGAGAAGTACCGCAGTCTTTCCTCCACATTCCCGGCGCAGAGATCCACCCAGCCTACCACCCCGGCAATCCAATGATTCCTTTGCCCAATATCCAACAAGAAACGCGTCTCCTGTTCGGATTGGCTTGTCTGCACGGCAATGCATCCGTCGACGCCGTTCGCAATCATTTCTGGCAGGAGATCGGCCGGCATAAAGTCTCGTTTCAATATAGCCATCTCCTTCGTGATCCAGGTGTCGCGCGCCGCATCATATTTCCAGAAGTGCTGGTGCGCATCAATCCTCTTCATGAAATCCCGCGGTGTTTTCGTGATTGGAGCTCAGAGTGATACGCCTCGTTTCCAGGGAATGAAATCGTCCTGGCCCAGAATCTCTGCCTTGGTTCTGAGCTGGCCGCTGGCAACGCGTAACATTTGTTCCAGCAGAGCGTCGCCGGCCTGGGCGATGGTCATTTCGCCTGAAATTATGCCCCCGGCATCGAAGTCAATGATGTCTCCCATGCGATCAGCGAGCGTTGAATTCGTGGAAATCTTCATCACAGGAGCAACCGGGTTGCCCGTAGGCGTGCCCAGGCCCGTGGTGAACAGCACGATGTTCGCCCCAGCAGCAACTTGTCCTGTAACACATTCCACATCATTGCCGGGCGTGCACAGCAAATTCAAACCTGCCTCGGAAGAGTATTCAGGGTAATCGAGCACCGCGGTTACAGGCGAGGTGCCGCCTTTCTTCGCCGCGCCCGCCGATTTCATGGCATCGGTGACCAGGCCGTCGCGGATATTGCCCGGCGAAGGATTCATATCGAATCCGGAGCGTACGGCTTTGGCCCGCGCCGCGTAATCATGCATCAGTTGAATGAACCGCGCGCCAATTTCCGGCCGCGCAGCGCGATTCATGAAATCCTGCTCCACTCCGCACAACTCCGGAAACTCCGCCAGAATTCCCCGGCCACCTAGCGCCGCCAGAGTGTCCGCGACGTGGCCCAGCGCCGGATTGGCTGAAATGCCACTGAATCCGTCCGAGCCCCCGCATTTCAAACCCACGGTCAGCGCCGAAAGCGGCGCCGCCTTCCGCGAACTTTTGTCTGCCTGAATCAGGCCCAGAAATGTCGAGCGGATCGCATCCGAAAGCAACCGCGACTCTGAGCCGCTTTGCTGCTGCTCAAATATGTCAAGAGGCTTCGCAAACTGCGCGTCGCGGCGGTGGATCTCTTCTTTCAAGACTGATATCTGCGCGTTCTGGCAGCCCAGGCTCAGGACGGTTGCGCCGGCCACGTTGGGATGATGGATGTACCCGGCCAGCAGCGCGCACAAATTGTTGGAATCTTCGCGTGTGCCGCCGCACCCGCCTTCGTGCATCAGGAATTTGATGCCATCAATATTTGCGAATGGTTTCTCCTGTGTTGCATTCGCGCCGGAAGCCGCATCGCCAAAGGAATAATCGCCGATCTCGCCTTCTCTTCCCTCCCGGAGCATTTGCACCAGCTCCGCCACCTGTCTGCGATAGACCTGCGATCGGGCAAAACCGAGTTCTTCTTCAAATGCCTGCTTCAGTACCTGAAGGTTTCCGTTTTCGCAGAAAACCAGCGGTATCACCAGCCAATAATTGCGCGTGCCGACTTGCCCATCGGCGCGGTGATAGCCGAGGAATGATTTCGACCGCCACTTCGACACATCCGGCGCCCGCCAATGATAAGGAACCGGGTTTTCGGCAAATGGCGCGGCCTGGTGCTTCACATTTCGAGTGGTGATCGCTTCGCCCCGGCGAATGGGTGCCACCGCCTCGCCGATCAAGACGCCGTACATGAAAACGGAATCGCCGATGGAGAGGTCTTGCGTGGAAAATTTGTGTTTTGCCGGGACGTCGGACACCAGCGCATAGGTCTGGTCACCCAAGCGCACGCTCGTGCCGCTCTTCAAATCGGTGAGAGCGATCAGAACATTGTCTCGGTCATCGAGTTGCAATGACGGATTTCGCATCGATGGCGGCTTCGTCCCCAACTTTTGCGCGCGCTAAATGGAGTTCGCTGCAAAGCGGCATCTTCCGTCGCGCTGTCTCCGAATGCAACTTTTTTCCTCGGGTTCGCTGCACGGCCCGGCGGAAAGAGGTTGAGCGATGAAAACGGTGTCCTACCAACTGTGCATCGTGGCGTCTAACTTGCGGTTAAGGGGAAGATGCGCCCGTCGGCAGGGATACTTCGCAGCCGGAGTTTCATTGATCTCCATGCCCAACCCGGCCGCTTCGCCGCGATCCGCTCGACCATGCACTCCACATTCTCCGTGCTCCCCCAGCGCCTGGCGCCTGCCCTGAGCGAAGCCGAAGGGTGCCTCTGCGGTAAAAGATTTTGACTTTGCTGCCGCCTTTTTTTTCTTTTCGACGGGCGGTATAGGAGGGTGGCCGCAATATCGATTCTGAACCTGTTTTTGATTCCGGCCACCCTCGAGCTACTCCACGGATAATTCCCCGGCTGTTATACTCCATCCCCGGGCCATCGTCATGAAATCAACTTCACAACCGCGGTTACACACCAACGTGAAAAGAATTAATGATTCAGTTGATGCGATTATTACCGCCGCAGGGAAACGGGTTGAGGTAAACATCGGTGTTCTCAAAGGTCGCGCCACTGATCGAACCAATGCCACCATCCCTCATTTGAGGTTCGATAAGGTTGCGACCAGGCTCATGAACCGTCTGCAAGCCGGCCTTCGCGATACCGTACCGGAGGGCATGACCGTCTTGCTGACACTCACCGCTCCAATTCGATTGCCATCAAAAACCGCTGCCGCGTTGCAAGACAGAATAAATGTTCTTATCCAGCGTGGAGAGCCCGGACGGGATGTGAAAGACACGATTTTCCGGAATCGTGTCCAGGTTCGGTTTTTGAGAGAGGTGCCTGAGCAGGCGCCAAGAATGATTGGGTTTGTGCACAATTCCGATTCAGATCCACCTCCATTCTTCCAAATGACACGTCAGTTGCTTGAGCTAGCCGGCGACGAGGCTCTCAGGCGGGCGACAAGGCGCGCGGGTGATCGATGGCTCGTTGTGAAATCTGCCGACGGATCCTCATGTTTGCAGGCGTATCAATACATCTATTCGCGGCTGCGCATGCCCACCGGTCTTAAGAAGACCTTCATCGTTTTTGGCGACGGGCGCGTCGCCACGTTGAATAAATGACTTCAGTCTGGACCGATGCCCGCATACCATGCAGACCCTTGCGTCCTCCGGGGAATCTCGTGAACCAAACAGAGTGTCCCGAAGGGGACAGACAGCAGCCCTTTCGACGAGGGATTATCTTCTCAGTTGAACTAGCGAAATTGCCGAATTCCAAACTTGAACCTTCGGTGTAGCAAGAAAGGTAGGAAAATTCGTATGAATACTATGAGCACAACGACCTTAATTATTATCGCGAGCGTGATTGTTATTGCCATCGTGGCAGTGGCATTCGTCGCCATGGGTTTGTTCCGAAAGCGTCACAGTCGTCAACTCCGCACCAAATTCGGCGGCGCTGAATATGACCGGACTCTTCAACAAGGCGACGGCCGGCGCAAGGCCGAAGCGGGCCTTGATCAACGCACAGATCGCGTCGAGAGTCTCAACATCCGTCCGCTTGGTTCGGCCGACCGCGCTCGGTTTGTGGACGCATGGAGCAGGGTGCAGTCGCGGTTCGTGAACGGTCCCGGAGGGGCTGTGACGGAAGCCGATCAGCTTCTAACCGATGTGATGTTGGCGCGAGGTTATCCGGTAAGCGGCTTTGAACAGCGTTCTGCGGATATCTCCGTGGACTATCCTTTAGTTCTCCAGAATTACCGATCCGCCCACGCTAGCGCTCTGCGTCAAACGCAAGGTCAGGCCAGTACGGAAGAATTGCGCCAGGCGATAATTTCTTACCGGACCCTCTTTGATGAGCTTGTCGGGGTGCCAGAAATTGTGCGCGCGCAAAGCGCTTAACTGAAGCTGACAAAAAAAACCGGCTGTCCCATCGCTTCTTCACTTTTTGAAGTTTCAGCTCGAAATCGTCAAAGCTGAATCATGAGGTGTGTCAGGCTGTTATTTGCCACACGCTGAGGAATTGCTTCTGGACATTTCCTGACGCGATTCACCGGGGGCAGAACCGCAGAGCCCGCATCACACTGCGCAATCTGTCTCCGCGGCGCTCCCGCTACAACTTATTCAACCCGTTCAGCCCCGCGACCTTATAAGCTTCGGCAAAGGTCGGATAATTGAACACGGTCTCACGAAAATAATCCATGGTTCCGCCGAGCGAGATCACCGCCTGCCCGATATGGATGATTTCGGTTGCGTTCTCGCCAATGGCGTGAACGCCCAAAACTTTTCTCGTGTCCGGGTGGAACAGCACCTTCAGCATCCCCGTCTGGTCCCCCACAATTTGCGCCTTCGCAAGTTCCTCGTACTTCGCGATTCCAACTTCAAACGGAATCTTGGCCTGCGTAAGGGACAGCTCTGTTTGGCCAACCATGGATATTTCCGGAATTGTGAAGATTCCATAAGGCAGCGTTCCCTGGGACGACTGCGCGGGAGCGCCGAAGATATGGCAACTTGCCACCCGCCCCTGCTCCATGGAAGTGGATGCCAACGACGGAAAACCAATGACATCCCCCGCGGCATAGATGTGGGGCACCGCAGTCTGAAAATTCTCATTCACGGCAAGCTTTCCACGCGCGCCGGAGGTGAGACCTGCGGCCTCCAGGTTGAGAAGGTCGGTGTTTGCCTGGCGCCCCACGGCGTAGAGCAGTGCGTCGCCGTGAATGCGTTTGCCGCTTTCGAGATTTGCCACCACGCGCCCGCGCTCGTCGGTTTCAACGTTGGTGACCTTCTCGCCCAGCCGAAAGATCGCGCCCTGTCTGCGCATGTGGTAGCAAAGCGCCTCTGAAATTTCCGAGTCAACAAAATCGAGAACGGCTCCCCGCTGTTCGATCAGCGTAATCACCACATTGAGCGCGGCGAGCATGGACGCGAATTCCAAACCAATTACGCCCCCGCCCACGATGATCAATTCTTTCGGAATCTCGCCCATTTGAAAGAACTGGTCGCTGGCCAGCACCTGCTTTCCGTCGAATGGAATGTCGGGATGACGCGCCGGGCGGGTTCCGCAGGCAATCAGGAAATTCTGCCCGCGCACCACGTGCATCTGATCCAGTCCCTCCACTTCCAGCGTGTTTGGATCCACAAAGCGCGCGGTGCCGCTGAAAAAAACGATATTGTTCCGCCGGAGCTGGTCCTTGACGACACTGATCTCGCGCTCGGTCACCTGGGCCACGCGCGCCGCGAGATCGCTGATCGAAATGCGATTCTGAACCACATAATCGCTTCCATAAAAAGACCGGTGGCGAAACCCGGTCAGGTGAAGGATCGCCTCGCGAAGTGTCTTGCTCGGAACCGTGCCTCCGTGAATGCACACGCCGCCAAGCATGTCCAAACGATCCACCACCGCGACGCGCTTGCCGAGTTTCGCGGCCGCGATGGCTCCCTTTTGCCCCGCGGGCCCACTTCCAATTACGACAAGATCGAACGGCTGCACGTTCATTCGCCGATCCCTTCCACGGAATTTCTCTCCGCAAGCGGTTCCGGCCCGGCAGCCTGCCTGAAAAGGAACTCCATCACCGAACCGGATTGGGGGTCCGGCACACAAGACCGCAGGGAATCCATGCTGAAACTCTCTGCACCTTCCGCTAGTCCGACAAAATGGTTCTGCACATTGAACCGCGTTCCATTGCGTGCGCTCATTCCACGGGGCAAACCAAAAGCCCGCACATAGGAGCCGTCCGCCAAAAGCATTCTCGTTTTCGCGGTGTCTGCCAGGTAAGGCGCCAGCACCTCGCCGTAGATCTTGCGGCAGAGCGCCGGGTCCTTTAGCCGGAACATCACTTCAACGCGTTCGTAAAGGTTTCTGGGCATCCAATCCGCGCTGCCTAGATAAACTTCCGATTCGCCGCCGTTCCCGAATACGAAGATTCTGCTGTGCTCTAAGAACCGCCCCACGATGCTTCGCACTCGGATCCGGCTGCTGACTCCCCTCACGCCCGGACGCAGCGCGCACGCCCCGCGGACAATCAATTCAATCTGCACTCCGGCTTGCGACGCGCGATAGAGCGCGCGAATGATGTTCGCATCCAGCAGTGAATTTACTTTCGCGACGATCATCGCTGGGCGACCCGCCCGGGCGTGTTCCGCTTCGCGTTCGATCAAGCTGATGCAATTTTTTCCGAGATTGAGCGGAGCCACCGACAGTGGGCCGTAATGCGATTGCTCGGAATACGCGGTCAGATAATTAAATACGCGGTGCACCGCCTCCGTAATTTCCTTGTCTTGCGTGAAGAGGCTCAAGTCCGTATAGAAACGCGCCGTGGACGGGTTGTAATTTCCGGTTCCGAGGTGGACATACCGCCGCGTCTTGCCGTCAGGATCGCGCCTCACCAGTAGCGCCAGCTTGCAATGTGTTTTCAACCCGACCACGCCGTGATAGACCTGCACACCCGCTTCCTGAAGGCTGCGCGCCCACCGGATGTTGGAGGCTTCGTCGAATCTCGCTTTCAACTCCACCACCACCGTGACTTCCTTGCGCGCCGCGGCCTGGATCAGCGCACGCACGATCGGCGAATCCTCGCTCGTCCTGTAAAGCGTCTGCTTGATGCTGAGCACATCGGGATCGTTCGCGGCGCTTTCGATGAATTGCACCACCGGCAAGTACGAATCGTACGGGTGATGCAGCATTACATCGCGTTCGCGGAGTATATGGAAAAAGCTTGGCGCTTCACGCCGCACCGGAAAGTCACGGGGAGTGAACGCCCGGAACTTCAGGTCCGGCCGGGGCGTCTGGTCATACAAATTAAAGAGCCGCGACAGATTGACCGGCCCATTCACCTGAAAGACCTGCCAGGCCTGAAGATTGAAATTCGACCGCAAGCGCTCAATGATTTCAGCGTTGGCGCCCGCCTCGATCTCCAGCCTCACAGCGGCCCCCTTCAGGCGGCGGTGCAGCTGCGTATCCACGGTGTCCATGATGCTTCGCGATTCTTCCTCGCGCAGGTAGAGATTGCTGTTCCGGGTGACACGGAACGGCGCGGCCGAATCGATGTGATACCCATGATAGAGCCGGTCCGCGAAGGAATGTACGATGTCATGCAGAAAAGTGAATTCGATTTTGTCATTCGCCGGGGGCAGGCGGAACAGCCGGGGAAGCGCCCGCGGCACGGTCACCACGCCCAAATATACGTGTGAATTTGCTTTGCGCTTTTTCCGCAGCAGGAATGCGACGCACAGCGCTTTGTTGAGCACGCGGGGAAACGGGTGGGCCGGGTCCACAGTTACCGGCGTCAGCAGCGGTTCAACGCGTTCCGCATAGAACTTGCCCACAGCCTTTCGCGCCTCAACGCCCACTTCACCGATCTTGCGGATGCGGATGCCCTCTTGCCGCAACGCGGGCAAAAGCGACTCCCGCCAGCAAGAGTATTGCCTCTCTACAAATCGCCGGATTGCTTCCGATATCCGGTTTATAGCCTCCCCGGGCGCCACTCCATCCGGCCCTGCCTGACCCGTTCCGTGCTCCGCTTGCTGCAATAATCCGGCCACGCGAACTTCCACAAACTCGTCCAGGTTATTCGCGGTGATGCCCAAAAACCTGACTCGCTCCAGCAATGGATTGCTCGAATCCATTGCTTCCTCAAGAACCCGCTCATTGAATTGCAACCACGAGAGATGGCGGTTGAAATATAGCCGCGGGTCTTCAAGTGAACCACGCTTCAAGCGATTACCTCCGGGGCAGGGACGGTACCGTAGAGATGTTACAATCAGGTTACGACCCGCTTGTAGCGATACGCGGCTTCCGTCTTGAGGTTCACATTCACTCGCTTATTCGCCCAGTTTGCCCTTAGCGGAGGGGGACTGATTGGACCATGGGCTAACCGGAAACTGACCACCACCCAAATTTAAGCCTCGTCAATGTATACTCCCCGTCTCCGAGAGGTGATTCATGACGCTCCATCGTGCCGCCAAACCTTGGGCCTTAATTGTGACATGCGTGCTTGCCACTTTATTGTTGGCCGCAGCCGCCCTTCCAGCGCCCCAGCAAACCACGCCCTACTTCCCCGCACGTCTCGACTGGCAGCACAAAAAACCAGAAGAGACCGGCATGGATCCCGCACGCCTCGACGAAGCCGTTGATGCGCAGCGCCATCTCCACACTGCCCAGCGTGCCCAGCACCATCGGC
>Ga0209415_10006345_pt1 | contig 21054 bp, 17 predicted proteins | sample PeaSoiSIISIP2007_FD_187696 | JGI IMG/M metagenome (GOLD analysis project Ga0209415, IMG submission 187696) | Peat soil microbial communities from Weissenstadt, Germany - SII-SIP-2007 (SPAdes) (version 2) | ecosystem: Environmental > Terrestrial > Soil > Wetlands > Peat | place: Germany...
TTCGAGTGCCTGCACGAGGTGAAGCTGATCGTCGACCTCATCTACGAGGGCGGCATCGCCAACATGAACTACTCGGTCTCCAACACGGCCGAATATGGCGAATACGTCTCCGGCCCGCGCGTCGTCACGGCCCAGACCAAGGCCGAGATGAAGCGCATCCTGGACGACATCCAGTCGGGCCGGTTCGTGCGCGACTGGATGCTGGAATGCGCCGCCGGCCAACCTAGCTTCAAGGCCACGCGCCGGCGCAACGCCGAGCATCCCATCGAGGAGGTCGGCGAGCGGCTCCGCGCCATGATGCCCTGGATCTCGAAAAACGCGCTCGTCGACAAGGCGCGCAACTAGCTCCAGTCGAGGCCGGCCTCGCCGCGCAGGATCGCCTCGGCTTCGCGTGTGTATTTCGCTTCGGTGCGGTCGTGCAGCACCAGCGCTGGCAAGAGCACGAGCGGCGCGCGGCCGCCTTTGACGGCGCGAACGACGACTCGCTTGGCGGGTTGGTCGGCGAACGGCTGCACGGGCCGAACGCGCAGCGAACCCCCTTTGGGCGCCACTAGGCCGAGGATGTCGCCGAGGCGGTCGGCGCGGTGGACGAGCGTCAGCGTTCCGCCCGCGCGGACGGCGGCCAGCATGACATCGATCCACACGCCCAACCCTTCCGGCGTCAGATGCGCGGCCCGCCGCGTCGGATGCGGCGCGCGCAGCCGAGCGGGGTCGTCGAAGAAAGGCGGGTTGGCCAGGGCGGCGTCGAAGGCCGCGAGGCCCGAGCCACGCAGCCCCGCAGCCAGGTCGCGGGCCCGCGCGCTCACCCGTTCGCCGAGCCCGTTCAGCGCGATGTTGGCATTGGCCAGCGCCAGCGCTTCCTCGTCCCGCTCCACCCCGACGAACGTCGCGTCCTGTCGGCGAATGGCGGCTGCCAGCATGACCGCGCCGACGCCGCAGCCCAGCTCCAGCACGCGCTGCCCGGCCGCTGCGTCGCATGCGGCGGCCAGCAGCGCGGCGTCGACGCCAGCGCGGTAGCCCTTCGCCGGCTGACGCAGCAGCAGGCGCCCGTCGAGCAGCCGGTCCTCGCTCACGCCGTTTGCGGCGCTCGAATGGCTCATGAAAGGCCCGCTACGACTTGTGCTCGCCCTGACCGTGACCTATGCCGACGCCCGTGTCGCCCGCAATTGGCGTCGCTGCCGCAAGGAGCCAGGTTTTGGACGCAGCCAAGGCGGCCGGCGCGCCCTCGAGGGCCTCCGTCGATCTGCTGATCAAGCTGGCCAAGCCGGACATGGCGAGGGTCGACACGTTGATCGGCGAGCGGCTGACGAGCGACGTGCCCGTCATCCCGGCGCTGGGCGAGCACATCATCTCGGCCGGCGGCAAGCGGCTGCGGCCGCTGCTCACGGTCGCCGCCGCGCGCCTTGCGGGCGCCCGGGACGAGTCCTTCCTGAAGCTCGCGACTGCGGTCGAGTTCATCCATACCGCGACGCTCCTGCACGACGACGTCGTCGACGGCTCGAACCTGCGACGCGGCAAGGTCGCCGCCCACCTGATCTGGGGCGGGGCCCCGAGTATCCTGGTCGGCGACTTCCTGCTCGCCCGCGCATTCGAATTGATGGTCGAGGCGGGCTCGATCCGCGCGCTCGGCATCCTGGCCACGGCCTCGGGCGTGATCGCCGAGGGCGAGGTGCTGCAGCTGACCCGCGCCCACGACCTGAACCTCGATCAGGCGACCTATCTCGAGATCATCCGGGCGAAGAGCGCCGAGCTGTTCGCCGCCTCGGCCGAGGCCGGCGCCGTCTCCGCCGGCGCTTCCGACGCTCAGATCAAGGCGCTCAGGGACTATGGCGTCAGCTTCGGCATGGCCTTCCAGCTCGCTGACGATGCGCTCGACTACTCCGGCGCCGCCGAGACGCTCGGCAAGAACGCCGGCGACGACTTCCGCGAAGGCAAGGCGACCCTGCCGCTCCTGCTGGCCATCGCCCGCTCGGGCCCGCGCGAAGCTGCATTCTGGGAGCGGGCGATCGGACGCCGCGAGCAGACCGAAGCCGATTTCCGGCGCGCCCGCGAGCTGATCATCGGCGCCGGCGCGCTGGAGGCGACGCTCGATCTCGCCGCCGACTATGCCTGGGCGGCCAAGGCGGCGCTGGCGGTCTTCCCGACCAGCGACTGGCGGACCGCGCTTGAGGACTTGGCCGACTTCGCGGTGACCCGGCCGGCTTGAGGCGCCCTCTTTAGGACGGCTGCGCTTCGGCCACCTTCGCCGGACGAAAGGCGATGTGCTTCGATCCGAGGAAGGTCAGGCAGAGTCCGGCGATCGAGCCCACCGCCAGCGGGACGATCAGCGCCTGGCGGAGCACCGGCAGGAGCGCCAGCATCGCCGCGTAGGCGCCAAAGTTTGCCGCGGCCCCGGCTCCCTGCACCATCAGATAGATCACCGCCTGTCGCCAAGGGCCATGGTGGCTGGGTTGGCGGAAGGTGAAGGCGCGATTGAGCGAAAGCGTCGTGGCGACCGCGACGGCGAAGCCGCACAGCCAGCCCAGATAGACATTGAACCCGACGAAATCGACCATCACGTGCAGCACCGTCGCGTGCACCAGAAAGCCCGCCGTGCCGACCAGGCCGAAGCGAATGAAAGCGGGATCGAAGCGCTTCTCGAACGCCACGACCAGCGGGTGCGCTCTCACGCGTCGGGCGATGGCCGGCGCCGTCGCCTCGGCTGGCACGAGCGACGCCAGACCGAGCACGCCCCCCAGATCGGCCAGCCAGGCGATCCGGGCCTGATAGCGCGCGAAAGGCCCCGAAAGGGCGCCGCAAACAAAGGCGTTGATGACCACGGTCGCGACCAGGAGCGCAAGCATCATCAGCAGACGCCCCTGCTCGTCGTCGTATCGCATCGAGAGGCCGCCGAAGGCATCGCGCATGTCCTTTTCCGACAGCCGCCAGGCGACCATCAGGGCGCCGGCGATGAACAGGATGCTGTGCAGCCAGACCGACCCGTCCATCGTCAGCCGGGCGCCGCAGCCCCAGTGATCGCGCCCGCAGTCGGCGACGTGGTTGATCAGCCAGGGGAGATTGGTCGTGCTCCAGTAGGAATTGGTCAGGTAGTAGTGCGGGTTGCGCAGAGGGTCGTCGACATAGACCATGAGGAACTGGTCGCCCCAGTTCTTCAGCGAGGCCCAGGCTTGGCCGAGGGGGTCGTAGGCGACCGCGTGGAGCACGAAGCTGGTCTCCTCCTGCTCCATCTTCAGGCGGTTCTCGAAAGTGGTGACGTTGAAGATGCCCTTCGAGCGGTCGTCGGACCAAAGCATGTCCTGCGAATCGACATCCGGCCGGTCCTTGAACTGGCAGAGCGTCCAGTCGACGCCGTGCTTCCCGCATGCGGCGCGCAGGTACTCGCGGCCAGGCCCGTCGGCGATCACGCGCATGGCCAGGAAGGGCGGCCGGCGCAGCTCGTCGCCGGTCTTGGCCTGCACGTAGGCCGCATAGCCGGCGTTGACGGTGATCACGGCCAGCACGGCTCCGATGATCGTGAAAGCGGCCGCGGACGCGCGCGGCCTCGGCGCGGGCAGGATGAGGCAGCCCAGGATCGCGACCGCCAGGATTCCGATCGTGTTCAACAGGTGCGACTGGTGCACGACCATCGCAAAGACCAGCAGCACAAACAGCGCGACGCGCTCGGCGAGGTGCAGCCTGTCCCAGAACACCATGATCAGTGTCGTTGCGACGGCTGCGTAGCCGGCGAAAACATCCGGCATGGCGAACCCCGCGAAAAAGGGCAGGGTCGAGCCGAACGCGACGAACGCCTGAACGGCATAGGCGGTCCAGGGCGGGGCGCGTGGACAGGCGGTCCGCCAGAGCAGCCAGACCAGCCAGGCGCCGATCGCCGCCTGCACGAGCGCGGTCAGCCAGAGCGTGCCGATCTTCTGCGTCACGTAGAGCAACGCGCCGTAGTAGGGCGAGCGGGCGCCGATCTCGGTGTGCGACATGTGGATGTCGGCCGCCAGTTGCTGAGCGTCGGCGATGGCGTCGGGATCGGTCGGGGCAGGCGGGGACTTGGCGATCCCGGTCGCGTAGGCGATGCCGAGCACGAACGTGCGGCCCTCGACGAAGTAGTCGTCGGTGTCGGTGAACACCGATGGCCGGCCGTTGATCACCACGACCGCCATGATCATGACGAGTCCGGCCAGTATGGGCAGGAGCGACGCCAATCGACGCATCAAAGTCATCACATCCCTAGCGCCGGAGCGCGAACACCGAAGCCAGAAAACCGGCAGCGGCGAGCTGGATCGCGACCGCCACCGCCGTCAGCGAGAGTAGCAGCACGCGCAAGAGCATATTGTAGTGGATGGGGCCGAAGCCGGAACCAGCCCAATAGATCACCGCCCAGCCCGCGCCGGCCGCTCCCGCCAGGAAAATGAGCAGCGCCGCCTGCAGGATGAGCTCCAGATTGAGCCCGAGCAGGAACGCCCGGAAGCGCGGCGCCGGCGGCAGCACGCCCTCGAGCATCTGGTAGCGCCGCGCGAGCGCGCCGAAGATGACGAGTTGCACGCCGATGAGGATGGAGAAGCATGCGACGACCAGCGAGTGGATGTCGAGAACCACGTGCGGGCTCACGCGCACCGCCCCACGCGCGAGCAGCGCGGAGCCGAGCAGCCCGATCGCGATCAGCCCAAGGCCGGGATAGATGAACAGGAAGCGGGGGCTGTGCAGCAGCAGAAATCGCAAGTGCCGCCAGCCGTCGCGCCAGGTCTTCAGATGCGGCGGGCGCGAGCGGCCGTCCGGACGAAGCGTGGTCGGCGTCTCCTCGATACGCAGTCCGCGAAGCGAGGCCTTGACCACCATCTCGCTGGCGAACTCCATGCCGGGGCTGCTCAAGCCGAGCCCCAGGATCGCCTCGCGGGAGAATCCTCTCAGTCCGCAATGGAAGTCGCCCACCGGCACGGCGAAGAACAGCCGCCCGATGAACGACAGCACCGGGTTGCCCAGATAGCGATGCAGGAAGGGCATGGCGCCGGGCGCGATTCCGCCCATGAAGCGGTTGCCCATGACCAGATCGGCGCCGCCGCGCAGATGCTCGACCATGCCGTCGAGGTTTTCGAAGTCGTAGCTGTCGTCGCCGTCGCCCATGATGACGAAACGGCCGCGCGCGCCGCGGATGCCGCCCATCAGCGCCGCGCCATAGCCGCGCTCGGGCACGGCCACGACCCGTGCGCCCGCCGCCTCGGCTAGCGCCTGCGAGCCGTCTTCGGAGCCGTTGTCGGCGACCAGCACCTCGCCGGCGACGCCCGCCCTTTTCAGGTAGCGCAACGCCTTCGTCACGCAGGTCTCGATGGTCTCGGCCTCGTCGAGGCAAGGCATCAGGATCGTGAGCTCGAGCGGCTGCGGCGCGTCGCCCGGCGCCGGCGGCGGCTTCGACTTCAGCGCGGACAGGGCCATGAGCTCTCCTGGCGCGCCGGGAGTCGACGCGCCGCCGTTTCGCGGCCGTCGCTACGTCGAGTTTGCCGGCGTCGTCAACGGGTTCGGCGTCGCAGCGCCATCCGCCGGTCCCGAGGCAGCGCGCCCCCGACTCGTTGGCTGCCTGCCCGGGTCCCGCGGTGCGCCCTTTGCAAGAGCAGCCCTGACCGCCGGGCGAAGCGGCTGCGCGATGGCGCGGCATTCGCCACCGCGGGGGTCGGCGGGAGTGTGATCGGCGTGCAAATCTATAATTTTTCAGTCGCTTCCCTCTTTCAGCAGACGCAGGCGGGGGAGTCGGGCGTCCTTTCGGGGGCGAGCTTCGGCGCCGATCCGACCGGGCAGAACTTGCCGACCGTGCAGGCTGGCGCGAGCGCGACCGCCGCCGCCAGCCCGCTCAGCGTCACGCCGTCCAGCCAGTTCGCGTCGGGCGTCCTCTCGGCGCTGCTCGCTGCGCAGGCGGGAGCGTCGACGCCACAGGCGGCGCAGTCATTCCAACAGGCCGGGCTCCTCTCTTGGCCTGGCGGACGCCACCACCATCACCATCGTTTCGGCGCGGCGAGCGGCGTGGCCGCCGCATCCTCGACCGTGGACGCCACGTCCCAGGCGTCAGACGCTGACTCCGTGGCGGCGGCCTTGGGCGGCTCGACCGCGGCCGCGACCTAACGCCTAACGGCCGAGGCCAGTGAGCCAGCCCAATCCCAGCCCGACTCCCGAGGCCATCGTGGCCTTGGCGCTCGAACGCCACCGGGCCGGTCTCAGACACGAGGCCGAGGCGCTCTACCGTCAGGCCCTCGCCGCCGATCCCGGTGACCCGACGGCGCTCTACCTCTATGGCTTGCTCAACTTCGAGCTCGGCCGCAGCGACGAGGCGGCCGAGTTCCTGGAAACCGTCGTCGCGCTACGCCCAGACCATGCGCAGGCGCGCCTGACGCTTGCGCAGCTGAGGCATTGGCGCGGCGAGCATGCCGCCGCCGTCACCGCCTATCGCCAGGCGCTGGCGCTCGCGCCCGATCGCGCCAATGCGGCCATTGGCCTGGCGAACGCGCTACGCGAGGCGGGGCTGGCGGCGCAGGCGATCGCCGAGGGGGAGGCGGCAGCGGCGGCCTTCCCGCGCCTGGCCGAGGCGTGGATGGCGCTCGCGGCCGCCCGGTTTGCGAGCGGCGATGCGCAAAGCGCGGCCAGCGCCTACGCGGCGGCCATCGCGCTCGACCCCGATCGCCTCGCCGCGCGAGCGGGCCTTACAAACGCCCTACTGGCCGCAGGCCAAGCCGCCGCCGCCGAGGCCGCCGCCGAAGTCGCGCTCGCCATCGATCCGGCCTCGGCCGAGCTCTGGTTCTTGCGCGGCGCGTCGCTCCGCGCCCTCTTCCGGACGGATGAGGCGATCGCCGCGCTCGAGCGAGCGGTCGCCCTTGATCCAAGCCGGCCCGCGGCGCATCTGGACCTCGGCGTCCTCTATGCCGAGCGAGGCCGAGCCGGGCCGGCGGAAGCGTGCCTGCAGCGGGCGCTCATGCTCGACCCGGCGCTGGCCGAGGCGCACGCCACCCTGGGCTCGATCTATTTACGGGCCGGGCGCGAGGGCCCGGCCGAGCAGCATTCGCGCGCGGCGCTCGCGCTCGATCCGACGCTCGTCGCGCCGCATCAGACGCTGGCGTCGTTGCTCGCCGCCCAGGGCTGGGCGACGGACGCAAAGCGCCACCGCGACACAGCGTACGGCGGGCGCAACCTCTTCATCGAGCCTGCGCCGGGCCTGGGCTTCACGGTCCTGATGCCGATCACGTCCGAGGCCGGAAACACGCCGCTGCGCGACCTGATGCCGCGCGCCCGCATCAGTCGCCTGCGTTGGGTGATCGAATACGCCACCGACGAACAGATGGCGGCGCTGCCGCCCTACGACGTCGTCTTCAACGCGATCGGGGATGTCGATCTCGCGGGTCCGACCAGCGCCCCGATGCGTCGCTTTCTCGGCCGTTGCGAGCGGTCCGTCCTCAACCCTCCCGCCAAGATCGCGCGGACGCGTCGCGACCGGATTGCGCAGCTCCTCGCGGGCCTGCCCAACGTCGCGGTCCCGAAGGCCCGGCGCCTCTCGGAGCAGGTGATCCGGCGCCACGGGCTTGCGGGCGCGGTCGCGCGCGCGGGCCTTAGGGCGCCGCTCCTGCTGCGCCCGGTCGGCGCCCACGGCGGGCGCGGGCTCACTCGGATCGAGACGATCGACGAGTTGGGTGGGTCGCCGCCGGCCGGCGACCTCTACGCCACCGCGTACCACGACTACCGTTCGCCCGACGGCTTTTACCGCAAGTACCGGGTCATCTACGTCGACCGCCAAGCCTTCCCCTACCACCTGGCCATCTCGCCCGAGTGGCTGGTGCACTACGAGAGCGCCGGCATGGACGCGGACGCTTGGCGGCGCGCCGAGGAGGAGCGCTTCCTCTATGCGCCGGCCGAGGCGATCGGGCCTGCGGCCATGACCGCGATCGAAGCCATCGGCCAGAGGCTCGATCTCGACTACGCCGGGATCGACTTTGCGGTGCTCGAGGATGGGCGCCTGCTCGTGTTCGAGGCGAACGCCACGATGCTCGCGCACGCCGACGAGCCGGACGGGCCTTTCGCTTACAAAGGCCCGGCCGTCGCCGAGATCGTCACCGACTTCGGGCACATGCTCGCCGCAGCGGCGGCAAAGCCCTAGCGCCTCGCCGTTAGATACTCGTCGAGACCGTGTTGAACTGGGTGCTCAGGTTCGTGCCGACCAGGGTGACGGCGCCGATGATCACGACTGCGATCAACGCCACGATCAGCCCGTACTCGATGGCGGTCGCCCCGCCCTGGGCCGCGATGAAGCGTTTGATGAACGGATGCATAGCTCGATCTCCGAAAGTGCCGGTAAGCGCGATCGGATGCCGAGCCCGTCGCCCCCAAGCCATGACAGATTGCCGCACCTCCATTAATTCCAAGTAAACGTGATGGTTTACGGTAGGCGTCCGATGTTTCGTATAAGCAACATTCATGCTTTATACAGGTTAACCATCCGGTCGACTTATTAACGGCCGACAACCATCGACAGTCGGTTGTGAGCCGGATCGACTAGCGACCGGGCGCGGGCGGCTGCTCGGCCGGCGCCGCGGCGGGCGCAGGCGGCGGGGCTCTTACGGGCTTCACATAGCGGTGGGCGAGGCAGGCCTGCGTCACCGCCGGGTCGTCGAGCGCGCCGCCCGACCAGCCGCATGGCTGCACGGGCCTGGGCGTGTATCCGCCGCGGGCGACCGCGACCGAGAGCGGAAGACCGGCGGCGATAAGCGCCAGGAGGGCCGCCCTTATGACTGTCACGCGTTGCTCCATCAATCAAAGCCCTCAGCCGAATTCCTTCGTGAAGCCGAGGAAGAAGCCGCGACGGGGACCAAATTGCGGCGCGAACACGCCGACGCCCGTGCCGTTGCGGATCTGATAGACATCGTCGAATGCGTTGATCACGTCGAAGCGGACCTCGATGGGCCCGCCCGGCGCATCATCGAACCGATGGCTTACCGACAGGTTGACTTGCGTGTAGCCGGGTAACTCGGCGCCGTTGGGGATCGCGTCGAGCGGGCCGTCCGGCGTCGCGAGCGCTGTCGCCAAGGGCAGATCGGCGCGAAGGCCGCTGCCGTAGATCAGGTCGCCGCTGAAGCGGGTTCCCATCCAGAGGTAAGACGCCCCCGCCGAGACGGCGATGCGTTCGTCGTGATCGAGATAGATCCAGTGCGTGCGGACGTAGTCGATCGACGGCTGGTCGAAATTGAACTGGCTCGAGATCCAATCGCGCCCTTGGGCAACTGAATAGGCAAAGTTGGCGTAGGCCGATAACGGTCCGCGATTGTAGGAGGCGGTCAACTCGATCCCGTACTGACGCCCATCCTCGTAGTTGAATGGCGTCAGGATGATCGGCGCGCCGAACTGGCCCTCGTCGATCAGGTGCCGTGAGAGCTTGTAGTAGCTGTCGGCCGTCAGCGTCAGGTAGGGCCCAACCTTTTGCTCCGCGCCCACATCGAAGTAGTCGGCCCGCTCGGCGAACGGTGTGGTGTCGGTCGTCACCGCCGGGGCGGCCGATGAAGTGATGTTCGGGTTGCCGGGAATGGGCTCGACGACCTTCTGCACCGACTCACTCGCGATGAGCTCGAATGGCGGTGGCGAGAAGTAGCGAGCGTAGCCGGCGTGGATTGTCGTGAACGGGGTCGGCAACCAGACCAGATTGACCCTCGGGCTGACCTGGTTCTCGTTTCGGAATCCGTCGAACTGGTCGAAGCGCAAGCCATAGTTGAGCGTCAGATTGCGCAGAAGCTTCCACTCATCCTGCAGGTACGCGCTGTAGGTCTCCGCCGTCTTCGCGCCGTTGTCGACGATCGTGAACGGCACGTTGCTGAGCTGCTGGCCGAAGGTCGGACTGGCGGGGTTGTTGTCGATCAGCAGCACCTGCGAGGTCGTGTCGCTCGTCGAGCGGTCGACCTCGACGATCACGCCGCCGCGCAGCGTGTGCTCGTCGTTCAGGTGATAGGCGCCCTCGGCCTGCAGACCGCCCGCCGCATCGGTCTTGTCGGCGACCTGGGCGATGCCGTCGTAGAGGATGTCGCCGACCGGATCGGGCGTGAACTTCAGCGTCGAATAGCGCGCGAACAGCGAGACCTGGCTCGTGAACCGATCGGTCGTGTGCAGATAGCTCACCACCCCGTACTGACTATCCTCGGTCTGGTTCTCGTTCAGGTCCTGGCTAGGCCGGTCGGTCTGGCCGTTGACGTTGAACCCGAGGCCGCCATTCAACTCGCCGGACACGTCAGGAATTTGGAAGCGGTCGTCCGAGGTGCCGAGGATGACCGAGAGGCTGCTTTGCGGGTCGAGGATGTCCTCGAGATAGGCGAAGCCTTGCACCTGCTGGGTGTGGTCGTGCAGCGGATCGGAGCGCCCGTCCGGCGATTCGATGCCGAGATCATTGGCGAGATAGCTCCCCGACACGAACATGTTGAAGTTGCCGTAGGCGCCGCCGTACTCGAAGCTCGGCTCGATCTCGTCATGGCTGCCGCCGTAGATCGACACAGATCCACCGTTGTTCAGCGCTCCGTCCCTGGTGGTGATGTCAATGATGCCCGCGGTGCGCAGGCCGTACTCGGCCGGAAGCGCGCCGGTGATCAGCTCGACCCGGTCGGCCAGCCTTGGGCTCAGCGCTTGGCTGAATACGCTCAAGCCCTCCGGCAGGATAATCCCGTTCAGGCGGTATTGCAGGCCGTTGTGCTCGCCGCGGATGTGCAGCTGGCTGTAGGAGTCCTGCGCTACGCCGGGAGCCTGCAGGACCACCTGGTTCAACGCGGTGTTCTGACCGGCGGGCAACGCTTCGATCTGCGCTTGCGTGACCGTGTAGGTCGATGCGCCGACCTGCGGCTGGATCGAGGCGCGCGCGCGGTTGAGGCGCTGGGCGGTCACGACGACCTGGGCGTTGGCCGCCGTCGATGGAGTGGCCTCGGTCTGCGCCCGGGCGGGAAGCGCCAACCCCAACGCAGCAGGCGCGGCGATGAGCGCGCTGCACATCCAAATGGCCTTCAAGCGCCAATCCCCTTACACTGCCGGTTACGGTCGCCCCGGGCTTAGCCGGCTGAATCGCCTTGGGCGATGGAGCCGGTTCCTGATCCTGACGGGAATTCTTCCCGAAATGACCGCTCGCGCCCGCGTGAGCCCGCGCGACAGCTGGAGACCCCGCATGAGCCTGCGCGCTCGGGTGCTGATCGCCGTGGGCCTGGTGCTGGCGGTCAGCCTGGCGATCGGCGCCTTCTTCGCCGGCTGGGAGGCGCGGCAGTCGCTCCGCGACGAGCTAACGGCAGGGATGCTCGGCGGCCGCCAGACCATCGAGAGCGCCTTCGCCGCGCCGCCGCCGCCGGAACGCGCGGCCAACGAACTGCGGCAGCTCATCGCCACCTTCGACGGCAACCGACATGTGTCGGCGGCCCTGCTCGGGCCGGACGGCCGCGTGGCGGTGGCGTCGCGGCCGTTCGTCACTGCTCATGCCGCCCCGGGCTGGTTCCGCGCCCTGCTCGACCCCGGCCTGGGCGCCGAGACGATCCCGCTGCCGACGCCGACCGCGGCCTACGCGGCGATCCGGCTCACCTCGGCGCCGGAGGACGATGTCGGCGACGGCTGGGTGCAGTTCTGCAACGTGCTGGCCGTGGTCGCCTTCGCCTGCGTGAGTGCGTTTGGGCTTATCTACCTGACCATCGGCCGCGCGCTTCGGCCGCTGAAGGCGCTCTCGTCGGGCTTCAGCCGCGTCGGCGCCGGCGACTATCGCGTGCGCGTCGAGGAGAGCGGGCCCTTGGAAGTCTCCGGGCTCGCCCGCGCCTTCAACGGGATGGCGGCCGACCTTGCCGCCATGCAGACGAAGAACCGGGCGCTCGAGGATCAGCTGACCCGGCTGCAGGACGAGGAGCGGGCCGACCTGGCGCGCGACCTGCACGACGAGATCGGGCCGCACCTCTTCGCCGTCAACGTCGACGCCAGCATGATCGGCCAGCTGGCGGCCGCCGGCCGCACCGGAGAGATCGCCCCGCAGGTGCGCGCCATCCAGCGCGGCGTCGCCCACATGCAGAAGCTAGTGCGCGACATCCTCGGGCGGTTGCGGCCGACCGCGGTGACGGAACTCGGGTTCGAGGCGGCGGTCGGCGACCTTGTCGTCTTCTGGCGCGAGCGCCAGCCCGACATCGCCTTCGATGTCGAGATCGGGCTCGACGAAGCGGGCCTGTCCGACGCGACGCTCGAGACCCTTTACCGCGTGGTGCAGGAGGGGCTCTCAAACGCCGTCCGCCACGCCAGCCCGGGCCGGATCGAGATCGTCGTCGGGTTCGACGGCGCCGAGCGGCTGGTCGCGCGCGTGCGCGACGATGGCGCCGGCTCGCTCGCGCCGGGCGCCAAGCCGGGGTTTGGCCTGGCCGGCATGCGCGAGCGCGTCGAGGCGCTCGGCGGCGCGCTTGCGGTCGACAGCGCTCCGGGGCGTGGCTGGTGCGTCACGGCCGAGCTGCCGATCCGGCGCCGGGCAGCGGCCGCATGAGGATTCTGTTGGTCGAAGACCATGCCATCGTCCGTGACGGGCTGAAACGGCTGCTCGGCGGCCTGGGCGACGCGCAGGTGATCGAGGCCGCAGACGGCCGCCAGGCCCTCGCCGTCGCCCGCGCCGAGGCGATCGACCTCGTCGTGCTCGATCTGAACCTGCCGGGCCTGGGCGGCCTCGAGTTGCTGCGGCGCCTGCGCGGCGTCTGTGAGGCGAAGGTTCTGGTGCTCAGCATGCACGCCGAGCCGCTGTATGCAGCCCGCGCCCTCGACGCCGGCGCGGCGGGCTACGTCAGCAAGAACGCCTCCCCCGAAGAGCTGATCGCCGCCGTGCAGCGCGTCGCAGCCGGCGGCCGCTACGTGGAGGGCGAGATCGCTCAGGCGCTGGCATTGCAGGGGGCTGCGCTGGGCCAGCCGATCGGGCAGCTCAGCGCGCGCGAGATGGAGATCATGCGCCTGCTCGCCGGCGGCGCCAGCCTGGCCGAGATCGCCGAGGCGCTTGGCGTTGGCTACAAGACCGTGGCCAACACAGCCAGCCAGATGAAGGTGAAGCTGGGCGTCGCCCGCACCGCCGACCTCGTGCGCCTGGCGATCGAGACGGGCGTCAGTTGACGCGTCAGCCGCCGGCCAACCGAACCACCGCGTAGATCATCGCCAGACCGAGGACAGTGACGAGAACCGTGGTCGTCCGCCTGTGCTGGTCTTGGCTGCGGGGCAAGAGCTCGCTTGCCCCGATGTAGAGGAAGAAGCCCGCGAACACCGCCAGCAGCAGCGCCAGCAGCGGTTGCCGCACGGTCAGGAGCCGCGAGGCGCCGATGCCAACCAGAGGTGCGGCAGCGTCCGCCATCAGCCAGCGGCGCGCCGTCGTTCGCTTCAATCCACCCGAGAGGCTGAGCGTCACCGTGTTCAGGCCGTCGACCAGGTCGTGCGCGAGCACGGCAAAGGCGACGACGATGCCGGCCGCCGCGGACGCCTGGAACGCAAAGCCGATGCCGAGGCCGTCCATGAGGCTGTGCAGCGTCAGGCTCGCCGCGCCAAGGTGGCCGCGATGGCGGCCTTCGGCGGCGGTGACCACCGGAACCAGCCGGTCGACGGCGAAGTAGGCGGCGAAGCCTGAGGCTGCGGCCGTCGTCATCGCGCTCAGCGGATGGCTGGCGCGGCCGAGTTCGAGCGCCTCGGGCAGCAGGTCGAACAACGCGACCCCGACCACCGCCCCGCTTGCGAACGCGAGCAGGAGGCCAAGCGTCGACTTCAGCCTGAGCGCCAGCACGCCGCCGGCCATCGTGGCCGTCCCGGTCGCCAGGCCAATGGCGGCCAGCAGCAGATCGAGGCGGACCGCGCTCAAGTCAGGTAGGAGTGCACGATCGAGACCAGCTCCTCGGCCGCCCGCACGCGTGGGTCATCCCCATCTGCGGTCGGGTCGATCATGTGCTCGCGGATATGGTCCTCGATCACCTCGGCGATGAAGCCGTCGAGCGCGCCGCGGCACGCCGTCGCCTGCTGCAGCACGCGCGAGCACTCGCCATCGGCGTCGACCGCGCGCTCGAGCGCTTCGATCTGCCCGCGAATCCGCTTCAAGCGGTTCAGGAGCTTGGTTTTTTCAACGGCGACATGGGCCATCGTCTGGTCTCGTTGCGGTCGTCACGGGGCTTGTCCGAGACAGCCGCCCGGCTTCCGCCGGCGGCTTCTCGCTCCCCGATGTCCGCGACACCAATAGGTCCGCGCTCGATCCGCGCAACGATTTCCTAAACCCAGAAGCCGGTCGCCGCCGCCGCGAGCGCGGCACGCGCCAGTTCTGGGCGTGCGGCTGCACGCCCAGAACTGGCGGCTCTCTGCTACTGCGAGATGTACGAGTGCTGCTGGATGAACTTGGTGGTCAGGTTTGTGAACCCGGTCGAGATGTCTGACGGGCTGTTGGCCTGGAAGTAGTAGCCGGTCGTGGCGCACGACTGCAGGGCCGAGCTGATGATGCTCGGGCCGCTCGGGCCGCCCGGGAAGATCGTGTGGCGCACCGTCTGCTCGTACGGCTGCACGTTTGGATCCTGGCCGGTCAGCGGCACATACGGCGTCTCCAGCACCGCCAGCACCACGCCTTCATTCTTCAGCGCGGTGCAGTAGGCCTGGTTGATCGGACCGTCGAAGCCGCAGTAGTAGGTCGTGTAGCCGCTCTGGTTCGAATAGCTCCAGGCCGAATCGAACCCAGTCGCCGGGCCCGAGTACCCGGTCGGGCAGTAGCTGCTCGACCAGTTGTTGCCGCGGTCGGACTGAACGCCGTCGGTCACCAGGATCATGAACTTCAGCGGCGAGCTCGACGACGAGCCGTTGCCGTTCGCGCCGATCGCGTTCGTCCCCGAGCTGGCCGAGAACGTCTGCATCGCGCTGTTCAGGTAGGTGTCCATGCCCGGCGTGACCGAGCTGATGGCGGTGGTCACGCCGCTGCACGAGCTCGCCGTGCACGGCATGTTCGACGCGCCGAACTTCGTGATGTTGTCGTTGAAGCCGAAGACGTTGAACAGGTAGGTGTTCTTCGCCAAGTTGTTGTTGGCGGCGAGCAGCGACTGCACGTTGCTGATCAGCTGATTAGCCGCCGAAATCATCACGTCGAAACGGGTGGTCGCGCCGGCGGTGTGGGCGTTCGTCAAACCGGTCACGATGTCGGCGGATGTCGTCGAGCCGCCGGCGTCATGGCAGGCGAAGGCGCATGGCGGATCGTCGCTGCTGGCGAACGTCGGGCTTCCGCCGGCCTTCGGGTAGTCGGTCGCCAAGTCGTTCGGCTCGATCGAGTTCCAGTTCCCCATGTGGAGGCACGCCTGCTTCTTCAGGGGCGAGCCGCACTTCTCGGTGATCTGGGTGGTGGCGCTGGTCCAATTGGCGATCGTGGTCACGTCGGTGGACGTCGCGCCCACGATCATCGAGGCGGAGGTGTCCATTACGATGTTGAGCTGCAGCGTCGCGCCGAAGCCGATCACCGTGGTCGTGCCGGCCCTGATGGTCTGGCCAGGCGGGCTGCCGACGCACACGGTGGTCGGGAGCGGCAGCGGGATGCAGGGCGCGGTGGTCTGGGTTGCGATGGCCACGGTGTCGTTGGCCATCGTCACGCCGTTGTTGTTGCAGTCGTTCTGCACCGGCGCGCAGACGTGGAAACCCGTGATCGTGGCCGCGACCGAGCCGCCGTCGGGCTGCGGGTAGTTGGCCTGCAGCGTCGCCAGCGCCAGCGACTGCAGCGTCGCTTCGCTCTCGTTCGGATTTTTCACCACCTCGGCGCTGACCGCGAGGCCCGCCGCGTCGGACGCGTCCTGCAGCCGCACGCGGGCGTCTTCGTCGAACGAGAAGTCGATGCCGCCGCCCACCAGGGCCAGCAGCACCGGCAGCAAAAGGCCGAACATGATCAAGACGTTCGCGCCCTTGTCGGCGACGAAGCGGCGTGCGAATCCACGCAGACCCTTGGCCCGCGGCGGCGCCTTTCGGCGATGGTTGTTGAGTTGCCCCACCATGTCGGCTCTCTATCGGTTGCCCGTTGGCAGCCTACGCAAGCTCGGTTGGGGACTCGTTAAAGCTTGACCATTTTTTGCCCTGACGGCCCGACGAAGCGCCGCACGCCTTGCGCAGCAAGGGTTTTCTGAGCTTTGTGCGGCATCGCTGGCATCGTGATGCGTGACGGCTCGCCGGTCGATTCGGCCGTGCTCGAGCGCCTGGCGGCCGCCATGGCCCACCGGGGTCCGGACGGCGTGGGCGCGCATCTGGCCGGTCCGATGGGCCTCGTAAACACCCGGCTTGCGATCATCGACCTTGAGACCGGCGACCAGCCGCTGTTCGACGAGGCGCACGCCGTGCTGGTCGCCAACGGCGAGGTCTACAACGACCCCGAGATCCGCGCGGACCCGGCCTGCACTCCCTACGCGACCGGCTCGGACTGCGAGTCCGTGCTCAAACTCTACCGCCGCGACGGCGCCGGTCTGATGCAGGACCTGCGCGGGATGTACGCGATCGCGCTCTTCGATCCGTCGTGTGGCCGGCTTCTGCTCGCGCGCGACCCCTTCGGCATCAAGCAGCTCTATCTCGCCGAGACCGACGCCTATCTCGCCTTCGCGTCCGAGGCCAAGGCGCTGATCGAAGCGGGCCTCGCCGGGCGTGGGTTGCGGCCCACTGCCCGCGCGGAGCTCGCCCAGCTCAAGTTCACCACAGGCCGCCAGACCATTTTCTCCGACATCCAGCGTCTCTTGCCGGGCGAGCTGATCGCGCTTGCCGACGGCCGCGTGGTCGAGCGCCGCCGCCGGGCGGCGTTGCCCGAGGGCGGTCCGATCGCCGGCGACGACGAGGCGCTGCTGGCGGCGCTCGACCGCGTGCTGACCGACACGGTCGCCCACCACCTGCGCTCCGACGTGCCCTACGGCCTCTTCCTTTCCGGCGGCATCGACTCCTCGGTGCTCGTGGCGCTGATGGCGCGGCTGACCGACCAGCCGGTCTATGCGCTGACCGCGGGCTTCGCCGGCAGCGGCGGCGCCGACGAGACCGCGCTTGCCGGGCGCGTCGCCCGCTCGGTCGGCGCCGACCACCATGTGATCGAGGTCGGCGAGGACGATTTCTGGCGCTTCGCCCCTGAGGTCGCCGCCTGCCTCGACGATCCCACCACCGACGCCGCGGCGCTGCCCACTTGGATGCTTGCGCGCGCCGCCAAGGGCGGGATGACGGTGGTGTTGAGCGGCGAGGGGGCCGACGAGATGTTCGGGGGCTACAGCCGCTATCGGCGCGCACGCCTCTTCGGGGCGCTCGCCGGCCGCTCGCGCACCCGCGGCGTTTTCCGCGGCGGGGTCGCGGCCGCTGCGGCGCTCCGCGGCTGGCGCGACGGCCTGGCGCGGGCGGAGGTGGAGGTGGCGCACCCCGGCCGCACGACCATGCAGCGCCTGCAGGCGGCCGACTGCGCCGAGTGGTTGCCCAACGATTTGCTGGTCAAGCTCGACCGCTGCCTGATGGCCCACAGCCTCGAGGGCCGCACGCCCTATCTCGATCCGGTCGTCGCCGACTTCGCCTTCCGCCTGCCGGATCGGGCCAAGGCGCGTGGGCGGATGGGCAAGTGGCTTCTGCGCGAGTGGCTGGCCCGCAACGTCCCGGCCGCCGAGCCCTTCGCGCGCAAGAGCGGCTTCAACCCGCCGGTCGGGACCTGGATTGCCGCCCGCGCCGACCGCCTGGGCGACCTCGTCGCCGCCCAGCCCGGCGTCGCCGAGTTCCTCCCCGCCAGGGCGGTCCGCGCGGTCATCGCCGATGCGGCGGACAACAGCCAGGCCGCCTGGAGCCTGGTCTTCTACGCCCTCTGGCACACCCACCACGTGCTGGGCCTCCCCGCCGACGGCGCCATCGACGAGGTGCTGGCCGCAGCTGGCCGGGGCGGCTGACCGCTTCGCGCCCGTCTGGTATTCAGGCCGCCATGCCACAAGCCGCCGCAGAGCCCAGGGTCGTTCCGCTCGCCGAAAGGTCTGGCCGCCGGACTGTGAGCCTCGTCGTCCCCTTCTTCAACGAGGCCGAGGCGTTGCCGAGCTTGGTTGCAGAGATCGACGGCTTCGTGCGCGTGGCCGGGCCAGCGCGGGAGCTTTGCATCGACGCCATCTTCGTCGACGACGGCTCGACCGACGCCGGGTCCGAGGCGCTGACGCGCCTGGCCGCGGGCGGCGAGCTCGCCTTCGACATCCGCCTGCTGCGTCTCAGCCGCAACTTCGGCAAGGAGATCGCCCTGACCGCCGGGCTGATGGCCGCCGACGCCGATGCGGTCGTCATGCTCGACGCCGACTTGCAGCATCCACTGGCGCTGGTCGACGACTTCCTCGCGGGCTGGCTCGATGAGGGCTACGACGTCGTCTACGCCTTCCAGGCCCCCGACCGGCCGCAGGCCTGGTGGCCCAAGCTCTTCAGGCGCGCCTTCTACGGCCTGATCAACGCCACCTCCGAGGTCGCCATCGCCCCCGACGCCGGCGACTTCCGCCTGATGACCCGGCGCGCCTACGAGGCGCTGCGCGCGCTTGGCGAGCGCCAGCGGCTGATGAAGGGCCTCTACGGCTGGATTGGCTTTCGCCAGAAGGGCATTCCCTTCACCCCGCCTGCGCGCGCGGCGGGGACGAGCCACTATTCGCCGCTCAAGCTCGGCGTGCTGGCCATGGAGGGCGTCACCGCGTTCTCTGTCGCGCCGCTTCGGCTCTCGGTCTGGGCCGGCGTCGTGCTCGCCATCTTCTCTGGCGGTTACGGCCTCTGGACCGTGTTCGAGACCCTCTACTGGGGACGCAGCCCGCCCGGCTATCCGACGCTTGCCGTCCTGATTTCGATGATCGGCGCCGCTCAGTTGATCTTCCTGGGCGTCATCGGCGAGTACCTCGGCAAGGTGCTGATGGAGGTGAAGGGCCGACCTTTGTTCGTGCTCGAGAGCGACACACGCCATCCCGGCGCTGGCGCGGCCGATCAGACCCTGATGGATGCCTAACCTTACGCCGATTTAATTTGTCGGCGGCCAGCCGGGGGTTGCGAAATGCCCCCGACGGTCGAGGTTCTGAATCGACCGACTCCTCGGGGAGATAAATGACCTACCGCAACGCTCTCATCGCCACCGCCGCCCTTGCTTTCCTGGCCGCCTCGCCGGCCGCCATCGCCAACACCCTGCACGCCCACATGTTGCTGGTCACGCCAGACGGAACCGGCGCGGACGTGGGCACCGTCAGCATCATGGATACCTATGAAGGCGCGCGGATCAGCGTCGACCTGCACGGTCTGCCGCCCGGCCAGCACGGGTTCCACGTACACATCAATCCGGCCTGCGGGCCTGGGCCCGTGAACGGCGCGGTCGCGCCGGGCGGCGCCGCCGGCGGCCACTTCGACCCCAGCCACAACATGAGCCACGAAGGCCCGATGGGCTTCGGCCACCTCGGCGACCTGCCGTACCTGACCGTCGCGGCCGACGGGACCGACCATGAGACGCTGCTCGCCCCCCATATCCGCGACGTCCTCGGCCTGCGCAATCACAGCCTGATCATCCACGCCGGCGGCGACAACTACGCAGACTCGCCGAAGCCGCTCGGCGGCGGCGGCGCCCGCATCGCCTGCGGCGTCCTGGCCTAGCCGCGGCGTTTCTGAAGGGCCTAGAGCCGCCGGGCCCCGCGCCCGGCGGCTCCATCCTTGTTCACCACGTAGGACACGAAGGACGCGAAGGGCACGAAGAGGCCGAGCAGGCCGCTGCGCCTGCGCCCTCTCAGAACCATTCGCGCCGTTCGTGGTTCATTCTTGCGGCTTCGCCGCTTGCGCGGGGAGGGTGATTGACGTTCACTTGGCCGACCGTTTCGGCCGGAGACCGCCATGAGCCTCGATGCCCTCGAACCCGCCCGCCACGCCGAGCCGCCGCTCGATTTCGACCCCGATGCGCTGCGCGAGAAGTACCGCATCGAGCGCGACAAGCGGCTGCGTGACGACGGCAACAGCCAGTGGATCGAGGTCAAAGGCGACTACACCCACTACATCGACGACCCCTACGTCGAGCCGGGCTTCACGCGTCCGGCCCTGAACGACGAGGTCGACGCGCTCGTCATCGGCGGCGGCTTCGGCGGGCTGATGGCGGCGGCCAGGCTGCGCGAAGCGGGCGTCGAGACGATCCGCATCGTCGAGAAGGGTGGCGACTTCGGCGGCACCTGGTACTGGAACCGCTATCCCGGTGCCCAGTGCGACATCGAAAGCTACATCTACCTGCCGCTGCTCGAAGAGACCGGCTACATCCCGAAGGAAAAGTACAGCTTCGCCAAGGAGATCCGCGGACATTCGCGGCGGATCGGCGAGCATTTCGATCTCTACAAGGACGCCCTCTTCCAGACCGAGATCCGCTCGCTGACCTGGCTCGACGGCGAGAACCGCTGGCTGGTGGAGACCAGCCGCGACGACAGGATCAAAGCCCGGCACGTGGTGATGTCGAACGGGCCGCTGAACCGGCCGAAGCTCCCTGGCATCCCCGCCATCGACTCATTCAAAGGCCACAGCTTCCACACCAGCCGTTGGGACTACGCCTACACGGGCGGGGACTCCGAAGGCGGCCTGACCAGGCTCGCCGACAAGCGGGTGGCCGTCATCGGCACCGGGGCGACCGCCATCCAGTGCGTGCCGCACCTCGGACGCCACGCCAAAGAGCTCTACGTCTTCCAGCGCACGCCCTCGTCGGTCGACCTGCGCGGCAACAAGCCGACCGATCCGGACTGGGCGGCGAAGCTCGAGCCGGGCTGGCAGAAGGCGCGGATGGAGAACTTCAACGTCCTCGTCTCCGGCGGCATGCAGGACGAGGACCTCGTCTCCGACGGCTGGACCGATATCATCCGCAGCCTGGTGTCCGTCGCCGCCTTCCGGAGCGACAAGCCGATGACGATGGAAGAGATCGCGCGGCAGATGGAGATCGCCGACTTCAAGAAGATGAACCAGATCCGGGGCCGCGTGGACGCGAACGTCGAGGACCAGGCCACGGCCGAGGCGCTCAAGCCCTGGTATCGCCAGTTCTGCAAGCGGCCGACCTTCAACGACGACTATCTGCCGACCTTCAACCGG
>Ga0209415_10006347_pt1 | contig 21048 bp, 20 predicted proteins | sample PeaSoiSIISIP2007_FD_187696 | JGI IMG/M metagenome (GOLD analysis project Ga0209415, IMG submission 187696) | Peat soil microbial communities from Weissenstadt, Germany - SII-SIP-2007 (SPAdes) (version 2) | ecosystem: Environmental > Terrestrial > Soil > Wetlands > Peat | place: Germany...
CCAATGGAAATATCTCCTGCCGATTCTGTAAGTTACCGGAAAAACAGGGCAAAAAATGAGGAAACTCCTGAAAAATGTGTGCAGACAAAAGGTCCTATCCACTCGCGAACCCCTTGAGCGCTTCTTGGGGAGACCCTGTGAGGCGACGAACCCCCGCCTGGGCCGGCTAGCGCTCCTCGCCGACCGCCTGCCTTGCGCCCGCCTTGGGCCCCGTACAGTCGAAGCAGAGTTCAAAACCGTAAGGGCGAGATCACTTCTGCGGTTAGCCGGCTTTCCGGTCATGTGGATTGTTTCCGGATTGCCATACGGTCGGAACCGCCGGGCGTCGCATCCGCGCATAGGCCGTTTTCGTCAAAGCACTCAACATTGCGATATTACTAAACCCTGGAAATGGCACGATTTGTTTGGTCGTACATTCGGTCCAGAGGTCGACGTTTGCTTTATCTGGCCGAAGATTCTGCGCGTTGGCGATTTAGCGTTTCAGAAACTGCGCGCGCGACTGCTATCTATCCAGGCGCAGCCCGATCAGTTCATCGGATGCCGATTCTTCGAATTGAATCCCCGGCTCGCTGCGATTTGCAGTGGAATCCGTAACTATTCGGGCCGCGAGCACGGCCGCGGCAAGGCTTCCCGCCATAGCCAAATAGCGCAGCGGGCTCGCCATGGCGCGCAATTCCAGTTGCGCGACCTTGTAAATGGCCAGCACCACCGGGAAGAGGGCGCCCCAGAACACCAGGTGGACCTTCGACTTTCCTGGTAAGTAGGAACAGGTGAAAGGAATTTTCCGAAAGCCGCGCAGAGAGATGTCCGCGAGGAGGCTGCCGAGTAATCCGAGCACCAGCAAGTGCTCCGCTACCGTCGTCCAAGGCCAGAACCACAGCAACAGTGCCGCCGAGGCCGCCAAGACAGGGAAGACTGAGGCTGCCACGAGAGCTCGCCGGACAGCTGATAGGTACGCCATGCCTACTGGCGGCGCCGTCACGCGAAAGACCCAGTTAGCGCGCAGGTCCAGCGGCAGAGAAAACACTGTCCGGATCCCTAGCCACAACGCGCACAACATCAGTATGCTCGCAAACAGCATGGGAAGGTCAACCCGTTCGACGAGCTCGATCCACCTAAATTGCGTGGTCTCCCTTACGCCTTCCAAGTACATAGCCACAATCGCGAAGCCGCTGCCCAGGTAGAACACCAGAATGGCCCGATGCCGCTGACTGCGCAGCAGAGTTCGGATAACAAATTGCCCCAGCGCCGTCTGCGGCAAATTCCCGAATCGCGGAAGCCAAATCCCCCCGTGTGAGCCCGGAACGACGTCCGGTTCTTCCACGATCTTCCGCAGCGTCAGGAGATAAGAGAGCAGGAACGCAGCACCGGCCACGCATATCGCGCCGGCGAGGCCTGCCACTGCCCTGTGCGCGAGCGGCGCCATCACAGCGTGACCCTCAACCGGGAAGGCGCCGCTAATCTCGCTAAATAATCCCATGAACCAGTACGACGGCAGCCAAGCCAGCGCCCGTTGATGCTCGGGTGCTCCGAGAGCCGCGGCAGTGTCCAGCGACGGTTGGAAGCAAAAGACGCCGAGCAACAGGATGAACGCGGCAATCTGCAGAACTGCCGAGACCCGCAGATACCACCGCCGAGGCAGCAGCGCCGCTACTGCCTGCACGCCCAAAACGGCGCAATACAGAAACGCACCCGCCGCCGGAAGCGTGACCCAGAAGGCCGCCATAAACCGGATCGTCCCCGCGAATCCGGAGCCAGGAGGAGCCAGCGCTATCGGATATGCAAAGCCGGCAAGCCAGTTCCACGCCGCCACGGTGAGACCCAATGAGGACGCCGCCGCGGCAATTTTGGCCGCGACGAGCGTTCGCATAGCCACCGGGAGGGGGGCCAGCACTAGAACGTCGCGGCGATCCAGAAAGGTGGAGTCCCAACTCAACAGCGTGAACACTCCCAGCACCAGCATTGTAAGGGAGATCAGGAAGCGTTCCACGGGCCAGACCGAAGCGGGTACTGGCAGATCTCGAACGTCAGCCCCGGCCGGGAGCGCGCCCAACGCGAGAATAATACCCCCGAAGACTAGGAGCGACCCAAACTGCCCGAGCAATTCGAGAGCGTCTCCGTGAGCGGACGCGGACAACAGTTCCACATCCATTAGGCGGAAAAGGAACTGGCGATAGAGAACCCGGAATTGCAGGTTAATTCTCATCGTTGCCGCATCCACGCCACCGATTGTGGGTCACCCGCGAATGAGATCGGCTATTTCGCGCGCCACTGCCGTGGTGTCCTGCTCTACTGCAAGCTGCGAGAAGATCTCTTCCAACGTTGGAAGGGCCATCAGCGTCCGCAGCCGCTCGATGGAATCGTCGGCGACAACCCTTCCGCGATGCAAGATCACCACGTGCGAGCAGACCCGCTCGACCGTCTCGAGTTCGTGTGAGCTGAAAAGTACCACCTTGCCGCGTGCGGCCAATTCCTGGATCAAACCGCGCAATACCAGTGAGGTGGAAACGTCCAGCCCGGAGAATGGTTCGTCCAGCAGGATGAGATCGGGATTGTGAAGCAGCGCCGCCGAAAGAAGCACCTTCTGCTGCATGCCCTTGGAATACGATGAGATAGGCGCGTGCCGGTTGCTGTGCAGTGTAAGCAATCGCAGCAGCGCATCGATACGATCGGCCGTCGGCCTCGCGGGCAGACCGCGCAACTGACCCACCATCACCAGATACTCAAGGCCGCTCAAGTGCGAATAGAGATGCGGCTCCTCGGGCACGTAACCCATACGCTGCTTGAAGCCAAGGAGGTCGCGGCGGATCGGCTGGCCATCGAAGAGGATATTGCCGGACGTGGTCTCGATGAGCCCGGTGATCATTTTCATGGTGGTCGACTTGCCGGACCCGTTTGGCCCTAGGTAACCCGTGATTTCCCCCGCGTGCGCGCGAAAGCTCACGTTATCCACCGCCAGGATAGCGGGAAATCGTTTCGAAACATTGCTGAGCTCGAGCATGCAGGCTTCCTCCGCCCCCTATGTAGCACACTACTTACGGGCTTGTCAAGTAGCATTCTACATAGGTATAATTCCGCCTATGGCCCTCGAAGCCAAACTCTCCCACACTGCCGCCATGATCCTCCAGGCGCTCGAGGCGGGCTACGTGTATGGTTTCAGTGTGATGGAGACAACAGGGCTTCCGAGCGGCACCGTCTATCCGGCTTTGCGGCGGCTCGAGCGCGACGGACTGATCCGCTCTTCCTGGGAATCGCAGGCGGTGGCCGACGCGGGCCAGCGGCCCCGTCGCAAATATTACCGCACCACCCGCTCGGGCCACGCCACCTTGACGGCCTCGCAGAAGCGATACCCGCTGTTAAACAGGTTATTCCCCGTACCCGCGCAGGAGAAGGCATGATGCTTCGCGGACTGCATCTCGCTATTATCCAAACCGCGGCGCTGCTGGTTCCCGCGCCGGAACGAGCCGAATGGTTGGCCGAATGGAGAGCGGAACTCTGGTACGTCAATCGGCGCGCCACGGCCTTCTGCCTCGGTTCGATCTGCGATGCGTTCTGGATGAACCGGAATAATTCCGCCGCAGGGGCGCAGCGCTGGTTCAACCTGGAATCTCCCGTCAAATGCGTGATGTTCCTGGCGGGGCTCACCGCCTTGAGCGTTCTGCTGGCTTTCAGCCTGCCCGGCGAGCCCACTACGGAAATTCGGCAAGACGGCTACCAGGACTTCCGGTTGGCTTGTTTGTACCTGGGTCTTCTTTCACTAGCGGTCTTGTCATCGGTTAGGCCCTTACGTCTCGGCGCGTACCCGGTGAATCGCTACGCGCCGGCGGCCCCCTTCCGGTTGCTCCGTTGGGTCTTTCTTGCCGTCAAGATGGCTCTCGTCGTGGCCATGGCGGTGTGCAGTGCTGGCGCACTGGGCGCCATCATTCCCCCACTTGCGGGTTGGGCCATGCTCTTGGGCCTGATTTTCGGATTCCGCTGGGCCCTCATGGATCAGCGCGAGCGGTGTCCGGTTTGCCTTCGGTTGCTCTCGAACCCCACGCGCATCGGTGATCCCTCGCAGTCTTTTCTCGGGTGGTACGGAACCGAGCTTCTTTGCTCGCGTGGACATGGGTTCCTGTACATTCCCGGGACCTCCACAAGTTGGTGCTAAGCGCAACGCTGGCAGTACCTCGATCCCACGTGGAACACATTGCTTCCCTAGGCGGATACGACAGCGGTAAATTTCGATGAGAAGCGCCCCGTGTCGAGAACTGGGGGATCGAGATCATACCCTCTGTGCCTGCGCAGCGGTTGCCGGTCGCATCCTTGCCGGATTCTTGCCAGGAGATCCCCATATCACCGCTGGTCTGCCCAATATCTCAGGCGTGCTGCGGGAGATACGTCCTCGCCCACAATTTAGGACCCGGATAGTATTTGCCGGGGTCAGTGGCGCAAGACTAAAGCATTCCAGTCGGTCGACGCGCCACGCGGCAGTTAGACAAAGGCGGTCAAGTTGCCGGCAAACGGTCAAATCACCGTTGTGCAGGGCGGCGCAGCCGATGGCTGCCTGGGGCGGAAGCGAGTAGCGCCAGGTCTTCGGGTTGGAGGCCCCTCGGTTCTTCTATTTCGTTCCTTGCGGGGCGATGCATGTGATTCCCAGAAAGAACCGGCGAGCGGCGGAGCAAGGTAGCGCGGACCTGCGGTTTAGGTCCGCGGCTACTCATTCGGAGTCCAGCCTTTCAATTTCAAATCCGCGTGCGCCCCGCAATGGCCAGAAGGCCGCGACCGTTACCAAGCCAAATCGGTCATACCGAAACGGCAAGCGACGACACCACACTGCAATAATCTGCGTGTCCGCGTCGCGGGGCAGAAGGCCGAAAAGCCGCGGACCGTGCGAAGCAGGCCCGCGCCACTTGCTTACCCTTCTTGAAAAGTTCGATGCGATGCTGGATATCTCCGGGCGCTTGGGCTACAATGTAGCTCAAGAGGAGGTGAACGCCGTGAGTGACAATTCGGTGGTTCGCGCCCGCATCGATGAACGCACCAAGAGGGAAGCCGCTGCGGCGCTGAAGAAAATCGGTCTTACTGTGTCGGATGCCTTTCGCCTTCTGCTGGTGCGCGTCGCGGCGGAAAAGGCCCTGCCGTTCGAGCCGCTTAATCCCAACGCCGAAACCGTAGCCGCGATGAAAGCCGCGCGCCGGGGCGAACTCGTCAAGGTCGGCAAGCCGGATAAACTGCTGCGGAGTCTGAATGAGGGAAGTTAAATACACAGCCCGCTTTCGGCGCGACTACTGGCGAGAAAAATCCGGTCGCCACGGCAATAAGCTGGATGCACTACTAATGGAGGTCGTGAACTTGCTCGCCGACGACACGCCGCTGCCACGCCGCAATTTCGATCACCCACTGTCCGGCGAATGGAACGATCACCGCGACTGCCACATCAGGCCGGATCTCGTTCTGATCTACCGCGAGCCGGATGACGAGAGCCTCGAACTTGTGCGCCTTGGCTCGCATAGCGAGCTTGGCCTGTGAAAGATGGGGCGCAGTCCAAATCTTACCCTTTGTGATGCACGGGAGGGCAGCGAAATCACCCCCGGCGGCCACTGTAGGGGCACGCCATGGCGTGCCCGTACGCGGGGATGACGCGCAGATTCTCATTCACTCGGGTGGGCTGCAAGGCCATGGGTACTCCTCAGTGGAATCGTTGCATGAGGGCGGCGATGGCCTTCAGATAGATGCGTTCGGCCTGGGGATCGAAGTGGGTAGAAGCCACTTCATACCCGCCTTCGGCGAAGGCCTTTTGTTCCGGGAAATAGCCGACATAGCCGTTGGTGTATCCCATCAAGTGCGCGAAGGTGGCCGGCGAAGCCGCTTTAACCTGTTTCCCGATATTGCTGAACAATTCGCCCGGGAACGACGTCCACATCAGGTCGCCGATCCGAATGATAGTGGTCGGAACCGTAATGGCAGTTGACGCGAAATCCTGAAACAGCTCGCGATAATTCCGCGGCAGAAGAATGTCGGCGGTTTCTAGCTGAACGCGGGGGCTGAGGCAGGGTTCCGGTGACAGCCCTCGATAGACTCGGGCCACCTCGCGCCCGATCTCTTCGCCGAGCGCCCAGGTGGCCTCGATGTTATCCAAGTTGCCATCCAGGCCGCCCACGACGCGCGGGTTGATATCTCCCGCAGCCCCCTGCAAGTAGATCGAGCCCAGGCCGGGAAACTGCTTCTCAACATACTCTTGCATGCGGCCCATCCACTCGCCGGAGAGTTTGCTGTTGCGGCCCCCCAACGAGGTGCCGTGGCAGGCGTAGTGAATCATGATGGCCAGAGGCGCGCCCGAAGCCTTATCCACGCGCACGATTTGCACCGCATCGTCGATGGGACCCTGAGGGTTCGCGCCCAAGCGCACGACGCCGCCGAACTCGTGAATCATGACCGGATGATCGGTCTTGTGCTTGCCGAAGGATTGGCTGGCGTCGTTCTCATCGAAGGTCAGGGTCGAGTCCGAATCGGCCGGCCGCGCCTGGCGGCGGTTCATAGCGATCCGCGAATGCCCGGCGCCCGCGGCAATGCGCACAGGCTGCAAGTTGGCGACGGCTTGTTGCGCGGCTTTTATCACGCCATCTCCAAACTGGCGGTCCCAATCGATCTTTGGCTCGGCATTCGGCGAAGGCGCGGAATGGTTATGAACGTCGCCCAGCAAAACGTTCGCTTCCGGAATACCCGTGGCCTCGGCGATTCGGCGGCGGAGTAGATCGTGCCCCTGAATCTCGATCACGTCAGCAACGACAAAAGCCACGCGAACGCCCGAGGCGTCAAAGACCAAGGCGCGGACGTACAGACGGTCGTGCCCGTGAACGCCGTTGGAAGGCTCGCCACGCAAGTCATACCCGCCCATGAATACCGGCACGGAAGGAGTGACGTCGACTTTCGCATACCCGGCGCGCAGTTCCTGGGCACGGCTGTCGACTGAAGCGAACAACAGCGGCAGCACAAGAAGCATTGCGCCTCCAACGGTCCTCCATATCTGCCCGACGATGAGTTCTCGCATGTGGTTTGGAATCCTTTCCTTAGGACTTCGGCCTTGCCAGCGGAGAGAGTTTACCACGAAATCCAGGGGGTGGGTGCCGCGCGCGATGCGGCGTCGGGTCCGGATTTGACTCGTAGCGCCGGCCCTGAGGCCAGCATTTGCCGACCCTTCGCTTCGCTCAGGGCAGGCTCTGAAGGCCGGCGCTATTTTCAAATCAGGACACTGCCTATCGACGGCGACAGTCGGCGGCTGCCTGAGTTCTCATAAATCACTCGCCAAGTGGAATACGGGATTTGTTCTGAGCGAGCCACTGCTCGAAGCTTTGCAGCGCCGGGTTGAGGGCCCGGGCGGTTTCTGGGTTGCGCGCGCCACAGAAGTACTCGTTGAAGTCGCACTTGAACTGGAACATGTTCCCCAGGTCATCGGCTCCGGGGAACCCGAAGCTGCGGTAGACCGCATGGGGCACGGCGTTGTAACGAACCTCCTGCCCGAGTAGCTTGCTGAAGGCTGCGGCCATCTGCGCACCCGTCAAATGCTCTCCGGCAATGCCGACCGTTTTGCCGATCAGTTCGTGCCCGCGCTTGAAGATGCCGTAGGCGCACCGGCCGATGTCTTCGGCGGCGATGGCGGCAAGCTTCTTGTCCTCCATCGGCAACGACAAAGCCAGTTTGCCATCCGGGCCTTTCTTGGGGCCCATGCCGAAGTAGAGGAAGTTGTCCCAATAGAACGACGTCAGCAAGAACGTTACAGGCAGCCCAAGATCGGTGAAGACCTTTTCAGCCTCGCCCTTGGCGTCAAAGTGCGGCACCTTGTACTTGCCCTGGAGTGTCGGCATGCGGTCGTCGCTGAGGGGAACCCACTTGCGCGTATCCTCGAGCGTTGACCAGATCACGTGCTGAATTGCGGCGCGCTTGGCCGCCTGAGCCATGTTGGTAGCTTCAGCCAACTCTTTCTCCGGCGAGAAATGCTCCCAGAAGAACGTGACGCAGAATGCTCCGTGGGCCCCCTGAAACGCCTTTTCGAGGCTCGCAAGGTCGTCGACGTTGGCGGCGACAACCTCCGCGCCCATTTCTGCCAACTTCTTTGCCTTGTCGGAGTTGACGTCTCGCACAAGAGCCCGCACCGCAAAGCCACCTTGTGGGTCGTTCAGGATGGCACGGACTAAGCCGCCCCCCTGCGCGCCGGTGGCCCCTACTACCGCGATAGTTTTTTTCGTAGCCATATGATCCTCATCGTGAATTGGCGGATTTGAACGCGCCAGTCGGCGCTCTTCGAGACCAACCGGACGCTTCCCTTACAGTGATTAGCTTTCGAGATGTCCCAGAAGGATTGCCCTACAGCCCACCTAATTGATTAAGCCATTGCCGTGGCGGGAAGTCAAGTAGCCCGACGACCGCTATTTCGCCTTTCATTCCAAGGCAACACACGCTAAGCTTGGTGCTTCCAAAAGTCTGTAATGACATTTCTCGAAACGGAAGGTGACTTATGCTCAAGCGAAGCGTGTGGCGCCGGCTCGTGTGTGGATTGGTTATGGCGTTCCTGGCGGGCGGTCAATCGTTCGGCCAAAGCACCGTGACCTCAACCCAGCAGGATCAGAAGGATCTGGCGGTGACGGTTTACAACTCCAACGTGGCGCTGGTGCGGGATGTGCGCAGGCTGCGGCTGCCCTCGGGAACACTGGACCTGCGTTACATGGACATCGCGGCCGAGGTGAACCCGGCGACAGTGCACATCGTCTCGCTCACCGCTCCAAAGGACCTAAACGTTCTTGAGCAGAACTACGAGTACGACCTGCTGAGTCCTCTAAAACTTCTCCAGAAATACGTGGGAAAAGAATTGACCCTGGTGCGGACAGTGACGGAGAACAATTCGACCAAGGAAGTTCCCGTAAGAGCAACCCTGCTTGCCCTGAACGACGGGCCGGTGTGGAAAGTGGGAGGTGAAATCGTCACCGGAATAGGGACTGACCGATACACCTTCCCCGACCTCCCCGAAAACCTGTACAGCAAACCGACCTTGATTTGGTTGCTGGAAAATGCGCGGGCCGGGGAGCAGACGGTGGAAGCCTCCTACTTGACCAACCAAGTGAATTGGACCGCCGATTACGTGCTCACGATCGGTGCAGATCAAAAGGGGGCGGATCTGAACGGTTGGGTGACGGTCAGCAATAATAGCGGGACGGCATTCCGGAACGCGCAATTGCAGCTTGTTGCCGGCGAAGTGCACAGGATCACCGAAGCGCTGCCTCAGGCGCCGCGACCTATGATGAAGGCCGCCGTAGCTGGGGCGGCCCAATTCGTTCAGGAGCCCATCTCCGAGTATCACCTCTATTCGCTCGAGCGGCGTACCAACATTCAAGACAAAGAAACCAAGCAGATCAGCCTGCTCGGAGCCACGGGCGTCGGCTTCGGCAAGGTCTTCGAAGTGGACGGGCAGCAATACTACTACCACAACGCCCAGAGCCCCGGCGCGCCCGTCAAGGAACCGGTCCAAGTTCACATCAAGTTCAAGAACTCGCAGGAGAATGCTCTTGGCATGCCCCTGCCGGCCGGCACCGTGCGCGTTTATCAAGGCGACTCGAAGGGGCGCGTACAGTTTATCGGCGAAGACCGCATCGGCCACACGCCCAAAGACGAGACACTCGATCTTCACATCGGGAATGCTTTTGATGTGGTCGCGGAAAGAAAGCAGACGGACTTCAAGTCTTTTGGCCGGGCCTTCGAATTCGCCTTTGAGATTTCACTACGCAATCACAAACCGGACCCCATTACGGTGGTCGTCAATGAGCCCATCGGCGGCGACTGGACGATGCTCGACTCGAACTACAAGTATGAAAAGACCGCGGCCTTCGCGGCGCAATTCCAAGTGCCGGTGGCGGCGAACGCGGAATCTGTACTCAAGTACCGCGTACGCGTGCAGTGGTAAACCCCGTGCGGAGAGCGAGTCAGTTGTCAGTCGTACGCTGGACGGCGACCAGCCGAGCGAGAGAGTGGGGAGAAGACTGAATTGTGAATTGCCATGACTTGCACAGGCTCCGCGAGGGGCGGGCGAGCTTTGTCAAGGAGCAGACTTGGACCCGGTGCTCGGGCGCTTCGCGAGTTGACACGTGGGAGGCATCGTCAGTTTGCGCGGATTCGGCGTCCAACTCGGAGTGGGCGCTGCGGTGGCTTATCAATTGCGCAACCCAGGACATCGCCTGGACATAGTCCATGGCGGCTTCTTGCTGCTCCGTAGTTACGCGGGGAGGCGCGGGCAAGGCCGACGGCCGTGCAATCCATTCCCCGATACTACTGGAGAATAAGAAAAGGGTGGCCGAAAAAAGAATCACAACCGGTAACGGTAGTCTGACCTTCTTCATAAGAACGACCTCCTTGCAAAGGCGACTTTTGCCCTCGAGAACCCTTACTTCCGGATTTCCTGGTCAAAAGTTTAGACGTTTGACCCCGGTTTTGGTCACCAATGCTGGAGAGTTTCAAATCCCTGAAGTCTATTGGATGTCAGGTCAGTTGCCCGGGTTGTGTTGAGGAAATCATAGAGAATTGGCAGTAACCGCGATGCCCAAGATGCCTTGAGAGAATACTAGAGCACTAACATACAGTCCCCGTAGCTGTAAAACCGGTAGCGCTCCTGGACTGCGTGATGGTAGGCGCGGAGCGTAAGGTCGCGGCCCGCCCAGGCGGAGACCAGCATGAGAAGCGTGGACTTGGGCAGGTGAAAGTTCGTGAGCAGCCCACGAATCACCCGAAATTCGAATCCCGGATAAACGAAAAGGTTAGTTTCCCCTCTTCCGGGCTCAATTTTTCCGTCGTGTTCGCGCCCCACATGTTCGAGTGTCCGGAGGCTTGTGGTGCCCACGGCAATGATGCGCCGGCCTTGCTCGAGCGCCGTGTTCAGGGCGACGGCGGCGGACTCCGAAAGCTCGAAGCGCTCACCTTCCATCCTGTGATCTTCCACTTGCTCCACTCGCACCGGCTGAAACGTTCCGAGCCCCACGTGGAGCGTGATCTCGCATGTTTCAATTCCGCGCCCGCGCAGCGACTCCAGAACTCTTTCCGTGAAATGGAAGCCTGCCGTGGGCGCGGCGACGGCACCGCGAACCTTGGCGTAGATCGTCTGGTAGGTCTCGCGATCCTGCGTTTCATCGGCACGTCGGATATAGGGGGGCAACGGGACGTGGCCCAGACGGTCGATTGCGTTTACGACGGTGCCTTCGCGTGCCCTCAAACGAACGCGCCGCACTCCATAGTCGCCTCGCCCGATGACTTCCGCTTCTAATTCCCCCTCGCCGAAAAGGAGTATCTCGCCGGTTCGCACCTTGCGGCCCGGGTGGACAAGCCCTTCCCAAACGTCTCCGTCCTCCTGCCCCGTAAGCAGCAACTCGACTTCGCCCTTCAGAAATTCCCGCGCGGCAGGATTGCGCTTGCCAACGGGTTGCGAATGGAGGCCCTGCCGGTGCCCCAGCAAGCGCGCCGGAAACACCTTGGTGTTGTTGAAAACCAAGAGATCGCCGGGATCGAGAAGTTGAAGGAGGTCCCGGAAAACCTGATCCCTGAAGGTCCCTGCTTCGCGCTCCACAACCATCATGCGCGAAGTGTCGCGGGGAACCAGCGGCCGCTGCGCAATTAACTCCGCCGGAAGGTGATAATCGAACTCGTCGACAAGCATCGCTCAGGAATTGTAGCAGTGAGACACGTCCGTTGTCCGTCGTCAGTTGTTGGGGTTGGCACGAGGGAGATTGGGAATGACAGCCCTCTCCCTTGGGGAGAGAGTGTCCCGCGACGGCGCTCTCTCCAGCCGTCGCAGATCGGGGTGTGAGGAGTTTCTTCTCTCTGTCAGCCACGTGGCTCCGGAATAGCGGTATTGGCCAGCGCCCCAAACACGAGAAGCGCCTCATTTGTGTTAGAGTTCTGGTATGCCTTCCCCGACGGTCATTATCACGCAGCGCGGCGCCGACCGCGTGTCTTCCGGCCACGTATGGATTTACCGTGCCGATGTTCTGGACGAAAGCCAGGCTCACCCCGGCGCCATTGTTCGCCTCCAAGACAGCAGCCGGCATTTCTGGGGTCAGGCGATTTACAGCAGCCAGTCTCAGATTGCTCTGCGATTGCTCACGCGCGACGAGCGGCCCTTCGATCGTGCCTTTCTGGCTGAGCGGATAGCCACGGCCACGAGTCTCCGCCAACAGGTGGCAGGCGGCGCGCAAGCTTATCGCCTTGTCTCGGCGGAAGGCGACCTGCTCCCGTCTCTCATCGTCGATCGCTACGGCCCCTGCTTCGTCATTCAGACTCTCACCCAAGGCATGGACCGGCTGAAGCCGCAGATCGTCGAGATTCTCCAGCAGGCCTTCTCGCCCCGCTCCATCCTGGAGCGTAACGATGTGGCGGTGCGGGAACTCGAGGGACTGCCGGAGCAGAAAGGGACTCTGGCCGGGGAAAGCATCAGCGAAGTTGAAGCCGAGGAGAACGGGTTGCGATTCATTTTCGACCTGATGGGCGGGCAGAAGACCGGCGGCTTTCTCGACCAGCGAGAGAATCGCCTGGCAGCGCGGCAATACGCGCGGGGCCGCGCGCTCGACTGCTTCAGCTATACGGGCGGGTTTGCGCTGCATCTGGCGGCGCAGTGCGATTCCGTCCTGGGCATCGACTCTTCGCCGGAGGCGCTCGGCCTTGCTCGCCGCAACCAGCAATTGAACGGCCTGACCAACCTGGAATGGAAGGAGGCCAACTGTTTCGACTTCTTAAAGGCCGCCGACCAGGAAAGACAACGCTACGACACGATCGTGCTCGATCCTCCGGCGTTTGCCCGCCAGAAGTCCAAGCTGGAAGCGGCCCGGCGCGGCTACAAGGAGCTGAACCTGCGCGCACTCAAAATGCTGAACCCGGGCGGGTTCCTCATCACCTGCTCATGCTCCCATCATGTGAGCGAGGCGGACTTTCTCGAAATCATCGCTGCGGCGGCGCTCGACGCGCACCGCACGGTAGCTGTTGTCGAGCGGCGAACGCAGTCGCGTGACCATCCGATTCTATTGACGGTGCCTGAAACGCACTATTTAAAGTGTCTGATCTTGCGTGTCATCGGATTCTTTTCTTGAAATCTGTAATTTGAAATTTCCCTCGCGCCTGTGACGCGCCGACCGGTCCGTATATTGAATCGCAGTCTCTGAGGAGAAACATGTCTAACCGCGTATCGACTGGCACTAATCATGGCACTAGTTGGATTCGCATCTTCGCAAGGTGCGCCTGGCTCATTGCCGCTGCATTGTCTTTGACGCAGTTCGCCGGGCCTTCTCGTGCAACAGAACAAAATCTGCACTTTTCTTCCCAGGAATTCCTGGAGCCCATCAAGTTTTTAGCTAGCGACAAACTCAAAGGTCGCGGAGACGGCAGCAAAGAACTCGATGAAGCGGCGCAATACATTGAGAAGCGCTTCAAGAAGTTTGGGCTGAAGCCTGCCGGTGACAACGGAACCTATCTTCAACGTTTCAAAATCACGGTGGGCGCCGAGATGGGTACGAACAACTCCCTGACCTATCAAAATGGCGCCGCTCGCACCGCGCTCACCGCCGGACAGGATTTTGTCCCCTTCAGCTTTTCGGAGGCCGTGACGGTTCAGGCGCCGCTCGTCTTTGCGGGATATGGAATCACCGCTCCGGAATTCAACTACGACGATTACAAAGGCGTAGATGCTAAAGGAAAGATCGTGTTGGTGCTGCGTCACGAGCCGCAGGAAAATTACGACAAGAGTGTTTTCGCAGGAAAACAACTCACTACGCACTCAGAGATCGTTAATAAGGCCATCAACGCAAGAAACCACGGTGCGGTGGGGATGATCCTGGCGAACGATCTCGGGAATCATCCCGGCGATCCCGATGAACTGATCAAGTTTGGCTCCCTCACGGGCCCCGAAGAGATGCAGTTGGCGGCGCTCCAGGTGAAGGCTGCGGTGGCGGATGAGTGGCTCAAGCCTGAGGGGAAGAGTCTGGAAGAGCTTCGCCAGGCTATTGATAAGGATTTATCGAACCACTCCTTTGCGCTGCCGCCTTCGGCGCAGGTAATGCTGGCCGTGGACGTTCAGCGGATTCGCAAGGAGGTTTCAAATGTGATCGGTATGCTGCCGGGCCGGGATGAAAGGCTCTCCGGCGAGTGCATCGTCGTGGGCGCGCACTATGACCACCTGGGGCTTGGCGACCAGCATTCTCTCGCCCCCAGTCAAATCGGCCAGATCCACCACGGCGCGGACGACAACGCCTCCGGAACCAGCGCCGTGCTCGAACTAGCCGATGGCTTCGAGCATTCCAACCCTCGGCCCACGCATACGCTGGTATTCGTAACCTTCGCGGGAGAGGAAACCGGCTTGCTGGGCTCCAGTTACTACACCAGTCATCCCGCCTGTAGCCTCGAGAAGACCCTGGCCATGGTCAACATGGACATGGTGGGTCGCGTCTCCAAGAACAAACTCTACATCGGTGGAACGGGAACCTCGCCGGGATTCAAGAAGCTGGTGGAGGATGCTGACCGCAAGATCGGTTTCGACCTGAACTACTCGGCCTCCGGCTATGGCGCCAGCGATCACATTTCCTTCACCGTCCGAAGCGTGCCGGTGCTGTTTTTCTTCTCCGGCCTCCACGCGGACTATCACAAGCCCTCCGACACTTGGGACAAGATAAATGCCGAGGACGGAGCGAAGGTTGTGCAGTTGGTGGCGCAAGTGGTCAACGGGCTCGACCAATTGACGGAAAAACCGCAATTCGTTCGCGTGGCGGAGCCCACTCCCTCTGCCATGGGGGGTGGCGGCGGCTACGGCCCTTACTTCGGTTCCATCCCCGATTTCGGCGCGGCTGAACATGGCGGCGTGAAGTTCGCCGATGTGCGTGACGGGAGCCCTGCCTCCAAAGCCGGCTTCAAGGCCGGCGACACCTTGATCGATTTCGGAGGGAAGAGCATCGACAACCTCTACGATTTTACTTATGCCTTGCGGGCCCACAAGCCGGGCGACAAGGTGTCAGTGACCGTTCTGCGAAACGGCGAGAAAGTTACGCGTGAGGTAACCTTGGAGGTAAGAAAGTAGCCGTCCCTTCGGCGGCGGCGCAGGCAATAGTGCCTGTGCCGCCCGTGGTATGATGGAAAGTAGACGGCACGTCAGGGCAAGATAGAAATGCACGCGCGATGAGAATGGGGAGATTCCGGAACTTTCGAACTTATCTGGCCGTAGCGCTCTTGCTAGCGCCACTCGCTGTGTCGAGTTCCGCGGCGGCGGTCGATGCGCCTCTCAAGCTCGTGGTCGCGGTCGAGGAGCAATCTATTCCGGCGCCCTTCCCGGCACGTCTCAGCCTCCACCTCCACAACAGCGGCAGCGCAACGCTCTGGCTCTACCGGCATGCGCGCGCCAAGCTTCCACCGCCCATGCGCATGTCGGACGAGGACACCGTGCCGCAGACCTCGGGCGGGTCGATACTCGCCGTGCAGCTCGAACCCGTCAGCACGGGCGGGGTGACTATTTCCACCCCGGCGCAAGCGGAGGTTTTCGACAGCATTGGCCTGCCTAAACCGGCGCTGGTCGGCTTGGCGCCGGGCGACGACTACGAAGAAAAGCATACGATTCACCTTACGCCGGCGCTTTCCGAGGTGCGGAAACCGCTCTGGGGAGCCTATCGGCTGACTGTCGTTTACAAGGCCCAGTATTCTAATGCGGACGAAATCCAACGCGACCTGAAGGCCGCCCTCTGGCAGGGAGAGGTCCCGAGTAACACGATCGAGGTTCAGCTTCAGCCCCCCACCCCCGATTCGCGGTGCGAAGTATACGGGACCGTGGACACCCCAGATTCGGTGCCGATCGGCGAAGCCATCGTTTCACTTTCCGACAAGACCCAGCGCCTCGTGGACCAGACGGCGAGCGACCCCGATGGCAAGTATTCGTTCTCCGGCCTCCCGCCCAGCTTTTATTGGGTTACGGCACGGCGCCACGGCGATACGCAAGATACCGGGGTATTCCGGCACGTGGAACTGACGTCCTCCGCGCCTTCGGTAAATCAGCATCTGGTGATCATTCCGGAGGAGGTCTACGAGCCCAAGCATATGCTTCACAAGCCGGTGCTCTTTCGTGTTACCGATAACGCCGGGGCGCCACTGGACCGGGTGGGCATCGATGTAACCTATGCCAATGGGGACCTTGTGGATAACGTGAAGGGTGAAACCGGCCGGGACGGTACGGTGGCGCTCGCCGTCATCCCCGGTCGTAATTTTGTGACGCTTAAACGTAAGGGATGTCCAAAGCAAGACGAGCGGGCGGACGTCACTCCCGGCGGGGGAATCGGCGCGTTCCAGTTCGCCTTCGGCTGCGCGAAGAAATGAGCGGGAGGTGATCGTAGGGTCGGCCCTTGTGGCCGCCCAGGGATCAAGAGGGCGGCCACAAGGGCCGCCCCTACACGTGATGTTCAGACCACGGCAACTTGCGATGATTCCTAGACACAAACTTGCGTCTACACGTCGGGTCGTCCTGGCGGGCTTGCTGTTGATTGTCGCGTTCGGCATGGAGGTTGGAGGCCAGCAGAAATCCGGGCTTTCCGGCATCGGCCCGATGGTCAAAGGCACTCCCGACGATCCGCTGCGCGATCCGCGGGAAACGCACCTTCGCCACGTCAAACAACTCACTTTTGGCGGGCAGAATGCCGAGGCGTACTTCAGCTATGACGGCAGGCGCCTGACATTTCAGAGCACACGCGAGCCGTACCAATGCGATCAGATCTTCATCATGAACGCCGACGGCTCTGACCAGCACCTTGTTTCCACCGGCCACGGCAGGACGACCTGCAGCTACTTTTATCCGGACGGCAAGCATATCCTCTACTCGTCGACTCACCTCTCGAGCCCTGAATGCCCGCCCAGGCCGGACTATTCCAAAGGCTACGTTTGGGGAGTCTATTCCACCTTCAGAATTTTCTACGCTACGGACAGCGGCAGGATTCTAAAGCAGTTCGCACCGGCACCAGGCTACAACGCCGAAGCCACGCTCTCGGCCGATGGGAAGAAGATCGTCTTCACATCCTCTCGGGACGGCGACTTGGAAATCTACACCATGAATCCCGATGGAAGTGGCGTGAAGCGTCTGACTCACGAACTCGGTTATGACGGCGGCCCCTTCTTTTCGCCCGACGGGCAATGGATCGTTTATCGCGCCCACCATCCCAAGGCCGGCGATGAAGTGGCCCGTTACAAAGCCCTCCTTGCCCAGGACCTTGTCGAGCCGATGCAAATGGACCTTTATGTGATGCGCGCCGACGGCTCCGCTCAGCGGCAGATTATCAACCTCGGTGCCGCCAGCTTTGCGCCTTTCTTTTTCCCCGGCAGCCAGCGCATCATCTTCGCTTCAAATTACGAGCACCCTGGCACCAGCGCGTTTGAGCTTTATGCAGTCAATCGCGACGGTTCGAAGCTCGAACCGATTACCTTCACCGGCGGCTTCAACGCCTTCCCTCAGTTCTCTCCGGACGGCAAGCGGTTGGTTTTCGCGTCCAACCGAAACGCCAAGCAGCCGCACGAGGTCAATATCTTCATCGCAGATTGGGCGAATTAATGAGAACTGATCGACGTCATTCCGAGCGAAGCGAGGCATCTCGCACTGGTTTATGTGCCTTGAATCCCTCGAAGCAGGGCGAGATTCCTCGCTTCGCTCGGAATGACATGCTGGTCGTTTGTCAGTACACGATAGAGTGACCGGAGGACCCTCTTATGGCCAAACAACACTCACCGGCCTTTTTGGCGCTTGTCGATGACGCGAAAAAACGCGTCCGCCAGACGACCATCCCGGAGTTGAGGCGACGGTTGGAGGCGAAGGAAGAATTCCATCTCGTTGACGTCCGCGAGGATCACGAATGGACTGCCGGGCACATCCCCGGAGCAGTGCACCTCTCCAAGGGAATCATCGAGCGCGACATCGAAGAAAAGTTTCCGAGCCGGGAGGCGGAGATTCTGCTTTATTGCGGCGGAGGATTCCGCTCCGCGCTGGTCGCCGACAATTTACAGAAGATGGGCTACCGGAATGTGGTCTCGGTGGATGGCGGCTGGCGCGGCTGGGTGGGCGCGGGCTTGCCAGCGGAAAAGGAAGGTCAGTAAGAGAATGGCAGGGATTTGGCCCTTGCCCTGGCGTCGGAAGCGCACGCAGTAGACGGCACTGTTATTCGGGGCTCGTGGCCTGTCATCCTGAGCGCAGCGAAGGATCTCTGTAGTTCTTTGAGGCTGAACTCCGTGGCGGATCTTTGTGAAGTAACGACTGCGGAGATTCTTCGCTTCGCTCACAATGACAGTCCGAAAGTGTTTTCGCGCAAGGTGCTCTTATGTTAAGCAAGGCGGCAGGCGAATCAGACCTTCGCGAGGTCCTGCTGGAAATCTATGCGGCCAACGACCGCATGAATCAGGTTCTTCTCGAGCACCTTGAGCCGCGCGCCTGGCGAGCCAAACTACCTGGGCTGAAGCAGCGCGGAGGCCGCACCATCGCCGCCATCTTTGCCCATCTGCACAACAGCCGTTTGGTTTGGTTGAAGCATTCAGCGCCTCACCTCAAATGCCCTGTTGCCCTTGATCCCTTTCGTTCGACTCTAAAACAAACCGCTACAGCCCATCGCCAGAGTGCGGCGAGCTGCCTTCAGATGCTCAAGGAAGCGTTTTCCGAAAAGCCGGATCGGCGAGTGACCCGGTTCTCTCGAGGGAGTTGGACGCGCGACTGGCCTGCCGGCGCGGCGATGTTCGCTTACATGTTCGCCCACGAAGCGCATCACCGGGGCCAGGTGATTGCCCTTGCGCACCAACTCGGCTATCCCCTGCCTGCTTACGAAGCCTCCATCTGGCGCTGGGAAAAGTTCTGGAAAGAGCTGGGTTTCACCAAAGGCCCCAGATAAAATCCCAAGGAGGATCCTCATGGCCCAGAAAATCACTCCGTGCTTGTGGTTCGAGAAGGACGCCCAGGAGCTATGCAAGTTCTACACTACGATGTTCAAGGATTCGGAAGTCAAAAACATCAGAACGCTCAAAAATACACCCTCGGGAAACGTTGAGGTCGCTGCCGTGCGGCTGGTAGACCTGGAGTTTACCCTTCTCGTTGCCGGCCCGTTTTTCAAGTTCACTCCAGCGGTTTCATTTCTCGTTGCCTGCGCCACGAAAGAGGAGGTTGAGGCGCTGTGGGCAGAGCTAGCCACAGGCGGCAGACCGCTGATGGAGCTCGGCGAATATCCTTTCAGCGAAAGGTACGGATGGATGGAGGATAAATACGGTCTATCGTGGCAGGTGATGTATGTCGCCGGCCGCGCAATAGAACAGCGTATTACACCCACGCTGATGTTCGTCGGCAAGCAGTGTGGAAAAGCCGAAGAGGCGATGGAGTTCTATGCAACGATATTCAACAATTCAAAACCCGACGTGATTTTCCGTTACGGCGAAGGCGAACTGCCTGACAAGCCTGGAACGGTCAAGCATGCTTCGTTCACACTGGAAGGCCAGAAGTTTGCCGCCATGGACAGCGCCTACGCACACGCCTTCACGTTTAACGAGGCAATATCCTTCATTGTGCACTGCGAGACACAGGAAGAGATCGACCATTACTGGGGAAAACTCTCCGCCGACCCCGCGGCGGAGCAGTGCGGCTGGCTGAAAGATAAATACGGCCTCTCGTGGCAGATCGTGCCTACGGTTATGGATGAGATGTTCAAAGGGAAAGACGAGAAGAAATTGGCCCGCCTGACCGCGGCTTTTCTCAAAATGAAGAAGTTCGATATTGCGAGTCTCAAGCGGGCCTACGAAGGGAGTTGATCACATCAGCCCTTGCATGACCTCGTCGAGGACTTCTTTGGGCGGGCGCACTCTCGATTCCGGCAAAGTCGCCAAAGGTTCGTCCACCACATTCAGCAAGGTGAGGAAATTTTCCTGCTTGGTATTCACGTAGAAGAGGCCGGTGATGACTTCCCCCTTGTCATGAGATTCCGTGAGCAGGCGGAGCGCTTCGACCTTATTCGTGGGGTCGTAAGATTCCTCGATTTTGCGCAGCAGGATGTGCGAGCCGTCGTGCATGGTGATGTCCATGGTTGAGCCCGCGTCGTAATCCGCCGAAATCTCCTCGAAGTAAGGCACAAAGCTCACGTCGGCCAGAGGCTCGTCGTGGTCCTTCACATAGCTATAACTCTTGGTTGATCCCTCGTGGTCATTGAAAGTCACGCAGGGAGAAATCACGTCCAACATCGAAGTCCCGCGATGGGCCAACGCGCCCTTCAGCAAAGCCGATAATTGCTTCTTGTCGCCCGAGAAGGAACGTGCCACATAGGTGGCGCCGAGCTGGATCGCGAGCGCGCAAGTGTCGATCGGAGGCAGGTCGTTCAACACGCCCGTCTTGAGCTTCGAGCCGATATCGGCCGTGGCGGAGAACTGGCCCTTGGTCAACCCGTAAACTCCGTTATCCTCGATGATGTAAATCAGGGGCATGTTCCGGCGCATGAGGTGCACGAACTGGCCGACTCCGATCGAGGCGGTATCGCCGTCGCCGCTCACCCCGAGGGCAATCAAGTCCCGGTTGGCCAGCATGGCGCCCGTAGCGATGGAGGGCATGCGCCCGTGAAGCGAATTCACACCGTACGCCGTGCGTAGAAAATAGGCGGGGCTCTTCGAGGAGCAGCCGATGCCCGAAAGCTTGGCCACCCGATGCGGCTCGATACCCATTTCGTAGCAAGCCTCAATGATGCGCTCGGAGATGGCGTTATGCCCGCATCCGGCGCAGAGAGTGCTCTTGTTGCCTTTGTAGTCCGCGACCTCGAGGCCGACGCGGTTGACTTTAGCCGGCGACGCCGGTGGAATTGTAGCAGTTGCCATTTCAGTTCTGTCCTTCCTGGGAAGCAATCTCGTTCGTGATGCTACGCGCGTCGATGGGCAAGCCATCGTAGTGCTTCACGCTGCGCAACTTGTTGATCTCCTCGGGTTTCAGTTCGAGCCGGAAGAGGCTCAGCATCTGCGCGTCGCGGTTCTGGTCGACGACATAAACCCGAGCGTGGCTGCGGA
>Ga0209415_10006348_pt1 | contig 21048 bp, 22 predicted proteins | sample PeaSoiSIISIP2007_FD_187696 | JGI IMG/M metagenome (GOLD analysis project Ga0209415, IMG submission 187696) | Peat soil microbial communities from Weissenstadt, Germany - SII-SIP-2007 (SPAdes) (version 2) | ecosystem: Environmental > Terrestrial > Soil > Wetlands > Peat | place: Germany...
TCGACGTCGAGCAGGATCGCGGCAAGGCCTCGGCCTGCAATCTCAAGGAAGTATGAGTCGGCGGGGCGGGGCGGCTTGAGCCGCCTCGCTCCCGACTCAATCTCCGGGTTCATCGCGGACTGCGCGGCCCCGGCAGGCGATCCGGGCCCGCAGCCATAAGTCAGCGGAGGGCTGCATGATGGAACATCAAGGATCGAAGGCGGCCGAGGCGCGCCAGCGCGCCGAGGGTAAGTTCGCCAAGGCCAAGAAGCGCGACGCGGACGTCATGGACTTCCAGCGCCAGCGCCAGAACGCCGAGCAGGCGAAACTTCAGCGCCTGCGCGCTCTGCGCCTGGCCAAGGAAGCCGTCGACCGGGAAAGCCTGGCCAAGGCCGAAGCTGAAGCGGCGCTCACCGCGCCGAAGGTCAAGCCGCGCAAAGCCAGGAAACCGAAGACCGAGCCCGCGAGCCAAGAGGCTCTGTGAGTCCGGACGGCGAAAGCCGTGCTGGAACCGGACCGGCGTTGTATTCCCCGGCCGGTGGGTATAAGCGTAGGCATCATCTCTCGATTTCCCTTGGTCTGGCACCCATCGCGATCCGCTACCACGTGCTGGACGAGATATTCCGCCGTGGCTTCGAATTCGACCGATTGCAGGATCTCCTGCGCGAGCGTGGTCGCGACAATGGCAAGACTTCGGCCAGCAACCTGAAGGCGATCTGAATGGAACAGCAGGGACCTCGGCCTTCCCGGTGAGACCGCTTCGCCGATTCATCTCATCCGGCGCCGGCCAGAGCCTCATCGCCCGGGCGGTCGTCGCCTACATGCGGGTCGTCTACTTTACCAATCGCTGGCGCCGGGTTCGCTTTGACATCGCCGAGCGAATCCTTGTGGCCAATCGGCGCGTCGTCATCTGTTTCTGGCATGGCCGGCTGCTGATGATGCCCTTCGGCCTGTTCGGGTCGCGCCCCTTCGGCGTCATGATCTCGGGTCACCGCGACGGCCAGGTCATCGCCCGCATAGTCCGTCCCTTCGGCATCGAGGCCGTCTCCGGCTCTTCCTCGCGCCAGCCGGCAAGGGCGCTACGCAACGCGGCGCGGCTTTGCCGCGACGGCAGTCTCGTCGGCATAACCCCAGACGGTCCCCGCGGGCCTCGCCAGCACGCCGCAGCCGGCGCCGTGATGCTGGCCGAGCTTGCCGATGCGGTGCTGCTGCCGGTCAGCTATGCCACCAGCCGACGCCGGACTCTCGGCAGCTGGGATCGGTTTCTTCTGCCGCTGCCCTTCGGGCGCGGCGTGTTCGTCATCGGGCAGGCAATCGCGGTGCCCGCCGACCTCGATTCGACCGGCCGCGAGACTCTGCGCCGGACGCTCGAGGATGCCTTGAATGCGGCGAACAACGAGGCCGACCGCTTGACGGGACATCCAGCGGCCGCGGCGGCCTAGATCATGTTCCGATTCAATTGGATCGGAACATGATCTAGATTCCTTAGTCTGGTCGCATTCTCTATGCCGAACCGGTGCCCACTTCGGCGGAAACTGCTCTAGGCGCCGGCCCGCTTGCATCAGGCGATATCAAGAGGGACAAATTCCAAGATGATGGTATTCGTTCGCGACAACGATGTGGCCGGCGCGATGCGCATCCTCAAGCGCAAACTGCAGCGCGAGGGCCTGTTCCGCGACCTGCGGCGCGTGCGCTGCTACGAAAAGCCGTCCGAGCGGCGCGCCCGCGAGGCGGCGGAGGGCGTGCGCCGCAGGCGCAAGGCAATGCGCAAACGAATGGACCGCGAAGGCTATTAGCGAAGGAGGTCGATCCTGGCGTTCAAAACGAACTACGGCCAGCAAAGGGCCGAGCGCAACCGGCTGAAGCAGGCGCGCCGCCAGGAGAAGCTGGAGCAGAAGCGCGCCCGCGCCAGCCAGCAGAAGGCCGGCGGGACGGGCGATGCCGGCGAGCCCGGGCAGGACGATGGCGCAGACGCGGCAACATCCGACATGCCGAAGAAGGGCGACCCTCAGCCATAGTGCCGACGGCCGACCCGCGACAGGCTTGCCAATCGGCGTACGCGGCCGGCACATCTCGACCAACCAGAAGCAATCAGGCGGCCGCCCGGGTCGGCCGCCCGAACGCTCCGGCCATCAATGAACGCGGCTGCGCTCTCCCTTCGCCAGGCAGATCTCGATCACCTGCAACCCCTCCTTGTTGAGGCGCGACGGGAACATATCCTTCAGCCGCTCCTCGTGGACAGGTATGACGCGCCTCACGTCGTTGCCGACCATGCCGAGCATCCGATCGGTGGTCATCAGCAGATTGGTCTGGCTGCCCACCGCGAGCCCGACGGGGATATACATGCCGTCGCCCTCGTTGCGGCCGCGGAGATTCTCCATGCAATAGACCAGGTCTCCGGCGAAGACCCAGCTGTCGGCGCTGTCCGTCTTGCCGTCGTTGCGGACCGTGACGAACATCGAGCCCCAGGTATGGCTGTCGAAGGAGGGGTGCAGATCGATGCCGGGAAGAACGTTTTCGCGATCGCCGTCGACGACGACCAGCCGCCCGTCCTTCGCCGCCGCAACCATCCGCATGATGTCGGCGGGGTCGATGGCGCCGGTCAGGAAGCTGAACTTCCGCCCCAAAGACATGGCCCAGATCCACTTTGAGAGCTCTTGCTCCTGGATGTAGAAGGTGGCGTTGGGAAATTCGCCGGTTCCGCCGATGTGATCGAAATGGGCGTGGGTGACGAAAATGTCCGTGACCTGTTCCGGCGTCACGTCGCACTGGGCCAGGATCTCGCGCGGCGAGTGCCAGTTCTGGACGCCATACATCGACGCGAAAGTGGCGCCCAGCTCCTTGTTGTTGAAGCCGACATCGACCATGGCGATGGAGTCCTTGCCCTTGATCAGGACGTAGCCATAGGGAAGCTTGCGATACCCCTCGTTGTGCGCGCCATAGATGATGCCGCTCATGTGGTACTTGGGGACATAGGCGTATTCGAGAACCCAGATCGAATAGTCGCTCATGATGGTTTCCTCCCGGTTTGGTGATCAGTGCGGTATCGCCGGCTGCCGTGGGGCGCAGCAGGCCTGGTCGAAGCTGACAATTTCGAAGCCCGGCAGGGCCTTCGCGGCCCAGGCGAGATGCCGGTAGGCGGCCTGGAGCGGCTCCAGCACCGGATCGATGCGCGCGCGCTCCACGCCATGTACATGCGTATCCTCCTTCGCCCGCTTCAAGGCGAAACCGAGAGCCTCGGCCGCGCCCAGCAGGTGCCGATGGTGGTGCGTCGCCCGCGCGCTCACTCGCGCCGACCGGATCCCGTCGAAAGCCCTGCCGAGCGTCTCGCAGGCCGAGGCGAACAAGGGATGGTCCTGGGTCACGGATTTGGCGCCGGCGGCGGCCAGAACCAGCATTCCGGCGAGCTGCCCCACCGCCTGGCGCAGCTCCTCGAAATGCGGACGAGTGTCGAGCACATAGCGGATCGTGCGCTCATCGAGGGCGTCGGCGAGCTCTCCAGCGAAGCGGGCGTGATCCTCGCAGCCGCAGCGCGCTTCGCCTGCGGCCCCATGGAGCTGCAGCACATCAGGCCTCAGGCTGTGATCGATTCGCATCGCTTTCCTCCCTGTCCTCGGCCGCCATCTGCCGCTTATGGAGCGCCAGCGCCATCAGCCGCCGGTCGCGCCAGGCGCTTCGCTCGGCCAATCGATCGGCGGGCAATTGCCGGCGCCGCTGCGCTTCCACCTCGGCAATCAAGGCTTCATCCCAGACGCGATGTTCCCGGCATGAAGCCGCGATCCGCTGGTAGAGCGGCCCGAGCCGACGGGCGTAGTCGGCGACTCCGCCCGGTGCGTTGAGATCGATGGTCTCGAACGGCCCCATGAAGCTCCAGCGCAGGCCGAGGCCGTCGGCAATGGCGCGGTCGATGTCCGCGACCGTCGCGTAGCCTTCCTCTACCAGGCGCCAGGCCTCCATCAGCAGCACGGCCTGCAGCCGGTTGACCAGAAAGCCCTCGATTTCGCGCGCGAGCTCGACCGGCGCCTGGCCTACCTCCTCCATGAGCCCCCGCACGGCGGTCACGGTCTCGCGCGCGGTCCAGGGCGCTGGAACCAACTCGACCACCGGAATGACATGGGGTGGATTGACCGGATGCGCGATCAAGCAACGCGCGCGACAGGAGACGTCGGCGGTAAAAGCGGAAGCCGGAATGCCGGAGGAAGAACTGCCGATCAGGGTTTCGGGACCGACCACACGATCGATCGCCGCGAAGGCTTCGCGCTTCACGTCGACCCTTTCGAACACGCTCTCCTGGGCATAGAAGGCGCCCGCGAGCGCCGCGCCGAGATCCTGCTCGGTCTCGATGCGCTCCAGAACCGCGGCGACGTCGCCGATCAGCCCGTAGCGCTGGAGATCGGTCAGTCCCCCGGCGATGCGATCCCGCGCCGCATTCGCGACGGCGGCATCGGCGTCGAAGAGGCGGACGCGGCGGCCGGCGCGGGCGAACACCGTCGCCCAGGCGCGCCCGACCAGACCGCAGCCGATGATGGCGATCGCGCCGCTCATCGCCGGCGGCCTGCATTGATACGCAAGTACATGGCGCTAACTCTGCCTTCCCCTTTTTCAACCGAGGTACTTGTTGATGATGCCGAGGCCCCCGCGCCGCACGGTTTCGGGGCTCATCTCGTCGACGATCTCGCCATTGGTCATGATGTACAGGCGATCGCAAAGGCGAATCGCCACATCGACGCGCTGCTCCACGAGCAGGAGCGAGGCGCCCTGCTTGCGCAATTCCAGGAGGGCCTTCACGACGCTGTCGACGGCGACCGGGGAGAGCGCGTCGGACGGCTCGTCCAGCAGCATGACCTCGGGGTCGCTCATCAGCATGCGGCCGATGGCGACCATCTGCTGCTCGCCGCCGCTGAGGAAGGACGATCGCCGTCGGCGGTATTCCCGCAACACCGGAAAGAGGCCATAGACGGACTCAAGCAGGGCCCGCACGCGGTCCTTGTCGTGGCGCAGGTGGAAGGCGCCGAGGATGAGGTTGTCTTCCACGGATTGATCCAGGAACAGGCGGCGGCCTTCAGGCGCGATTGCCGCAAGTCCTCGGGCGATGCGATAGGGCGAAAGCGCCGATATATCCGCCTCGCCGACGCGGATGGTGCCGCGGCGATGCTTCACCAGGCCCATGATGGCCCGCAGGACCGTGGTCTTCCCGGCTCCGTTCGGGCCGAGGAGGGCCACGGCCTCGCCTTCATCGACGCGGAAGGCAATATCCCGCACCACGTCGAATCGGGCATAGCCGGCGAACAACGCCGAGATCTCGAGTGCTGGTGCCCTTGCGCTTGTCATTCGCCCAAATAGATCTGTCGAACCACGGGGTTGGCACGGACCTCGTCTGCCGTGCCGGTCAGGACCACTTCTCCGGCGTTCAGGACCGTCACCTGATCGCAGAGCGGGAACAGGAATCGCGTCTGGTGCTCGATGATGATCATGGTCACGCCCCGGGCCTTCAGCTGACCGAGCAGCCGTGCCAGATGATCGACCTCCGAGATCGAAAGTCCCGTCGCCGGCTCGTCGAGGACGATGATCTCCGGAGCCGCCACGCCGACCGACGCCAGCTGCGTCAACTGTTCGATGCCGTGGGGAACGTCGCCCACGCGACTGTCGATCCAGTCCCCCGCCCCCACCTCGCGCAGAGCCTGCTCGGCACGGAACTGCATCGATGCGCTATCGCGGGCCGCGGAAGGCAGCAGGGTCCAGACCGCCGCCCTTCGGACCAGGCCGGGGACGCGGCCATACAAGCCCACCAGCACATTCCGGCTGGTGGGGAGCTCGCGTACAAGCTGTGCCGCCTGGAAAGTCCGCCGGAGCCCGAGGCCCGCACGCTCGCTGGGCGCCAGCCTGTCCACCAGCACGCCCTTGACATGCGTCGTTCCCGCCTGAGGGCGCAAACGGCCGGCGATAATGTTCGCAAGCGTGCTCTTGCCGGAGCCGTTGGGGCCGATCAGACCATGGATATGGCCGCGCTTCACCACTAGATCCACGTTGCGCAGCACCTTGGGGCCCTGCCCGTAGCTAAACCCGATGCCGCGGCATTCAACGATCGCTTCGGCCGCGGGGCCGCCTTCGCGCGATGTCTCCGGTTGCTGCGAAGCTGTGTCCGCGCGGGATGTTTCGCTGCTTCCGGTCGCCTCACGCCCGGCGGTCGGCGCTTTGAATACGGCAGCGAATTGGCGCTTCAGCAAGCCGACGACGCCCTCCGGAAACACGGTGATCGCGATTATCGACAGCGCGCCGTAGAGAATTTCCTGCAGCCACGGATCGATGTTCACGACCGCCGGGAACATGGTCACGAAGCTTGCGCCCACGATCGGGCCGAGCGTCGTGTTGATCCCGCCCACCAACACCATCACCAGGATGTTCAGCGAGACCGACCAGTCGAACTGGCCGGGGGAAACGACGCCGAGAAAGGAAAACAACCATCCAGCACTGCCGGCCATGGCCGCCGACAGGCCGAAGACGCCGACCTTGACCAGGCCGGTGCGCACCCCGGCCGCTTCGGCAAAGGGCTCGGCGTCCCGGATTGCGAGCAGCACCGGATAGAGCGGCGACCTGCGGATATTCCACACCAGGCCGATTGCCACGAGGAGCGCCAGCATCACGCACCACACCACCGGCGTGCCGAGCGGTGCCAAGGCCTCGGGCAGATCCGGAAACGCCGGCCCGAGCAGGCCCTGAAGGCCGCCGGTAATGGGCAGATCCGTTGCCAGCACGGTCAGGACCAGGGTGAAGACGAAGGTGGTGATGGCGAAATAGAGCCCGCTGACGCGCAGCGACATGGCGCCGATGATCGCGCCGCTGAGGCCGGTCACGACCAGGACCACGGGGAGCAGCCAGAAGACGCTCACTTGCGTGTCCGCCGCGACGATGGTCGTCAGATAGGCACCGATCGCGAAGAAGCCGCCTTGCCCCAGCGAATACAATCCGAGCATGCCGGCGACGAGATCGAGGCTGATGGCGAGGATGCCGAAGACCGCCGCGACCAGGGCCAGGCCCTGCACCGCCAGGCTCGATCGGGCAAGGAAGAAGGTAAGCGCCAGGTAGGCGATGACGAAGGCGAAACTGCGAGCGCGCCACAGATGCGCGAAGTGTCCGGAGGCGGTGCCGCCCGGTAGCGACAATTGCCCGTGCTTGCCCGCCATGTCGGTTCTCGTCACCGGGCAAGCAGCGCCGGACGGAGGCGACGCAACAAGCTGCCGGAGCTGAAGAGTCCCCGCGGCGAAACAATCAGGATGACGACCAAAACAACGAACGGAAACCAGTCGGAGGCTTGGGAGTTGATCAGCGTATTGGCGCCTTCGGACATGACGCCGAGCAACAGCCCGCCGAACATCGCTGCCGCCGGCTTCTCGGTGCCGCCGCCGATCATCATGGCGATGAAACCGTAGGTGCCGAAGGTGTCGCCAAGATAGGGATTTGCGAAGGTGCTGGGCCCGATCAGCACCCCGGCCACGCCCGAAAAGAGGCCGGAGATCGAGAAAGCGACGATCGCAACGGCAGTGGTGTTCGCACCGATGGCGGATGCCATCTCCGGATCCGCGGCGATGGCCATGCCCAGCTTCCCGAACAGGGTGCGCTTGCGCACGACCTCGAAGCCGGCGGTCAGAACCGCCGCGGTGGCGATGGCCAGCAGCTGCTGTTCCGTCAGCACGGCCGTCGATATGTGAACGCTGGTGGCGTTCAGGATCGGCGGGAAGGCGCGCGAGGTCGGACCCCAGACATAGGCCGCCGCATTCTCCACCACCACGGCGAAACCCAGCGTGCTGACCAGCCAACCGAAGCTGAACCGGTCGAAGGCAAGAATGGGCCTCACTGCCAGGACATAGGACAGGATCGCGACGGCACAGGCGCTGAGCAAGCCGGCGACGACCGCGAGCCACGGCGAACATCCGGCGGCGGTCAAGGCGGAGACGATCATGATCGCAATCATCATCATCTGCCCCTGGGCAAAATTGATGACCCGCGTCACGTAGAACGAGATGGCCAGCGCCATCCCGATGAGTCCGTATATCGAGCCTATTGCCAGGCCGCTGAGCAGCAATTGAAGCAACTAAGCTCTCCCTCTCTTACGGCGAATGCCGCCCTGAAGAGAACGGGTCGAGAGCCTCGCCTTGGCTTCGCCGATGGCCTTGCATCCCTTCGCAGAGCGGGGGCAGCAAGAGGCTGCCCCGCCCTGTCCAGCTTTATCGGCCCAGACGACCGTCCCGTCGCCCGGAGGCGCCGCGTTCCTTCAAGCGGCTCAGTCCGTGACCTCGACCCACTGCTTGGACGCCGCATCGTACTTGACCAGCGTGAGCTGGTCCGGCGTGATCGTGATGTGGGCCTTTTCCGAGAAGCCGAGGGTTCCCGTAATGCCCTTGAAACCTTGCGTGTTGTTGAATTCCTTCTGCAACGCCGCCGGCTCGGTCGATTTCGCGTTCGTGATCACTTGCGCAAGCATCATGATGCTGTCGTAGCTGGTTTCCGCGAACGGGGTCGAATCGAGGTTGAACTTCTTGGAGTATGCGTCCCTGAAGGCCTGAAGCTCGGGGCTCGGATGCAGGCCGGAGGTCAGCGTGGCACTGATCGTGCCGTCCGCCAGATCGCCCGCCAGGCTGGCGTAGGTGTTGTCCGAATTGGTCTCGTCATTGCCGAAGACCTGCGCCTGATAGCCAAGCGAGTGAAGATCCTGCACGAACGCGGCCTGGTCCTGGGGCGTCAGCCAGACATCGACGCATTTGATTCCGGCCGCCTTGATCGCGGTCGCCTGCGGCATCAGAGCCACCGTTGCACCGGTGGACCAATTCTCGGTAATGATCTGATCGATCGCGATCTTCTGGCCCGCCTGGTCGTAGACCTGCTTGATGCCGTAGTTGCCGCCTTCGCCGTAGGTGGAGGGATCGTGGAGCACGGCAAGCCCGTCGGGGCAATGCTTCAAGGCATAGGCGCCGATCTTGCCGCCCCAGGCGAAGGTATTCAGTCCGAAGTCGAAGACCCAGGGATTGGGATCGGCGTCCGGCCCGTCCTTGTAGACCGTCAGCCCGCCGTCATCGACGACGCCGATATTGGGAATCTTGTACCGCATCGCCAGTTCCGCGGTCACGGGACCGGTATCCGGGGAGCCCGCGATCGCGACCGCGCCGTCACTCACCAGCTTGGCGAAAATCTGTCCCGAGACCGTCGCGGAGGCATCGTCGTTGTGCGCATCGAGCTTCAATTGGCGGCCGAGCACGCCGCCCGCGGCATTGACATGGTCCACTGCGAGCTGGGCGCCGTTGACCACGGCAACGCCCGTCGATCCATAGGCGCCGGTCGTTCCGGCGATCAGGCCGATCAGAATCGGCGATTCGTCCGCCGCGACGTGGCTGAGGCAGAACGTTGCCGCGAGCACCGTGACAACAGTTCCAAGGATGGCGGTTTTCATCGATTTCTCCCTCCCGAATCGGGACGGATTGCGACCGTCCCACGCGCTGCCGAGCAGCAGTTGTCGTTGCCTTCTTGTCCCATGCGTCCCTGGGTGTGGCAAGGAAAAAGTTACCGGTATCTTATCTCCCTGGCCTCTATCAGATATGACGGATCAAGCAGGTGGCATATAACTCCGTGCAAAGCATTCATAAATCGACGCAAGCCGCCGTTTGGCGGGGAGCCGGCCGGCAACCGCGGGCGCCGGAATCTGGTACGCGTATCAGCTCGGGCCCCGTGTCGCAGTTCACCCGCCAAGTCTGGGCGAAGAGGCAGCCCGGGCGCCACCGACCATGGGCGGAGGCTAAAGCACGGGATCAGCCGCGGACTTCGACGCCGGCCCATTGCTCGGCGCACTTCACCATCGACGTGAAGTCGGAGTCCGGACCGTACAGTGCGCTGGTGATCGCCAGAACCTGGCGCACGGCATTGCCGACGATCATCGGCACCCCGAGCGCCTCGGCCTCATCGAGGCACAGCCGGACATCCTTGCTGGAGAGGCCGGTCGCAAACCCGAAATCGAACGTGCGGGGAAGTATCGCGCGGGGAAACTTGTCCTGCGTCGCGCTGCTCCGCCCGCTGCTGACGTTGAGGACGTCGATCATGGTCTTGGCGTCTAAACCGGCCTTGGCGCCCATGACCATGCCTTCGCATGTGATCGCCAAGGAACAGGCGGCCAGCAGGTTGTTCACCAGCTTCATGGTCTGCGCCATGCCGGCCCGTTCGCCGATGAAGAACAGCTTGCCGAACACTTTCAGGATCGGCTCAAGCTGTTCATAAGTCGGCCGCGGGCAGGAAACCATGACAGCCAGGGTCCCGCCCTTGGCGCCGGCCATGCCGCCGCTGACCGGCGCATCGACAGCGACGATGTTCTTTGCCGCTAAACCCGCGGCGACCGCGCCAGCGACGCGTGGGCCCGTGGTCGAGAGATCGACAAAGGTCCTGACCCGGCCGCCCTGGATGATGCCGCCTTCGCCCAGCGCCACGCCTCGCACGATGTCCGGCGTCGGCAGACTGGCGAAGACGATGTCCGCCTCGGAAGCAACTTCCGCTGCGGAATTAGCGCTCCTGGCGCCGGCGGCAACCAGAGGTGCTGTCGCCAGATCGTTGCTGTCGCATACGGTCAACGCGTGGCCGGCTGCCAGCAAACGGGCCGCCATGTGGCCTCCCATCCGGCCGGTGCCGACAAAGCCGAGATGGCTACCTGTCATCGGAACTCCCCTTCGCGACGGTTGATGTGGATGCCTGTTGGCGCCGCAGTTGCTTCAATGCACCCGCGAAGCCTCGCCCTTGGCCAGGGCCAGTTCCGTGATACGCAACCCTTTGCCGGAAATGCGCGAGGGGAAGATATCCTTCAGCCCCTCGTCGTGGATGGGGATGACCCGCTTGGTTTCGCCATGGGCCAGCTTGATCATCTCCTCGATCTTGAGCAGGACGTTGGTCTGGCTGCCGGTCGCCAGCCCGATCGGGATGTATTGCGGGTCCGCCTTGTCGTAGCCCTCGAGGTTTGCGTAGCTGTAGATCAGGTCACCGGCGAAGATCCAGCAATCGGCACCGCTGGGCTTTCCATCGTTGCGGACGTTGACGAACATCGATCCCCAGGTGTGGGTATCGAAGGCCTCGTGCAGATCGACGCCGGGAATGACATCCGCGCGGTCGCCCTGGACGCTCACCAGCCGGCCCTGGCGCGCCAGGTCCACGGCACGCATGATGTCTCCGGGGTCGGTGGCCGAGTTCAGCCAGCGGAACTTGCGATTGAGCGACAGCGACCAGACCCACTTCGATATCTCTCGCTCCTGGACATAGATGGTCGCGTTCGGAAAGTCGTCGGTATTGCCCATATGGTCGAAATGGGCGTGGGTGATGAAGGCTTCGGTGACCTGACCAGGGGTGACGCCGATCTCCGCCAAAACCGCGGCCGGGGCATGCCAATTCTCCACGCCATAGCTGTCGGCAATGACCTTGCCATGATCCTTGTCGTTGTATCCGACATCCACCATCGCCAGATGCCCCTTCCCCTTGATCAGCACGTAGCAATAGGGAAGCTTGACCGTTCCTTCATTGAAGGTTCCGTGCACCGTGACGCCCTTGGGCGCGTTCGGCACGGCGCCGTATTCCAGGACCCAGATCGAGTAGTCGGACATGTGGCCTCCTCCCAGCTGCTTCGTTCTTATTGCGAACGCGGATTCGTCACCGTCGCGTGGCGCGCGCAGCAGGCTTGCGACAGCGCCACGACTTCGAATCCCGGTAGCGCCGCCGTCGCCCAGAGCAGGTGCTGGTGCGCCGAGCGAAGCGGACCGAGCACGGCGTCGATGGCAGCTTCGTCGCGCCGGACCAGACCGCGCCGTGCCGCCGGGAACGCGAGGCCGATGGCGCTCAGCGCCTGGACGACGTGCCAGTGGTGATGGCGCGCCCGCGCCGGGACCTTGACCGATGGGACCTCGCTTTCCACCCGCCTGACCGCGTCCGTTGCCAGTTCCAGCATCGGATGACCGGCGATGGCCTCGCCGCTCGCCGCCGCGAGAACGAGCAACCCCGCCACTTGTGCCACCGCCTGACGCAGGAGTTCGAACGGCTCGCGCATCTTGACGACATAGGCCGTAGTCGCGTCGTCGATCTGAGCGGGCTGCAAGGCTTCGGATGGACATTCGGGCGCGGCGGCCGCAACGGGGAGCGCCGACGGGTCGATCAGGCGATTTCGCAGCCTTTGCGCCTCTCGATCGGAGAGCCTGATCACGATGCTGCCCCTGTCAGCTTGCGGTCCAGCCGGCGTCGATCGGTATCGTCGAACCGGTGATGTCGCGCGTATTCGGGCCGCACAGGAACACGACCAGGTCGGCGACGCCGGCCGATGCGATGAACCGGCCCGTGGGCTGCCGGACCTCCAGGAACTTTCGCTCGGCGTCCTCGCGCGACAGTCCCTCCACCTTCATCATGTCGGCGATCTTGCCTTCGCTGTATGGCGTTTGGACCGCGCCCGGGCATACCGCGTTGCAGGTGATGTCGAGATCGAGATTCTCGAGCGCCACCACGCGGGTCATGCCGATCAATGCCGTCTTGGTCGTCACGTAATCCACCCGGTTGGCGACGGCGAATGAGCTGTAGACCGAGGACATATTGATGATCCGCCCCCATTTGCGCGCGCGCATTCCCGGCAGCGCCAGGCGAATCGCGTGGAACGCAGCGGAGAGATTGACCGACAAGGCCTGATTCCACATTTCCGTCGGAAATTCCTCGACCCGGGCGAAATGTCGGGTCACGGCGTTGTTCACCAGGATGTCGATGCCACCGAGCCGCGCCTTCGTGGCTTCGATCAGGCTCTCGACGCCGGCGACGGCGGCAAGGTCGGCCTGGTGATAGCCGACCAGAACGCCGTGATCCTCAGTCAACGCGCCGAGGCGGTGCTCCACGGCTGCGGGTGCTTCCAGGCCGGTCACCATCACATTGCAACCGGCCCGCGCCAATCCTTCGGCGATAGCGTAGCCGAGCCCGTTGGTCGAGCCCGTGATCAGCGCGTTCCTGCCTTTGATCATACGGCAGCTCCGCCGCCGATGGTCAGATCCACGATGCGACCGGCATCGGCCGCATCGGGCAGCGCCAGGACCGCATCGACCAGCGCGCGCCGCGCGGGCGCGCCAAGGACCGCCTCGGCATTCGCTTCGAACTTGCCGACGATGTCGGCCGCCGACATCGGGTTGGCGGCAGAGCCCCGGTTGTTTTCCTCGATTGCCTCGTAGGACGTGCCGTCCTTCATGATGATTCTGACCTCTCCCTTGAAACGCTCAGGCCCCGGGTAGCTCCGATCCACCTGGTACTCGACCCGATCGGCAATGCCGAGGATCCTGGCATCGGTCAGCGATGCCGCCTGATAGGCGTTCTTGTCGATCCGACCGAGCACCAGCGCTTCGGCGAGCGTGTACTGGAGACTGACCCGGCCGTGGGAGTCCGAGCGCGGGCGCCGCTTCTCGCCGACAGGCTCGCAGACGATGCCAACGATGAAGGCCGCGACGGGGCATAGGATGCGATCGACCAGGTCGGGATCGATCCGATGTTCCGCGCGCAGCCGGAGAAGCGCGTCGATATAGGGATGAATCACATGAGCGGCCGGGAAGGGCTTGAAGGACGCGTTCTGGCTCTCCCACTGCTCGCCCAGGCCCGCGGTGATGCGCTGGTAGTCGCAGGGCTCGTTTTCGTCCTGCAGGTGCGACGCGAACAGTCCGAAGCGGCCCTCGAACACCGCGGCCGGTCCGGTCGCCCCGGCCTTGGCGAGCGTCGCGGCAACGATCCCGCTTTGGGCGGCCCAGCCCGGGTGCAGGAATTTCGACTGCGTGCCGTCCACCCAGCACTGCAACAGACCGGATGCGAAGCTTCCCGCGATCCCGGCCGCGTTGGTCATCTGCTCCATCGTGAGCCGCAACAGCCGGCCTGCGAGCCAGGTCGTTCCGAAGGTCGCGAAGAGACCGGTGGGATGAAAGCCGCGGCGATGGAATTGGCCCGGTGCCACGCTGCCGACCCGGCAGGAAATCTCATTGCCCATGGCGATGGCGGCAATCACGTCCCGGCCGGTGGCAGGCGAAGCTTCGGCGAAAGAAAAAGCGGCAGCGACCGCCGGGCTGCTCATGTGCACGATCGATTCACTATGGGTGTCATCGAACTCGAGGGCTTGAGACAGGGCGCCGTTGGCGAAGGCCGCGCCCGGCACCGTGGTCCGATCGCCGCTGCCGAAGATGCGGCTGGGTCCGGCGGGATTGAGCGCCAATATGCCCTGTCGCACCGAGCGACCGAACGGCGTCGCGAGTCCGGCAAGAACAAGACCGAAGACATCGAGCACGCGAAGACAGGTCTGATCGACGACCGCGCGGGGCAGATCGTCGAAGCCGGTGCCGGCGACCCACTGGGAGAGCCGCTCAGAACAGCTCATCGTCGAAGGTCCTATGATGCCCATGCGGCGCGCAAACGGGCGATCCCAGTGGCGGGGATGCACCGGCAAAGCGGGAAGGCGGGATGCGTGCGCGTCCATAGATGGGCTAGCGGCAAGCCGCGCATTTGTTATCGGTCCCAGACAGCCATGGGCAGGAAGTCCCTTTTTTCTTATTTTTGCAGCACCCTATGCCGTTTACAAGCAGAAATATGGTACCGGTAACTCGCCGGGGTGCCGGGGAGACCGAGAAAGCCGCAATCGCCCAGGAAGGCGCTCAGGCGCTCTCGCGCTGAATGATTTCGAACTTGAGGTCTATGCTGACTCGCTCGGCCGTCCGGCCGGAGATGCGGTCCAGGAGGCATTCTGCGCTTCGCCGGCCGATTTCGTAGCGCGGCAAGCGGATGGTCGTCAGCGGCGGATTGACGTGGCGCAGCATGTCGAGATCGTCGAAACTGGCGATCGCGACCCTGCCCGGAACGTTCCAGCCGCGCCGCTGGCACTCCAGGGCCGCGCCGACCGCCAGCACGTCACCGGCGAAGAAAACGGCATCCACGCTGGGCGCGGTTTCGATCAAATGAACCACGGCATCGGCGCCGGCGCTGAACCCGGGCGGCCGTTCCAGAATCACCCCCTCCTCCGGCTTGCGGCCCAGCTCGCCGAGCGCCGCCAGATAGCCGCGAAGCCGCTCGCGCGCGCGGTCGTTTTCGCGACGCGCGAGACTGACAAAGGCGATGTGCTTGTATCCCATCCGCGATAGGTGCAGGGTCATCGCCCGCGCCGCCTCATAGTTCGAGTAGCTGACCACCGAATCCACGGGGTTCGCGGTCAGGTTGCCGTTCTCGACCACCGGGATCTTGGCCTTGGCAATCATCTCGGTCGCCGCGGCAGTGTGGCTGGTGTTGTGCAGGACGAGACCGGCGACACGCTGGGTGAGGAAGGCCGTGATGGCTTCCTGTTCCTCATGCATGCCCGGTCCGCTGTCGGCGATCATGAGATGGAAGCCATTGCCGCTGAGGACGTCCGAGATTCCCTTGATGGTCTCGGCAAACAGCGAATTGCGAATGCTCGGCACGATCAGGCCAATGACGTTGGAGCGGTTGGAGGACAGACTCCGCGCAAGACGGTTGGGCACGTAGCCGATCTCATCGACCACCGCCCGGACGCGCTGGCGCATCTCCTTGGAGACCTTCTCCGGATCGTTGAGCGCCCGCGAGACCGTCATCACCGACACGCCGGCCTTGCGCGCCACGTCGCGCATGCGCGAGGTCGTGGCCCCGGCATTCCGCTTCTTGCGCTTCGCCTCCGACGACTTTGCCAATACAGCCCCCAGCAGTTGCCTGCGTCAACGATCCATGTTAGCCGTAACATGGCACGTCGCAACGGCACCGCGCCAGTGGGCCATGTCCCTAAAGGCCCCGGATCGGTGCCAAGTAATTTGCAGAAGTTGCCCATGGTTCGCAAGGAGTGGCGTGATGCCCGACCAATCCCAGTATGAAATCTACGCGATCAAGTATGCGCATCTCTTCCGCCATTCTCCCGAGAATTTCATCGGTGGCGACGAGCATGACGTCCCGATGCCGCTCGATTATTTTGTCTGGGCGATCAAGGGTGCCAGAAAGACCCTGATCCTCGACACCGGTTTCGCGCCCGAGATGGGTGCCAAGCGGCAACGCCAGCACCTGCGCTCCCCCGCGGTCGGGCTGAAGGCGATCGGCGTCGAACCCGGGCAGGTCGAAGACGTCATCATCTCGCATATGCACTACGACCATTCCGGCAACCACGATCTGTTCCCCAATGCCTGTTTCCATCTGCAGGATCGGGAGATGGCCTATTGCACCGGGCGCTGCATGGGGCACGCGAATCTGCGCGGGGCCTTCGAGGCCGAGGACGTGGTGGCAATGGTCCGGCGCATCTTCGCTGGGCGGGCAAAGTTCCATGACGGCGTCGGCGAGATCGCGCCTGGCATAACAGTACATCGCGTCGGAGGGCATACCAGCGGACTGCAGGTGACCCGCGTCATGACCCGGCGGGGCTGGGTGGTGCTCGCGTCCGACGCATCGCATTTCTATGCCAACTTCCAACAGCATCGCCCCTTCCCTGTGGTCGCAAACGTCGTCGAGATGCTGGAGGGCTATCGCACCATGACCGAACTTGCCTCCTCGCCCCGGCACATTATCCCGGGACACGACCCCCTGGTCCTGAAGCAGTATCCGGCGGTCAAACCGGGACTTGAAGATATCGTCGTGCGACTCGATGCGGACCCGATCGCTTGACGGCCAGTCGCCGGGCGGGCCACCGCCGTTCATGGTCAACCTGATCGCCGGCGTCATCGCCCGACGCGAGATCGACCTCAAAAAGCTCGGCTGGATCGACGCGCGCAGAGCCTCCTCGCGCCGCGGCCTCCCCGCCAATCGGGCCTATGTCGATCTGCGCGGATTCAAGCGCATCGACCTCGATGCCGTGATCGAGGAAGAAAAAGCCGGCTACGGCGACCTCGACGCCGCTGACTCCTCCCAGAAAGCCATCGATGAAATCGACGCCCGGCAAGCGACGACATCGATCGTACGAATCGTGGATTTCGGGGTCGCCGCCGCCGTGGTCGCCCTCTCCGCGCTGGGCTGCGTGCCGATCACCAGTTGTCGGGGCAACAGCCTGGGCCGCCACCTGCACGAGCATCCGGCGCCGATGATCACGTTCTACGCCCGCCGGCTCCATCTCGCGGCGCTTATGGATGCCGTCATCGAGGCGGACATCTCCATCGTCAACAACGATGCCAAGCTCGAAATCTATACGGACGATCTGCGCAAGATGCATCGTTTCGCAGAAGCGCTCCGCAAGCACATCAAAGCCTGAACGCAGCACGCCCGGCACCCGTCGCCGGACCCGACAGCCGGCCAGAAGGACCAACCCTTGTTTCCACCGCCCCAGGACATCCAGACCGAAGTCTTCGCCACGCTGCCCGATGAATACCGGCTCGCGCGCCGGACCAGGTTCAGCGACGTCAATCGCGGTGGACGGCCGCTGCACTCCTTCCTGGAAGGGCCCTCGTTCGACCGCGACGGCAATCTCTATGTCGTCGACATCCCCCACGGCCGCATTTTCCGCATATCGCCTGCCGGCCGGTTCACGCTGGTCGCCGAATACGACGGCGAGCCGAACGGCCTGAAGTTCCATCGCGACGGCCGCATTCTCATCGCCGACTACAAGAACGGGATCATGCAGCTCGATCCGAAAGCCGGAACGGTGACCCCCGTCATCGAGCGCCGTTGGACCGAGGGCTTCAAGGGCGTCAACGACCTCTTCTTCGCGGCCAGCGGCGATCTCTATTTCACCGACCAGGGTCAGACGGGCCTGCAGGATCCGACCGGCCGGATCTACCGGCTGACAACGGCCGGCCGTCTCGAACTGCTGCTCGGCAATGTGCCCAGCCCCAACGGGCTGGTAACCGATCTCGACGAGACCGCGCTGCTGGTGGCCGTCACGCGCGGCAATTGCATCTGGCGCCTGCCGCTTCTGCCGGATGGCGGCACGACAAAGGTCGGCCTCTTCATCCAGCTTTCCGGCGGTCCCGGCGGGCCGGACGGGCTCGCGCTCGATGCGGACGGCAATCTCGCGATCGCTCATATAGGCCTTGGATCCGTCTGGCTGTTCGATCGCTTCGGCCAGCCGCTCTACCGGGTCCGGTCATGCGCGGGGATGCTGACCACCAACATCGCTTATGGCGGCCCCGATGGAAAGACGATGTACATAACCGAATCCGAATCCGGAACGATCCTCAGGGCGGCGCTGCCCACGGCCGGCAGGGCGATGTTTTCCCACCAGCCGTGAGCTGTTGCCGTTCGCCGTCCCGTGCGAACCGCGACTACACCATATCGATTGCGCTGGCCTCGAAGCCGCCGCCATCGACACGCACATTGTGCCCGACCACGAAGGACGCGGCATCGGAGCACAGCCACAGCACGACCAGCGCCTGTTCCGCCGGCGAGCTGATCCGTTTCGCCGGCACGAAGCGGGTCACCGTTGCCCGCGCCTTCTCCGGGCTGCCGAACATTTCGTGCAACAAGGCCGTATCCACCGGCCCGGGCGCCAGGCTGTTGATGCGGATGCCGAACCGGGCAACCTCGAAGGCCGCCGACCGGGTCATGCCGGTGACGGCGTATTTGGTCGCGCAATAGACGGCGGTGCTGGGGAAGGCCAGCTCGCTGAAGAGGGACGAGGTGTTCACGATGCATCCCCCGCCATGTTCCAACATGTGCGGAATCTGGTGTCGCATGCCGAGGAAAATGCCCTTCAGATTGACATTGATCAGCATGTCGAAGGTCTTTTCCGACATATCCTGGATCGGGCCGGCTGGCCCGGATATCCCGGCGTTGTTGAAGGCGATGTGGATACGCCCGAAGCGAGCGATCGCCTTGTCCTGCGCGGACTTTATGTCGGCCTCCTTGGTCACGTCGGCGTCCATGTACTCGACATCGGAATTGCCGGCCTTGCGAATCTCATCGACCAGGCTTGCCCCGTGCTCTTTGCCGATGCCGGTGACGAAGACCTTGGCCTTCGCCTTGGCGAATGCCTTGGCCGTTTCCCGACCGATGCCGGTCGTGCCGCCGTAAATCAGGACCGTCTTGCCCGAGAAGTCGAATTTCACGTCTGTCATTCGTAGTCTCCATCGCTTTGAGAAGGCGTCGTCGAGTCGAGAAACGGCGGGTGCCGCTACTTCGCGATCAAGCCGCGAGAGCGGTCCTGGCTGATCAGAACGGCGGCCACCACGACCAGCCCTTTGACCATCAGTTGTCCATATTCATCCATGCCGAGGAGGTTCAGTCCGTTGTTGAGAACGGTGATGATCGCGACGCCGATCAGGGTGCGATGCACGCCGCCGATCCCGCCGGCCAGCGACGTCCCGCCCACCACGATGGCCGCGATCGTGTTGAGGAGAAGGTCGCTGCCGAGCGTCGGTCCCACCGCGCCCAGCCGCGTCATGGCGAAGATGCCGGCCAGCCCCGCGGTGACGCCGGACATGGTGAACGCGTAAACCTTGTATCGATCGACCGGAATCCCCGCGGTGCGCGCGACCAGCTCGCCGCCGCCGATCAGAAGCGCGAAGCGGCCGAAGCGGGTCCAGATGCCGACGAACACGAAGACCAGCCACAGCACGATGGCGCAGAGCGCGATGTTCGGCAGATGGGGGATCGATTGCCGGATCGAAATCATCTCGAAGAACGGCAGGTCGAACATGATCGTGGCGCCGACCAGGATGCTGAGCGCCGCACCGGTGAAAACGGAAAGCGTGCCCAGGGTGACGGCGAAGCTTGGCACTCTGCCGAGGACGCAGATGAGGCCGTTGAACGCGCCAAGCAGCCCGCCGAGCAGCGCGCCGAACGGCAGGACCACCCAGCCGTACTGGTCGGCGTCGAACTGCTTGAGCAAGGCCACGGCGGCCGTGGCGACAAGCAGAACAACGGCACCTACGGAAAGGTCGATGCTGCCCATCAGGATCACGAAGCTCGCCCCCAGCGCTGCAATCAGCAGGGTCGCCGCTTCGCCCGTCGTGGCGGCAAAATTGCGCCAGGTGAAGAATGCCGGAGAGGCAAACGAAAACACCGCTACAAGCGCCGCGACGACCGCGATGGGCAGCAAGGTGCCCCGGTCGATCGACAGCCTGAGGCCGATGGCAGGCTTGTTCTTCGGTCTATCCATGGCGGCGGCAACCTGGCCTGACATGCGACTCCCTCACGCCGACCGATCCATGGCCGCGAGTTCGGATGGCGTGGCGAGGCTTGTCAGCGCCTGCCCCGGCAACATATGCGGGATGAGGTCGTGCTCCGATGGTTTATCCGCAGGCGGCGAAGGGATTTCCGCAACGACCCTGCCGCGCTGCATGATCATTATCCGGTTCGCCAACCCGATGAGTTCGGCCAGTTCGTCGGTGATCACGACGACGCCGACACCCTGCTCGGTCAGCGCCCGGATATGGGTGTAGATCTCCTCCTTCGCGCCGGCATCGACCCCGCGGGTCGGGTTGTCCAGGACCAACACCTTGAGGTCGCGCCGAAGCCAGCGCGCCAGCACCACCTTCTGCTGATTGCCGCCGGAAAGGTTCCGCAGCGGCATCGCTGGCGAGCCGGAGCGAATTGCGAACCGCGCAATAGCCTGCTCGGCGGCCTCGCGCTCGCGCCCCAACTGCCACACCCCGAGCGGGGAGAACTGGTCGGCGCTGGGGAGCGTCAGATTGATCGCGAGACCGAGCGCCGGAATGATGCCTTCGACCAGCCGCTCGGCCGGCACGTAACCCAATCCGTTGCGCACGAAATGGGCGATATCCGGCTTCTGCGGCGGCATCCCGCCCAGAGCCACGGTCCCGCGGTCCGGCCGGATGACCCCGGCCATCGCCTTTCCCAACGCACCCTTTCCCGAATCCAAGAGACCGCCAATGCCGAGGATCTCTCCGGCACGCAGATCGAAGGAGACGTCCGAGAATTCTGCGCCGGAAAGGTGGCTGACGCGGCAGACAACGGCGTGACCCTCCACCGCCTGCTGGCGTCCGGTGTGATAGTAATCGTCCGCCCGGGCGCGCCCCACCATCAGTCTGTGCAGAGTTTTTTCCTCGGCCTCCTCCGATGTCAGCGTTCCGGCAATGCGGCCATCCTTCATGACGTAGATCGTGT
>Ga0209415_10006349_pt1 | contig 21048 bp, 21 predicted proteins | sample PeaSoiSIISIP2007_FD_187696 | JGI IMG/M metagenome (GOLD analysis project Ga0209415, IMG submission 187696) | Peat soil microbial communities from Weissenstadt, Germany - SII-SIP-2007 (SPAdes) (version 2) | ecosystem: Environmental > Terrestrial > Soil > Wetlands > Peat | place: Germany...
ATGGTGCGCGGGCACGAGGTCGCCGAGACCGTGCTCGTCGCCGCGCCGCTCTACGCGAAGTACGGACTGCGCAACGCCCGCGCGGTGTACCCCGCGGGTCATCAGGTCATGGGCGACGTGGTCGAGAACGTGCGAGAGAAGGTGCGCCGCGCCGTGATCTCGATGGAGTGGCTGGCCCGTTCCGGCGAGAAGTTTGTCGTCAGCGAGCCGCGCGCCGACGGGATCGGGGTGCCCGTTCCGTGACCCTGCGATCGGCGGCCTGGTTTGATGGAGACGACGAGGTCGCCCTCGACGCGCGCGTCGCGCTCGCGATGGGCGGCAACCCGCTACCGAGCCCCGGGGCGCCGGTGATCGGACTGGCCTCGGCCGCGGGCGACCTCAATCCCTGCAACCAGCCGTTGGTGGACCTCATTCCGTTTCTGCGCAGCGCGGTCCACGAGGCCGGCGGGGTGGCCGTCGAGTTCCCGGTGATGTCGCTGGGCGAGGATCTCATGAAGCCGGCGGCGATGCTCTACCGCAACCTCGTGGCGATGGAGCTCGAGGAGTCGCTGCGCAGCCAGCCCCTCGACGGTGTGGTCGTGCTCGCGGCCTGCGACAAATCGGTGCCCGCGGGCTTGATGGGCGCGTTCAGCACCGATCTGCCCACCCTGCTGCTCGTCGCCGGACCGCGCCCGGTCGCCCACTTCGAGGGCCGCCGGGTGGGCACCGGCACCGATCTGTGGCGCATGTGGGACGAGCGGCGCGCCGGGCATCTCAGCGACGCCCAGTGGGCGCAGTTCGAGCGCGCGCTGACGCTCGGGCGCGGCACGTGCAACACGATGGGAACGGCGTCGTCGATGGGCGTGGTCGCCGAGACGTTGGGTCTAGCCTGGCCCGGCTCCACCTCGACCCCGGCGGGCGATCACCGTCACGCCGAGTTCGCGCGCTCGGTCGGTCGGCGCATCGTGGCACTGGTTCGCGCGGGCGTGCGACCCTCGTCGATGACCCGCGCGGCCTTCCTCAACGCGGCGCGGGCCCTCAGCGCGATCGGCGGGTCCACCAACGCGGTCATCCACCTCACGGCCATGGCCCGGCGCCTGGGCGTCGAGCTCTCGCTCGCGGACTTCGATGACGCCGGTCGCTCGGTGCCGGTCCTGGTCGATGTGGAGCCATCGGGCGCCGGCCTCATGGAGGACTTCCACGACGCCGGCGCGACGCCGACCCTGTGGCGTTCGATGGGTGACCTGCTCGAAGGGTCCTTGCCCACCGCGACCGGCGAGTCCATCGATGAGGTCGCCGCCGAGGCGCCCGAGCCGGGTGCGGTGATTCGCACACGATCGGACCCGGTCGACGCGCGCGGCGCGTTTCGCGTCGTGCGCGGCAACCTGGCGCCCGACGGCGCCTTGATCAAGCGCTCCGCCGCCAGCGAGTCGCTGCTGCGCCACCGGGGCCCGGCGGTCGTGCTGCGCTCGGCGGAGGAGTCACGAGCGTTCGGAACCGCCGCCGGCGGCGTCGATCCCGCCAGCGTCGTCGTGCTCAGCGGGGCCGGTCCGGTCGGGGGACCGGGGATGCCCGAATGGGGGATGGTCTCGCTGCCCCCGGACGTGTTGGCCCTCGGCGTCACCGACATGGTGCGCGTGACCGACGCCCGCATGAGCGGGACGAGCTTTGGCACCGTGTTCTTGCACGTCGCGCCGGAGGCCGCAGTGGGCGGCCCCCTGGGCCTGGTCGAAAACGGCGATGTGATCAGCGTGGACGCGGACGCCGGTCTCATTGAGCTCGAGGTCGCTGACGAAGAGTTGGAGCGCCGGCGCGCCCGGAGCGACGTGTCGCGACCCACGGGGCGTGGATATCTTTCTTTTTACGCGGCCCACGTCCAGCAGGCGCCGGACGGCTGCGACTTTGATTTCCTGGCGGGCACGCCGGGTGAAGCACCCCGACTCGTGGAGCCGGTGGTGGGGAGGTCTTGATTGACGTGACGTCAATGAAGGGGGCGGCTGCCAGAGCGGTGGTCGTTACGTGTAGTGAGGGGAACCGACATGAAGATGTTTAGGAGAAGGAGAGTCGCCGGACTCACCGCCGGGGTCGTGCTCGCGGCCACGGTGCTGACGGCGAGCCCGTCGTGGGGGAGTGCCAAGACGACCCTGACGATCTGGGAGAACTACGGGACCGAGCAGAACGCGGTCGCGCTGAAGAACCTCGCGAAGGCCTTCACCGCTGCGAATCCGTCCATCAAGATCAACGTCGTGTCCCAGCCCGCCAGCAACTACTTCTCATTGCTCCAGGCCGCCGCGATCTCGAAGAACGGGCCGGACCTCGCCGTCATGTGGACCGGACTGTACGCACTCCAGTACTCGAGCTACCTCGTGAACCTCAAGGGCAACGTCCCGGCGGCCGACCTGGCCCGGGTCGAGGGCCTCAACTGGATGTCACCGGGACTGAGCGGGACCAGCAACCCCCTCGTGATGCCCCTGGAGACCCAGTTCTACATCGGCTTCTACAACAAGAGCCTCTTCGCGCGCGCCGGCGTCACCTCGGTGCCCACGGACTGGTCACAGCTCTTCGCGGCCTGCACCAAGTTGAAGGCGATCCACGTGACACCCTTCACCTACGGCAACGGCGGCCAGGCGCTCGGGGCGGAGTTCTACCCCTGGTACGACATGAGCTACATGATGATCGGCAACTACTCGGTCAACCAGTGGAAGGGCCTCTACAACGGCTCGATCCCGTGGACCTCGCCAGCCAACCTCACGGCGCTGTCGAACTGGCACAAGCTCTTCACCACGGGGTGCACCAATCCTGACGTGCTGACCAAGACCAACAACATCCAGGACTTCGAGAAGGGCAAGGCCGCGATGATCATGGACGGGACGTGGGACACGGCCCAGTACACGACGTCGATGGGCTCGAAGGTCGCGGCCTTCGTGCCGCCGTTCTCGACGGCCCCCATCAAGGGCGTCGTGCAGTTCCCCGGTGACGGCCTGAGCGTGATGTCGTACTCGTCCCACAAGACGGCGGCGTTCAAGTTCCTGGCGTTCATGACGACCGACCAGGCGGCGTCGATCATCAACAAGGCGGGTCTCATCCCGGACATCGTGGGGACCACCACGTCGAACCCGGTCAACCAGCAGATGCTGAACTTCGTCACGAAGCAGCACCTGGTGGCCTACCCGATGCTCGACAACGTCACGCAGGTGAACGTGGTCAACGCGGGCTCGTCCGAGCTGCCCACGGTGCTGAACGGCCAGGCGAGCGCGTCCGCGGCGCTGGCCAAGCTCAAGCAGACGCTCCTGCAGTACCCCGCGTCCAAGCGCGGAAGCCAGTACGCCGGTTAACCCTCGGTAGCGTGACCGGCCGGCGCACCTCGTGCGCCGGCCGGTCGGCTGCCCCGTCGAGAGCGGTCAGTTGAGCCCCAGTTCCACCATCGTGGTCACGCGTCCGGCGCCGCCCGTGCGCCGGCGCGCGGTGCCGTCACTGCTCACGCGACGGCGTCGGAGAGTCGGCGTGCTCCTCACCGTCCCGGCGTTCGTGCTCGTCGGGGCGCTCATCGTCCTGCCGATCCTCCAGGCCATCTACTACTCGATGACCAACTGGGACGGGATCACGACGCAGTGGGTCGGACCGAGCACGTGGTGGCAGGCCTTCCACAACCCGACGATGTGGCGGGCCCTGGAGAACAACGCGCTGCTCCTGCTCGCCGTGCCCTTCGCGCTCGCGCTGCCGCTGGCGGTGGCCGTCATGCTCCACCAGCGCGTCGCCGGGTGGAAGGTGTTCCGCTCGATCTACTTCCTGCCCACGGCGATCTCGTGGGTGGTCATCGGATTGGTGGCCGAGCACTTCTTCGCCTACTCCGGCACCCTCAATTCACTGCTCCACGACGTCGGCGTCCCCCGCGCTCACACCGACCTGCTCGGTTCGGAGTCCACGGCGCTGATCGCGCTGGGCATCACGTTCGTCTTCTCGATGATCGGCACCAACACGATGATCTTCCTCACCGGACTGGCGACATTGGACACGAGCCTGGAGGAGGCCGCGCGCATCGACGGGGCCGGGACCTGGCGGATCTTCCGGCACATCACGCTGCCGCACCTCAGCCGGTTTATCCAGCTGGCTTTCGTGATGACGGTCATCTCCGCGTTCTCGGCCCTCTTCAGCCTCATCTTCGTCATGACCGGTGGAGGGCCGGGCTACGCCACGACGACCATGGAGTTCCTCGTCTACCAGACGGGCTTCAACCAGTCCCAGTTCGGCACGGCGGCCCTCTACGGGCTCATCCTCTTCGTGATCACTGCCGTCGTGGGCGTCATCCAGCTGCGCCTGATCGGGGCGAACGACTAGTGAGCGCCGTCACGCTCCCCGCACCCACCGGCGCGCGCTCGCCACGGCGTCGCCGGGTCACGCGCTCGCTTCTCTTCCTCGCCATGACCGTCATGGCCGTCGTCATGCTCTACCCCTTCGCCGTGATGATCGTCACCAGTTTCAAGTCCCAGGCCCAGTACTTCGCGGGCAGCGGGACCTCGACCCAGAGCTGGCGCCAGCTGGCCTCCACGATGCCGATCTATCAGCAGCTGCTCAACTCGACGATCGTGTGCTCGGCGTCGATCGCGCTGATCCTGGTCGTCGGGGTCATGGCGGGCTTCGCCTTCGCCAAGCTGCAGTACCGCTTCGCCAACCTCATCTTCTTGGGCATCGTGAGCGCGATGATGGTCCCGCTGCAGTCGATCATCATGCCCGAGTTCGTCAACGTCGCGCGCTTCGGACTGACCAGCAGCTACCTCGGCGCGGTGCTGGTCTACGCCGCCCTCGGGACACCCTTTTCCATCTTCTTGTTCACGACGTACTTCCGCCGGGTCCCCGACGAGCTCGTCGAGGCCGGGATCTGCGACGGCCTCGGGTACTGGGGAGTCCTGTGGCGCCTGGCGCTGCCGATGGCTCTCCCGGCGATCGCCACCGTCACGGTCCTGCAGTTCATCCAGATCTGGGACGACCTGCTGGTGGGCCTGCTCTTCTTGCAGAACCCCGCCGAGCGCCCCATCACCGTGGGCCTGGCGGCGCTGGCGGCGGGGCGCACGACGTCGATCCCGCTGCTCATGGCGGGCTCGCTGGTGTCGGCGCTGCCGGCGATGCTCGTGTACTTGGGCTTCCAGCGCTTCTTGGTGCGCGGGCTGACGCTCGGGATCGACCGGTAGGCGACGACGTGGCCGAGATCGTCTTTGACCGGGTCGTCAAGACCTACGCCGGCGGGGTGACCGCGGTGAGCGACCTGAGCCTGACCGTCGCCGAGGGCGAGTTCATGGTGCTGGTGGGCCCGTCGGGGTGCGGCAAGACGACGGCGCTGCGCATGGTGGCGGGCCTCGAGGAGATCACCGACGGCACGGTGGCCATCGGCGGCACGGTGGTGAACAACGTGCTGCCCAAGGACCGCGACATCGCCATGGTCTTCCAGAACTACGCGCTCTACCCCCAGATGACGGTGGGCCAGAACATGGGCTTCGCGCTGAAGGTCCGCAACGTGCCCAAGGCCGAGATCGACCGGCGCGTGCGCGAGGCCGCCCAGATCCTGCGCCTGACCGAGTACCTCGACCGGCGCCCCAAGGCGCTATCGGGCGGCCAGCGCCAGCGCGTGGCGATGGGTCGCGCCATCGTGCGCGAGCCGCGGGCCTTCTTGATGGACGAGCCGCTGTCGAACCTCGACGCGCAGCTGCGCGTCGAGATGCGTACCGAGATCACGCGCATCCAGCGCATGCTCGGCGTGGCCACGATCTACGTCACCCACGACCAGACCGAGGCGATGACGATGGGCGACCGCGTCGCGGTCATGCGCAACGGCGTCCTGCACCAGGTCGCCGCGCCCCAGGACCTCTACGACCACCCGGTCAACGAGTTCGTGGCCGGCTTCATCGGCTCGCCACCGATGAACCTGATCGTCGCGGGGCTCGCCGAGGAGGCGGGCGAGTGGGTCGTGCGCATCGGCGACCAATCCTTCGTCCTGCCCCGCTCGTACCGCGCCAGCCACCGCCTGGCGCCCTTCGTCGGCGGCCGGGTCGTCTTCGGCATCCGACCCGAGGACCTGTCGCTGGCCACCGGCGAGGAGGGCGTGCGCCTGGCGGCGGTGGTCGAGCTGCGCGAGGCCCTGGGCAGCGAGAAGCTGGCGTACCTGTCCTTCGGCGCCGACGAGGGGATCGTCGAGAGCGAGACGCCCACCGACGACGGCGCGCCGCTGCGCCGGCGCAGCCGGGTCGTCGCGCGTCTCGGCGCGCGGGCCGACGTCGCCGAGGGCCAGCACGTGACGATGTCGCTCAACGACGCCCACTTCCACTTCTTCGACCCCGATACCGGCGACACGCTGCGCCACGCGGCGCCGTGATGGCCCCCTCCCCGCGAAAGGAGTTCCCGTGACCCAGGTGCTGTCCATCAACCCCGCGACCGGCGACGCGACGCCGACGGGCGTCGAGGAGTCGAGCCCCGCCGACGTCGCCGCCGCGGCGAGCGCCGCGTCCGCGGCGGCCCCCGCCTACGGCGCGCTCGACCTGGCGGCGCGGGCCCGGCTGCTCGACGCCGTCGCGGCTGCCCTCGAGGGCGACGCCGACGCCATCGTGGCGACCGCGGACCGCGAGACCGCGCTCGGGCCCACGCGCCTCGCCGGCGAGCTGCGCCGGTCCTGCTTCCAGTTCCGGTTCTTCGCGGACGTGGTGCGCGACGCCGCGTTCCTCGAGGCCAGCGTCGACCACGCGCGCGACACGCCCATGGGTCCGCTGCCGGACCTGCGTCGCCAGCTCGAGCCGCTGGGTCCCGTGGGGGTCTTCGGGGCGTCCAACTTCCCCCTGGCGTTCTCGGTGCCGGGTGGCGACACCGCCTCGGCGCTGGCCGCGGGCTGCCCCGTCGTGGTGAAGGTCCACTCCGCGCACCCGGCGACCTCCCAGCGCGTCTTCGCGGCGATGGACGCCGCGCTGCGAGCGGGCGGCGCCCCGGAGGGCACCCTGGCGCTCATCTTCGGACGCGACGCCGGGGTCGCCCTGGTGGGCGATGCGCGGATCAGCGCCGTGGGCTTCACCGGCTCGTACCGCGCGGGCCGGTCCCTCTTCGACGTCGCCCAGGCGCGCCCGGCCCCCATACCGTTCTACGGCGAGCTGGGCAGCGTCAACCCCCTCGTGGTCACGCCCCGGGCGGCCCGCTCGCGGGCCGCGGCCATCGGTGAGGGCCTGGCGGGCTCGGTGACGCTCGGGTCCGGCCAGTTCTGCACGCGCCCGGGGCTCGTCTTCGTGCCCACGGGCCCCGACGGCGACGCGCTCGTCGCGGCGGCCGGCGCCGTGGTCGGGGCTCTGGCGGGCGCGACGATGCTCACGTCCACGATCCGCGACAGCTTCGAGTCGGGCGTCGATCGACTCCTCGACATCGCCGGGGTCGACGTCGTCGCGCGCTCGAGCGTCGCGTCCAGCGCCGCCGGCGCCGAGGCGGTCCTGGTCACCACGGACCTGGCGACGCTCACCGGCCCCGACCGCGCGATCCTCGCGACCGAGTGCTTCGGCGCCATCACGATCTTCGTGCGCTACGCCGACCCGGCGCAGCTGCTCGAGGTGCTGGCGGGCCTCGAGCCGGCGCTGACCTTCTCGGTGCACGCCGAAGAGGACGACGAACTCGGCGCGGACCTGGTCGCGGTGGGTCGCTCGCGCGCCGGGCGCGTGGTCGTCAACGGGTACCCCACGGGGGTGGGGGTGTCGTGGTCGATGCACCACGGCGGTCCGCACCCGGCCACGACCAATCCGCTGCACACGTCGGTGGGCGCGAGCGCGATGCGCCGGTGGCTGCGTCCGGTCTGCTACCAGGCGACGCCCGACGCCTGGCTGCCGCCCGCGCTGCGCGAGGCCAATCCCTGGGGCGTCGCGCGGCGCGTGGACGGGGTGGCCCAGCGCTAGCTCGCGCCGGCGCGCACTACTGCGAGCAGCCCCGGGCGGTGACCTCGGCCACGCCCACGACCTCGTCGCCGCGCGTGAGCCACAGGTGGTCGTAGCGATCGACGGTCGGGTCGCAGTGCGCCGGCATCAGGGCCACGCGCTGGCCGCGGTGCAGCGCACGGCCCGGGTCGCACGTGACCCGCCCGTGCTCGTCACCGAAGAAGTGGTAGTCCCCGGCCTCGGCGGGCCAGAGCACGCGCGGCGCCCCGGCGTCGGTGGCCATCGCCTTGAGTCCCGCGTCGACCGTCACGAAGCCGTCGTAGTGGGCCGACACGACGGTCGTCTCGATGGTGAGGCTCTGGTCGAACCGGCCCTCGGGGTCGTCACCGAGCGCGTCGTGGTACTGGCGGTCCATGAAGACGTAGCTGCCCGGCTGCAGCTCGGTGAGCACGCCGATGGCCAGGTCGAGCCCGGCCGTGCCCGTGCCGCCGCCGGTGACCACGGTGATCTCGTAGTCGGCGGACTCGAGCGCGTCGACGACCCCGCGCAGGCGGTCCATCGACTGCTGGGTCGCGGCGCGGCGCTCACGGCGCCCGTGGATGTGCTGAAGGTGGCCGCCGTACCCCTGGACGCCGCAGAAGTCGAGGGCCTCCGCGTCGACCGCGCGCTGGGCGACCGCCAGGGCCTGGGCGACGTCGGTCACGCCGGTGCGCCCGAGGCCGACGTCGACGTCGCACAGGATCGTGGCGCGCGTGCCCTCGAGGGCGAGGGCGCGCGCGAGCTCGTCCACGCCGTCGGGGTCGTCGGCGACGACCAGCAGGTCGCAGTGCCGCGCGAGATCAGCCGCGCGGCGCGACGGCGCCTCGCCGACCAGGGGTGAGGTGAGCAGGATCGAGACGCGACGGTCGTAGCCGTCGTCGGCCAGGCCAGCCACCAGGGCCTCGGCCTCGCTGAGCTTCGCGCACGACAGCCCGGTGGCGCCCGCCTCGAGTTGGCGGCGCGCCACGAAGGCTGACTTGTGGGACTTGACGTGGGGGCGCAGGTCGACGCCGGCGGTGCGCGCCTGGTCGGCCATCCGCTCGATGTTGGCGTCCAGCAGGTCGACGTCGACGACCAGGGCCGGCGTGGGGACGGCCCGGCGCTGGACGGGCCTGTCGCGTTCGCCCAGCACCGCGTCGACGAGGCGGCGCCGGACCCGGTCGTTGACGCCGGAGCTCGACGCGCCGATGGTGCTCACGGCCGGGCCGGGGTCGTCAGGGGCCAGGGGAACTCGCGTTCGGCGACCCGCGCGAGATCGAGCAGGAGCTGGTCCTCGTGGTGGCGCGCGAGGACCTGGAGTCCGATCGGCAGCTCGTCCATCTCGCCCGCCGGGATGCTCACGGCGGGGTTGCCGGCGAGGTTCGCCGGGAAGGTCAGCGCGCCGTTGTTCGACAGCGCGCGATCCAGCCCGTACGCGGCGATCAGGTCGACGCCGCCGACGGTGGTGGCGATCGGACCCGCGGCGTTGAAGGCGACGTCGGGGTTGGTCGCGGCGAAGATGAAGTCGGTCTCTTCAAACACGTCGGCCATCTTCTCGTTGAACAGGATCCGGAACATCTCCGCGGCGCCGACCGCGTTCAGCGAGTAGCTCTTCGTCGCGAACTCCATGGCCCACTGCACCTCGTCGGTGAGCTCGTCGTGACACCCCGGGTAGAGGTCACCCAGCAGGCCCGCCAGGCCGCTCAGGTTGGCCAGGGCCCATTCGGTGCCCCCGACGGGGAAGTCGACGACCACGTCGACGCGCGCGAGGCCCGCCGCGGCGATGAGCTGTTCCGCGCGCGCGGTGAGCAGGCCCGCCTGGCGCTCGTCCACGATGGCGCCGCCCAGGTCGATGGCGATGGCCGCACGCTTGCCGCGCAGGTCGAACGAGTCGAGGCCGGCCTCCCAGCCCTCGACGCGCGGCAGGCTGAGCGTGTCGCGCGCGTCGAAGCCGTTGCACACGTCGAACCACCGCGCCGTGTCGCGCACCGAGCGGCTCAGGCACCCGACCACCACCGTGAGCGGGGGCTGCTGGGCGTAGGGCCCCTTGGGGATGCGTCCGAAGGTCGACTTGAGTCCGAAGAGGCCGGTGAAGCCGGCGGGGATGCGGATCGAGCCGCCACCGTCGCCGCCCGAGGCGATCGGGACCAGCCCCCCCGCCACCGCGGCGGCCGAGCCGCCCGAGGACCCGCCGGGGGTTCGCCCGCGCTGCCACGGGTTGTGCGTCGTGCCGTGGATCTTCGTGTGGGTGCAGTTGATGAACCCGAACTCCGACGCCGTGGTCTGGCCCACCAGGACCGCTCCGGCGTCGCGCAGCCGCGCGACCTGCGTCGAGTCGAACGTCGACGTGCGGTCCTTGTAGACCAGCGACGCGAAGGTCGCCGGCCACCCGGCGACCGAGTCCAGCTCTTTGATCGCGACCGGCACGCCGCCGAAGGGCAGCGCGACGTCGGCCGCGTCGGCGCTGGTGCGCGCCGCCTCGGCGTCGACGAGGCTGAAGGCGTTGAGGTCGGACCGCTCGATCGCGTCGAGCGAGGCGTCCAGTGCCTCGCGAGGGCTGAGCGAGCCGGCGCGGAAGGCGTCGACGAGCGAGCAAGCGTCGTCGTCCCACGCGTCCTTGGTCACTGGGAGAGACACTACCTAGTCCGCCGCGTCGCGCGTCGTGGTCTCGCCGCGGGCCGGGGCGTCGCGAACGAGCCAGCGCCCGTGGTGGTGGCACCAGCCGTAGTGCTCGGGCTCGCCGCCGGGACGCGTCACCATGACCTGGGTCGCCCCGACCCGCGGCGGGGCCGTGGTCCCCGGCGGCGAGGGCCACGCCACGGCCACCGGCAGCTCGATCGAGATCCACGCCACCGAACCGCTCGCGCAGGCGTCGGTGAGTCGGGCGTGGTACGCGAGCTGGGCGTCGCGAGGGAGGTAGGCCGCGAACCAGGTGCTCGTGACGACCGTGAGGGCGCCGTCCTCACCTCGTGCCAGCGCGGCGTCGAGACGGTCGAGCGCGTCGCCCGCGATGATGCTGACCGGCGGCCACGACGCCCTCGCCGACACGATCGCCTCCATGCGCTCGAATCGTCGCCGCTCTTCGGGCCACACGCACGCTTCCAGCCAGCGCTGGTCCTGCGGGTTGGCGAGGTCCAACGGGTGCAGGTCGACGCCGGTGCGGCTCGCGATGTGCGGCAGCGCACCCGTGCGCTCGACCGGCCCGACGTCCCGGCAGACCAGCGTCAGCGGGTCCTCGGAGTCCTCGGGGGCCACGCCGTAGTAGTCGAGATAGAGGTTGACGCCGGCCGAGGTGCCGACGTCGACCAGGTTCACCCGAGTCGCGCCGGCGGCGACGTAGCGCAGGGCGGGCTGCAGCACGGCCGAGCGGCCCGGCTCATTGGTCTGGGTCGAGCGATGCAACTGCGCGCGCACGAGTTCGGGCTCGGCGTGCAGGACTGCGAGCACCGACGCCACCATCTCGTCGACCGGACGCGGGGTGCCGCGGCGCACATCGGCGTAGAGCGGGCCGAGGACCGGGTGCCCCTCGAGCGCGAGCAGGTGGAGCGCGGCGAGGACGAGCATGGGGTTGCGCTGCTCGGCGCGGACCTGGGCCAGCAGCTCGAGGGCGGTGGCGTCGTCTTCGAAGGCGTGGACGAGGCCCGCGTAGAAGGGCAGTCGGTCTTGATCCTCAGCAGTCAGCGCCCAGCCGTAACGCCGACGAGCGTCGTCCAGGTCGAGGCGCATCGCGCGCAGCCTAGGAGCCACGACGCGCGACCGGCGACGTGCGAGGCCGCGAGCGGCGTGCCTACGAGGCCGCTCGGCGATAGAGGCGCAGTGAGACCGCGAAGAAGACGACGAGGATGCCGAGGGACCACGCCAGGGCCTGCCACAGCTCGTGGACGACCGGCCCCCCCTCGAAGAGCGCGCGCACGGAGTCGATGACCTCGGTCGCGGGCTGGTTCCTGGCGAACGGCTGGAGCCATCCGGGCATGGTCGCGACGGGCACGATCGCCGAACTCGCGAAGAAGAGGATGAACATGGGCAACAGGGCGGCCACCTGCGCCGTCTGGGGGTCCTTGACCGCCAGGCCGACCGCGGCGTAGATCCACGTGAACGTGTAGCCGAACAGGATGATCAGCGCGACACCGCCCACGCAGGCCCCGAAAGAGCTGTGGAATCGGAACCCGACCACCAGGGCCAGGGCGATGACGAAGACGAGCGCGAGCACGTTGCGGCACAGGTCGGCCAGGCTGCGAGCGGTCAGGAAGGCGGAGCGCGCCATGGGAAGGCTGCGGAAGCGGTCGATCATGCCCAACTGAAGGTCCTGGGCGAGCGCCACGGCGGTCGTCATGCCGCCGATCAGCACCGCCTGGACGAAGACGCCCGGGACGACGAAGTCCACGTAGTTCAAACCCGGGACCCTGATGGCGCCGCCGAGCACGTAGCGCAGGAGCAGCAGGATGATCGTGGGCTGCATGATCGAGATCACCATGAGCTGCGGGGTGCGCACGATTCGCAGAAGGTTGCGCTTGGTCACGCCCTTGACGTCGCGCAGCGCCAGCCACGGCGTCAGCTCGATCGCCCTGGTGTTGAGGCGCTGCGCGGCGACGTCAGTCACGGCGACCAGGCCTTCGCGCCGTGACGTCGTCACCGGCCCGAGGCTCGGTGTCGTGACCCGTCAGGGCGAGGAAGACGTCGTCGAGGGAGGGACGACGAATGCCGAAGTCGGCCAGGCCGACGCCGTTGTCCTCCAGCATCCGACCCGCGGCCAGCAGCACCTCGGCCCCCCCCTTGACCGGTAGGCGCAGTTGCTGGAGCTCGACGTCGACGCGTACGGGCGCATCGCCGTAGGGGCTGACCAGCTCGGCCGCTCGGGCCAGGTCCTCCGGGTGAAGAACGCGCACCTCGAGCACGTCGCCGCCCAACTGGTCCTTCAGTTGATCGGCGGTGCCCTGGGCCACCACGTGGCCCACGTCGAGAACCACGATGTCGTCGGCCAGGTGCTCGGCCTCCTCCATGTACTGGGTGGTCAGGAGCACAGTGGTGCCCTCGACCACCAGCTGGCCGATGAAGGTCCACAGGTCGTTGCGGGTTCGCGGATCGAGTCCGGTCGTCGGCTCGTCGAGGAACAGGACGGGGGGCCGGCCGATCAGGCTGGCCGCCAGGTCGAGGCGACGGCGCATGCCGCCCGCGTAGGTCTTGACCGGGGCGTTGGCCGCCCCCGTGAGTCCCATGCGCTCGAGGGCCGACTGGGCGCGGGACCGGTACTCCGCGCGAGGCAGGTGGTAGAGCAGACCGACCAGTTCGAGGTTCTCGCGCCCCGTGAGCAGCTCGTCGACCGTGGCGAACTGGCCCGCCAGACCGATCATCGAGCGCAGCTCCACCGCGTCGCGGTGCACGTCCAGCCCGGCGACGCGAGCGCGCCCGCTGTCGGGGTGGAGCAGGGTGGTCAGGATTCGGATCAGCGTCGTCTTGCCGGCACCGTTGGGGCCGAGCAGCGCCAGCACGTTTCCCGGGGCGATGTCGAACGAGACGTGATCGAGGGCCACGGTGGCGTCAAAGCTCTTCGTCAGCGCGTCGACCTCGATCGCGGCCTCGCCCTTCGATACCCTCGCCGACGTCGCCACCGCTTCACAGTACGGCCCGTATCCTCCCGGAACCTCGTGGAGGCTAGGGGAGAAGGGCCCGCGCGCCCCTCGGGCGGAGTCGCCCGTGGGCGTGCCCGTTGAGCGGGCTTGGCGCAACCTCGTGATCGAGAAGGGAATCCACCTCCAGCGATGTTCGAAGCGAACCTCGAGCATCCTTGGAGGTGCGGGGGCTCGAACCCCGGTCCGTCGGTACCTCAGTGAACATTCTCCGAGCGCAGCTGGCAAGAGGTTGTCGGGGTCGTGACTGGTGTCAGCGCCTATCGCGACCCGTAGCTAGCTGAGTTGTCCCGACGAGACCGCTAACAAATCAGATCGGTAAGTCCCGCATTATGACGCCCTAGATCTGAACCGCGGGACCGGGTCCAGGAGGACGTTGCTACCTAAGCAGCAAGCGCAAGCGAAGGCTTGGCGTTTATTTTTGTTTCCGGCTCTTTAACGTGGCTCCGGAGACCACGGCTCGCTTCTTTCACCTCGACAACCAACGTCGAAACCATTCACCCCCTCGTCACGGCGCGATCACGCTGACCGCACCCTCATCGTACCCGCTGGGGTCGCGGTCACGTCCTCGCGCGGTCTCAGGAGAACCTCTCGCGTTCCCGGGCCGCGCGGGCCATCTCGCGATCGGCGTCGTGCTTGGCCAGGGCCTGGCGCTTGTCGTGCTGCTTTCGTCCTCGTCCGAGACCGATCTCGACCTTGGCGCGACCGTCCTTGAAGTAGAGCTTGAGCGGGATCAGCGTCAGCGGCTGGGTCGCGGTCTGCCCGCGCAGCCGCTCCATCTCGTGGCGATGGGCGAGGAGCTTGCGACGCCGGTCGGGGTCGTGGCTGCCGAAGCCCACGGCGTAGGACCACGGCGGAATGTGCGCCCCGTAGAGCCAGAGCTCGTCATCATCCACGCGCACGTAGCCGTCACCGATCTGGGCGCTGCCCGCGCGCAACGACTTGACCTCCGAGCCGGTGAGGACGAGGCCGCACTCCAAGGACTCGATGATCTCGTAGTCGTGGCGGGCGCGCCGGTTGGTGGCGACCACGCGGTCGCTGGTCGCAACCTCGCGCTTGGCTGCGCGCTGCTGCTTCACTTTCTTGGCTCGAGCCACGTCATCCAGCGTAATGAGGACGTCCGCGCCGATCAGGGGCCTGGGTAGGGTGGCGGGATGTTGAGCCTCACGCCGGCCCAGCGCGACGCCGTCGTGGCGACCTGCGTGCGCGCCCTGCCCAATGAGGGCTGCGGACTCCTGTTGGGGCGCGACGAGGGTGTCGTGACCGAGGTGGTGGCCAGCCCCAACGTGGCCGATTCCGCCAAGATCTACGAGGTCGACGCGAAGGTGCTGCTGTCCGCGTTTCGACGCGCCGACGATGAGGGACTCCGCGTCCTCGGCGTCTTCCACTCGCACACTCACTCCGCGGCCTACCCGAGCGCGACCGACATCGCCCAGGCGCCGGACCCCGACTGGCACTACGTGCTCGTCTCTCTGCTCGCGGTGCCGACCGAGCTGCGCAGCTTCTCCATCGTTGATGGCGAGGTCGCTGAGGAGTCGATCGAGGTTCGCTGACCCCTAGGGTCGAGACCGAGACGTCGAGGCAATTGAGGGGACCGTTGAGCCTGGTGCCGGGATCCGTGATCCACCCGCTGTCGGTCGACCTCGTGCTAATCGCACTGCGGTTGTTCCTCGGCCCGATGATCTTCGCTCACGGCTACCGCAAGTTCTTTCGCGGCGGCCGCCTCGCCGGGACCGCTCGCTGGTTCACGTCCATCGGCATGGCTCCGGGGCCGCTCAACGCGTTGATGGCGGCCTCCACCGAGACCGGCGTCGGCGTGCTGCTGACGGTCGGACTGCTGACCCCACTCGCGTGCGCCGGACTGATCGCACTGATGCTGATCGCGATCGCGACCGTGCACCGCAAGAACGGCTTCTTCGTCTTCAACAAGGGCCAAGGGGTCGAGTACACCCTGGGCGTCGCGGTGGCCGCGCTGGTCCTCGCGACCCTGGGCGCCGGGCGGTACTCGCTCGACCACGCGTGGCACGTGTGGACGGCGTCACCGACGACCGGTCTGGTCGTTGCCGCGGGCGTCGGAGTCGGTGCGACGGCCCTGCAGCTCGCGCTCTTCTACCGTCCCTCGCGCGCGACGTCGGTCACGCCGGGGTCGGGCGCCCGTTAAATTTGACTCAGTGGGTCATGAATTGGCCGCGCAGTCGAGGAGAGGCGTCATGTCGGTACAGGTCCGCATCCCCACCGTGTTGCGTGCAGCGATGGGTGGCCAGGCCATGGTCAGCGCGGACGGCGCGACCATCGGTGAGGTGCTGGGTTCGCTGTCGACGTCCTACCCGGGCGCCGCGGGCCAACTGCTGGATGGTGACGGCGCCCTGCACCGCTTCCTCAACGTGTACCTCAACGATGACGACGTGCGCTACCTCGGCGGCCTAGGCGCGCGCGTCGCCGAGGGCGATGAGGTGACCCTGCTGCCCGCCGTGGCCGGGGGAGCGGCGTGACGCGCGTCGCCTCGGTTCTCGACCTCATCGGCCGTACCCCGATCGTGGACGTCAGCGCCCTCTCGCCGCGCCGCGACGTCTCGATTCTGGCCAAGCTGGAGGGACGCAATCCCGCCGGATCGGTCAAGGACCGCGTGGCCCTGGCGATGGTCGACGCCGCCGAGCGCGACGGCCGCCTGGTGCGCGGCGCGGGCCAGACGCTCATCGAGCCGACCTCGGGCAACACCGGGATCGCCCTGGCGATGGTGTGCCGCCTGCGCGGCTACCACCTCACCGTCGTCCTGCCCACCAACGTCTCACCCGAGCGCCGAGAGCTCCTCCTCGCCTGGGGCGCGACCATCATCGACTCGCCGGGGTCCGAAGGCTCCAACGGCGCGGTGCGACTCGCGCAACGACTGGCCGACGAGAACCCCCAGTGGGTCTTCCTCTACCAGTACGCCAACCCCGCCAACCCGCTCGCCCACTACACGACGACGGGTCCGGAGATCCTGGCCGACGTGCCCGAGGTGACCCACTTCGTCGCGGGACTGGGCACGTCGGGCACCCTCATGGGCGTCGGGAGGTACTTGAAGGAGCACCGCCCCGACGTGCAGGTCTGGGCGATCGAGCCGCCGGCGGGCGAGCTCGTCGACGGGCTGCGCAGCCTCGAGGACGGGTACGTGCCGCCGATCTTCACTGAGAACCACGGGGCGGACCTGCTCGACCGCAAGGTCGTGGTGAGGCCCCGCGACTCGATCGAATGGACGCGCCGCCTGATGGAGGTCGGACTGTTCATGGGGATCTCCTCGGGCGCCGCCATGGCCGGCGCGGCGAAATGCGCGCTCAGCGTGCCCGACGGCCAGGGCGCGACCATCGTCGTCGTGCTCGCCGACGAGGGGTGGAAGTACCTGTCGACCGGGGCGTGGACCGACGACATCGATGACGTCGTCGAGCGCGCCAAGAGCGTCATCTACTTCTAGGTGTCCACAACGTCGAACCACTACCGTGGTCGCACCAAGGAGGAGAGATGACGGCACGCGTCGACGGGCGCCGGGCGGACGAGGCGCGGCCACTGCGCTTCGAGCGGGACTTCACCGAGATGGCCGACGGCTCGGTGCTGGTGAGTGTGGGCCGCACCCGCGTCTTGTGCACCGCGTCGGTCGAGCGCGACGTCCCGCGCTGGCTGCGCGGATCGGGTCGCGGCTGGGTCACCGCCGAGTACTCGATGCTGCCCGGGTCATCGCCCGAACGCGTCGGCCGCGAGGCGGCCCGGGGCCGCCAGTCGGGCCGCACCCAGGAGATCCAGCGCTTGATCGGCCGTTCGCTGCGCGCGGTCACGCGCCTCGAGTTGATCCCCGACGTGCAGATCACCGTCGACTGCGACGTCCTTCAGGCCGACGGCGGGACGCGCACCGCCTCGATCTGCGGCGGTTTTGTCGCGTTGCACGACGCGCTGACCCGATTGGTCATCGCCGGCGCGATCGGCGAGCACGCCGCGATTGACGTGGTCGCCGGCATCTCGGTCGGCGTCGTGGACGGCGAGGCCCTGCTCGACCTGCCCTATGAGGAGGACGTGCGCGCCGAGACCGACATGAACGTGGTGATGACGGGCGACGGCCGGTTCGTGGAGGTCCAGGGGACCGCCGAGCGCCAGGCGTTCTCGCGCGCCGAGCTCGACGCGCTGCTGGACCTCGCGGCCGAGGGTCTCGGAGCGATTCACGCGGTGCAGCGCGAGCTCGTGGCGACGCCGCCCGCGCCGCGGCGCCCGTGACCGACGTCGTCCTCGCCACCGCGAACCCCCACAAGGCCGCGGAGATGACGGCCGTCCTGCGCGGCGCCGGGTTCACGGTGCGCCCGCGACCGGTCGACGTGGCCGAGGTGCCCGAGACCGCCGACACCCTGGAGGGCAACGCCGTGCTGAAGGCCCGGGCCCTGGCGGCCGCCACGCGGTGCGCCGCCGTGGCGGACGACACGGGGCTCTTCGTCGACGCCCTGGGCGGTCGCCCGGGAGTCTTCAGCGCCCGCTACGCGGGAGAGGGCGCCACCTACGCCGACAACGTCGCCAAACTGCTCGGCGAGCTGGCGGGCGTGCCCGAGCCACGTCGCGCCCGCTTCGTCACCGTCGTCGCGCTGGCCTACCCCGACGGGGAGACGCGAGTCGCCAACGGCGTGCTGGAAGGACGCATCACGCGCGTCGCGCGCGGAGGCGAGGGCTTCGGCTACGACCCGGTCTTCGAAGCGGACGACACACCGGGCAGAACTTTGGCCGAACTGAGCTCGACGCAGAAGAATAAGGTCTCCCACCGGGGGAGGGCCCTCGACGCCCTCGCCCGGGCGATCGGAGAAATGTAGTTGTTCACGCGTCGTTCACCTTTAGGGTGGAGGCGTGGGAGTCCGAGAGTTACCGATGTTCCCCTTGGGCATGGTCATCTTCCCCCACCAAGTGGTCGGGCTGTGCGTCTTCGAGCCGCGCTACCAGCAGATGATCCTCGACATCGAGACCGAGCCGGTCTTTGGCACGTGCCTGATCGCGCGCGGCTCCGAGGTGGGCGGGGGCGACGAGCGCACCATGGTCGCCACCGTGCTGCGCGTGATCGCCTCCCAGCGCCTCGATGACGGCAAGACCCTCATGATGGTCGAGGGCACCGAACGAGTCGAGGTGGCCGAGTGGCTCGACGACGCGCCCTACCCCCGGGCCCGGCTCGCGGGCAACGGGACCCACCCCGACGCCGTCGACCCCCAACTGCTGCGCTCGACCGAATCGGCGGTGCGGGCGCTGCGGGCGCTCCAGAGCGAGGTGCTGGCCGACCAGTGCCTGCGCAGCAACTGCGAGATGGACGCCGATCCCACGGTGCGCACCTGGCAGCTCTGCTCGATGACGCCCATGCCGGTGCTGGACCAGTTCACGGTGCTCAGCCTGGCGCTGACCAACGAACGGCTCCGCATGATCGGCGAGATCTGCTGTGAGCGTTACGGCGACTATCAGCGCCTGCTCGCGTTGAGCTGATCAGCGCAGCGCGACGAGGTCCACGACGAAGATGAGGGTCTCGTCGGGCGCGATGACGCCGCCGGCGCCGCGGTCGCCGTAGCCGAGGTGGGCGGGGATGACCAGGCGACGTCGTCCGCCGACGCGCATGCCGACCACGCCCTGGTCCCAGCCGGCGATGACGTAGCCGGCCCCCAAGGGGAAGGTGAAGGTCTCGCCGCGGTTCCACGAGGCGTCGAACTCCTCGCCCGAGGACGCCGCGACGCCGACGTAGTGCACGACGGCCGTCTGGCCGCCCGAGGCGACCTCGCCGTCGCCCACGACGATCTCTTCGATGACCAGGCCGCCGGGCGCGGGGCCGACGTGCGGCTCGACGAGGGGCTTGTCCGTCATTGCTCTACTCCTTATCGGTGACGTGATCCGGAGCCCACCACGCGGACGTTGCGCGCCTCGCGGCCCTTCGGCCCGCGGGCCTCGTCGAAGGCGATGGTCTGGCCCTGGGCGAGCGACTTGAACCCGTCGCCCTGGATGTTCGAGAAGTGGATGAACAGGTCGTCGCCGCGGTCGTCGATCGCGAATCCGTACCCCTTGGCGTCGTTGAAGAAGCTCACGACGGCCTCGCCGGGGCGTCCGGGCGCGCGCGGCTGGTCGACGACGCTAACCCGGCTGTGGGGTGCGCGGCGCTGTTCGCGCGGGCGCGTGACGGGGCGCTCTCGGATGGTGCGGGCACGTTCGGGCGCCGCCGAGCGCCGGGTGGGCGGCGCCGGAGCGAGCGCCGTGGCGCCGGCCGTGTCGTCCAAGGCGCCGAGGCGCATCGCGGGCGCGGTCGCGCGCGGCTCGATCGACGGGGTGATGCCCAGCGTGCGCTGGAGGCGCTTGACCGCCCCGAGGGTGTCATCGGTGACGAGCGAGATGACGACCCCCGACGCCCCGGCGCGACCGGTGCGGCCCGAGCGGTGCAGGTAGTCGATGGCCTGGGCCGGCGGGTCGAAGTGGACCACGACGGGCAGTCCCTCCATGTGGATGCCGCGCGCGGCGACGTCGGTGGCGACCAGCACGCTGGTGCGCCCGTCCTTCACCGCGCCCAGGGCGCGATCGCGCTGGGCCTGGGAGCGGTCGCCGTGCAGGGCCACGGCGCTGACGCCGCGGTCGTGGAGCTGGCGCACGAGACGATCCGCGCCGTGCTTGGTGCGCGAAAAGACGAGGGCGCGACCGTGCTCGTTCGCGATGTCCGCGACGGTCTGGGGGCGTTCCTCGCGCGTGACGCGCCAGAAGAAGTGGTCGACGTCGCTGGGGGACTCCTCGTCGACGACGTCGTGGACAACCGCGTTGGTGGTGAACGCGCGCACCAGCGCCGCGACGTCCGGACTCATCGTTGCCGAGAAGAGCATGACGTGACGCTCGGCGTTCGTGGCCCCCACCAGGCGCCGCACCGCGGGCAGGAAGCCCATGTCGGCCATACGGTCGGCCTCGTCGACGACCACGGTGGTCACCGCGCCGAGGTCCAGGGCCCCTTGCTCGAGCATGTCCTCGAGCCGGCCCGGACAGGCCACGACGACGTCGACGCCGTGATTGAGCGCCTTGCGGGCCACGGAGTACGAGGTGCCGCCGTAGATCGTGATGACCCGGCGCCCGTGGTCGCTGGTCAGCTGCGCCAGCTCCTTTTGGACCTGGGCGGCGAGTTCGCGCGTCGGCACGAGCACGAGGGCGTGGGGCCGGCGCGGGCGCGCGGGCGACAGCCGGGCGATCAGCGGGAGGCCGAAGGCCAGGGTCTTGCCGGACCCGGTGGCGGCCTTGCCCACGACGTCGCGGCCGGCGAGGGCGTCGGGCAGCGCGGCCTCCTGAATGGGGAAGGCCTCGTGAATGCCGCGGGCGGCGAGGCGGTCAACCAGGCGTGCGGGCACGCCGAGGTCGGCAAAGGATACGGACACTATGACTCCTACGAGTTGAGCTGAGCCCAACCCGGAGCACCAAAGCTCGAATCGGTCTCCGTCGCGAACCGCGACGAAACAGCGTTCTCCACGCTAGCAGGTCGCCGACGACACCCGTGCATCCGATCGTGCGGGCGGCGG
>Ga0209415_10006350_pt1 | contig 21048 bp, 17 predicted proteins | sample PeaSoiSIISIP2007_FD_187696 | JGI IMG/M metagenome (GOLD analysis project Ga0209415, IMG submission 187696) | Peat soil microbial communities from Weissenstadt, Germany - SII-SIP-2007 (SPAdes) (version 2) | ecosystem: Environmental > Terrestrial > Soil > Wetlands > Peat | place: Germany...
TGGAAGCGGGATAAGAGACTCGAACCCTCGACCTTCTCCATGGCAAGGAGACGCTCTACCAACTGAGCTAATCCCGCGTCGTGGTAGGCTCCAAAGATACGGCACCCACCACCCCGGCGTCAAGGGTCGCCGTGGTCGATCAGGCCAGCTTGTACTTGGTTCCGCGAGCCTTGCCGGAACGGGAAATCTTGCGCTCGGCGAGGAGGTCGTCCAGAGTCTTCTTCAGGGAAATCCCCTCGAAGCCGACCTTGGCGGAGATCTCGGCGACATTCAGGCCGGTGCCGCCTTCCAGAGCGGTCAGCACGCGATCGGCGCGTTCGCCGGCAGGCAGTGCCGTGACGGTGGAGCGAGCGCGACGAACGGGAGAGGCTTCGCCATCGCGATTGCGAATCCGGTCTTCCAACTCCTTGATCGCCTTTTTGTGCTCGTCGATTTGACGCCGCAATTCACCAACTTCCGCAGACTTGCGACGTTGGATTTCCTTGACGAGATCTTCCGTGGAAAGTTCTTGCAACGACATCGTATTCTCCTTCGAGTCACATTCGACGAAGAATGTGATTTTTTTTTGGAATGGGAGCCGAATCCACCTCGGCAATCCCTGATGCCACAATGATACGAATCCCAATTGCGAACGTCAACCGAATATCAAGCCGCTCCAAATATTTTTGGCGTTCAGCTCCGATTACGGGTGATTTCATACAATGCCATGGCTGCCGCGACAGAGGCATTGTAGCTCTGCAATTTGGAATCCATGGGCAAGCGCAGGAGGTGTGCGCAAGGCCTGCGCAAGTGCGGCGGAATTCCGCGATCCTCGCCCCCGGCCACAAGGACGATGGGTCCTTTCAATGGAACGGAGCGAATATCCTCTCCTTGGGGGTCCAATCCCACGATGGCGAATCCGGTGACGGCGAGATCCGTCAGCACGCCCTCGAGATCGCCGGGCCGTGCCACGGGAAGGTGGGCCAATGCGCCGGCCGAGGTTTCTTCCACGATGGGGGTGAGACCGCAACCTCCCTTGCGTGGGAGGATCATGGCCGACACTCCCAGTCCGACGCAGGACCTGGCGATGGCTCCCAGATTGCGAGGATCTTCGATGGCGGCGGCCATGAGCACCAGCGGCGCCCTGCCCGCGCCGATTTCCGATTGCAATCTCGACTTGAGCTCGGGCCATTCCATGAATTCACGGACATTGCAAACAGCGACGACTCCCTGGTGGCGGCGGCCATCGGCCTTCGCGAACAGATCCCGCGACTGCAATTGCTGGACGGGAATCCCTCGTTCCTCGGCCATCTTCTGCAACTGGTACAGGCGCGGATCCCCCGCTCCCCGCTCCAGCAATAGCCGCTGGATCCGATTGGCCTGGGTCGCCAATAGGGATTCGACCGCGTGCTGGCCGCAAACCAACTCCGCCGGATTTTCCGCAGGTTCGCGCATCTGCCGAAACGGCCTTGGCGCTTGACGTCGTTCGCCGAAGGCAAACCCGGCAGGGGGTTCGAAATCGCCCCCCTCCCTGCCCTGTCGGCCACCGTTCGGCCTCGCGGAATTCACGACCTGCCCACCACGGCGGCTCGGGAGCGAACCGATTCCACGAACTGGGAAAACAGATAGGCCGAATCGTGGGGTCCCGGCGAAGCCTCGGGATGGTATTGCACCGAAAAGAGCGGCAATGTCCGATGGCGCATCCCTGCGACCGTGCCATCGTTGAGATTCACATGGGAAACCAGGAGATCGGGAGGCAACGTGGAAGCATCCACGGCGAACCCATGGTTCTGGGCGCTGACTTCCACCCTCATGGAGGGCATCTCCTGCACCGGGTGGTTGGCTCCCCGGTGCCCGAATTTGAGCTTGTAGGTGCGCGCGCCCAGTGCCAGCCCGAGGATCTGGTGTCCCAGGCAGATGCCGAAGAGGGGATATCGGGAAGCCAGTTCGCGAACGGCCTGGATGGCATAGGGGACCGCGTCGGGGTCTCCCGGCCCGTTGGAGAGGAAAACACCCGCCGGACGGAGCTTGTCCACTTCCGACGCCGGCGTGGACGCGGGCACCACGTGCACGCGGAATCCATGGCTCACCAGGAGCCGGAGGATGTTGCGCTTGATCCCGAAGTCGTAGGCCACGATCAACGGCTGCCGGGCATCGGGGGAAGGGGTCGCGGCACCGTCGAAGCGGAAGACGGGATCGTCCCAATCGTAGGCGTGGTCGGATGTCACGCGGCAGACCATGTCGATCCCCACAATGGACTCGACGCCGCGAGCCAGGGCGACGGCTTCGGATTCGGTGGGCGATCCGGGCACGATCACACCTCGCTGCGCGCCCTTGGTGCGCAGGATGCGAACCAACTTGCGGGTGTCGATGCCGCTGATTCCGGGAATGCCCTGTTCGGAGAGGAAGGATTCCAGGGAACGCGCGCCCCCGCGCCAGTTGGAAGCGATGGGCGAAAGGTTTCGGACCACGAAGCCCTCCACCTGCACCTTGCCGGATTCCATGTCCTGGGGGGCGATGCCGTAGTTTCCGATCTCGGGATAGGTCATGGTCACGATCTGACCGCGATAGGAAGGATCGGTCAGGACTTCCTGGTAACCGGTGAGCGCGGTGTTGAACACCACTTCCCCCGCGGCACCCTGGGATGCCCCGAATCCGATTCCCCGGAAGACGGTGCCGTCCTCCAGCGCCAGGGTCGCCTCACGCATCGAGTTCCTCCGGTGGTTCGTCGGCGGTCGCCTTGGACCGCTCGCCCGTTCTTCCGTTCGCAAAGTGTACGAATCGCGCCGGGGTCAGCAGGTGGTCCATCGGTTGGTCGTGGGCTCCCTGCGGAAGCTTTCCGGGATGGACCTGCGCATCCCAGCAGAGGCCGACCCGTACGGCCTCCGGATGCGCCGACAGCCACCGGTCGTAGAACCCGCCCCCCTTGCCGATCCGCGATCCGTGGAGATCGAAGATCTCGCCCGGAACCAGCACCAGCAGATCCGCCGGCACCTGTCCCGCGGGCACGCCGATCGGTTCGCGCAGCCCCCATTTCCCCTCGTCGAGATCGCGGTCCAGGTCCGTCACGCGCACCATCTCCATCCGTCCGGGCTCCGCGCCGATCCTGGGCAGCCAAAGATTCTTGTTCGCTCCGAGGATCGCCTCGAGGAGGGGTTTCAGAGGCATCTCCCGGGCCAGGGGCCAGAACGCCGCCACGTCGGCGTGTTCCGCATATCCTTTCCATTCGCGCAACCTGGAGAGGATCTGTTCGGGAGCGGCGTCGAATTCGGACTGCCCCAGCGAGGCGACGCGGTCGCGGGCCCAGGAACGAAGCCGATCCTGGGCGCTTTCGCGCCGTGAGGGCTCGTCTTCCAGGGTGGATCGGATCTCCCGCTCGAGGTCGGATCGGGCATCCAGGAAACGCTTCTGGAGGGTCCGGAACTTCCCCCACCACTTTCCCGCGCTCTTGGGGTCCAGCGCCAACAAGCTCACCACGGCGATGAGCAGCACTTCGCCGGAACTGAACGATTCCATCAGGCCTTCCTTTGCGCCAGCCGGCACGTGCCGATGCCGGCGAAGTAGAGCGCGAGCATGGGGACCGCCATGATGCATTGGCTGACGGGATCGGGTGGCGTCACCACGGCGGCGAGCACGAAGATGACGACGATGGCGCCCCGGGACCACCGCAGCAGTTGGCGAGGTCCGAGGACGCCCAACCGCCCCAGCACCCACGTGACCAGCGGGAATTCGAACATCGAAGCGAATCCCCCCAGGAGCTTGACCGACATTCCGGTGTATTCGTCCACCGTCCACATCTGCACGAACATCCCGTCTCCGTAGCCCGCGAGCCACTTCAGGGTCATGGGGAAGATGGTGAAATACCCGATGACGATCCCGATGGCGAACAGGATCGTGGACCACCAGACGGCGCCCAGGACGATCCGCCGTTCGTGCCTGTGCAGCGCGGGGTGCACGAAGCGCCAGAGCTGCCAGAAGACCCAGGGAGCGGCGAGGAGGGAACCGGCGACCAGAGCCACTTGGAACGACATGGTGACGGCCCCGGTGGGGCTGGTCACGATGATCTGCGGCATCTTCTTCAGACCCGAAAGGGGACGGAGCAGCAGCCTCCAGAGGTTCGTCCAGTACTGCCAGGCCACGATGGTTCCCGCGAGCCAGCCCAAAACGCTCCAGAACAAGGCCTTGCGCAGATCCTCGATATGCCTCCAGAAGTCCAGCCCGCCATCGGTCGACCGGTATCCCCTAACTTCGGTCGCCATCAGGCGTCCCACATTTCGGCCTCGGTCGCCATCAGGCGTCCCACATTTCGGCATCGGTCGCCATCAGGCGTCCCACGCATCAGCATCGGTCGCCATCAGGCGTCCCACGCTTCAGCCTCGATCGCCATCAAGGGTCCCACGTGACCGGTCCGATCGCCATCAAGCTCCCACGGCCCGCAGGACCACCATCATCAAGCGCCTTTGGTGTCGTCGGTCTTGGTCTCGGGGGTCTTCGCGGCCGCGGCCTTGGCCTTCTCCTCGTCGGTCATGGCGGCTTCCTTGAATTCCTTCTTGGCCTGTCCGAGCCCCTTGGCCAGCTGGGGGAGCTTGGATGGGCCGAAGACGAGAAGGACGATCACGAGGATGATGATCCATTCGATTCCTACAGGAGCGTGCATACCTCTAGCCTTCCTTCCAATGGTCGCGACTTGGACGGGGAATTTAGAAATTCGCGGAGCGATTCGAATCCACGGCGCGACCCGAGCCCGGAAGTGTAACATGGAATTCGATGGATTCGCTCGAGTCGACGACCTTGCAGACGCTCCCCCCCACACCCGGGTTGGAGCGTGCGCGGTTGCACGTGGAAGGGGTCGAACCCTGGCGCGAGGGTGCGAGGGCCGCCTACACCCTGATCCACGAGGACCTGTGCGACGCCTCGGCCGGCACGCTCAGGGTCGCCGTCCCCGCCTTGCGTTCGCGCGGACTCCGAACCGGACTCGCCGCCACCGTGACACTGTGTTCGGAAGGAGGCTGGCAGGCTTTGCGAACCTTGGCGCTGGAAGGGTTCGAGATCGTCAACCACGGATGGTGGCACCAGGATCCGACCTCCGAGACGGCCAGCCAGGAAATCAAGGAATCCCGCAAGGAGCTGCACCAGCGCACGGGCGCGAACATCACCTTCTACGCCAGTCCCCAAGCCTCTCCGGATCCCGAAATCATCCGCTTCGCCCTCCAGCATGGACACCTGGGCATCCGCAACGGTGCGCGGATGGGGGAAATCGTCCGACCTGGCGAAGTCGACCCCGCCGACATCCCCTTCGACCCCTTCGGTTCCGGTTCGCGCCACGGAGCGCCACAAACGCAGTTGGACGCCTTCCTGGACGCCGCGCTGGACCAGCGCGGCTGGGGGGTGCGCTGCCTGCGAGGAGTGGCGGACACCTCCTGGGAGCCGGTGCCGGAGGTCGCGTACTTCCGGCACCTGGACCGCCTGCGGCAACTGGTCCGGAAAGGAGAAGTCTGGGTGGCGCCTCCCTCCGAGATCCTGCGCCACGCCATGGCCTACCGGTCCGTCGGAATCCCCGCCATCCACGGCTCGGTCCTCAGGTTTCCGCGCGCGGACCCGGCCAAGCGACAATCGGTGCTTCTTTCAGTCCTGCTTCGCAGCCACGGCGACACCCCTGCCAAGGTGGTCGGCGAACAGAACGGAGGGTTGGTCTCCTGCGAACAACTGGAGCCGGGACTCTGGCGGTTGCAGCTCGATCCCTGGGTTCCCGCCGTGCTGGACGCCTTCGCCTAGTCCTGCCCGACGCGGCTTGTCCGCACGGTGTCGGGAACGGTGGGAATCGCCGAGCCCCCCCGATTTGGTAGACTGCTGGACGGAGTGAACGAGGAATGAGTCGCATCGCCATCGCTGGGTCCACCGGCCTGGTGGGGAGCCACCTGGTCCACAGGCTGCGCCAGGGGGGCCACGAGGTCGTCCGTCTGGTGCGACGGAATCCGACAAGCCCCGAAGACCGGCTCTGGGATCCCCAAGCGCAACCGAGCGCACGGGTCCTTGAAGGATGCGATGCGGTGGTGAACCTGTCCGGCCATCCCATCGCGTCCGGCCTGTGGACCGCATCGGGTCGAGTGCTCGTGCGCGAGAGCCGGATCCGGGCCACGCGGCAATTGGCCCGCGGTTGCACGCTGGCCGGAGTGGGAACCCTGGTGAACGCTTCGGCGGTCGGGTACTACGGAGACCGCGGCGACGAATGGCTGGACGAAAACTCCCCCGCCGGAGGGGGATTCCTGGCCGACACCTGCGTCGCCTGGGAGCAGGCCGCGCGCTCGGCGCGATCCGCGTCGTCGCGGGAAGTCCGGGTCCGGTTCGGAACCATCCTCTCACCCCGAGGAGGTGCGCTCGGCCCCATGTTGCCCATCTTCCGCATGGGCCTCGGCGGCCCCATCGGCACGGGCAGGCAATGGGTCTCGTGGATCCACATCGATGACGCCGTTTCCGCCCTGGTCCGATGCATTTCGGATGCCGCGATCTCGGGCGCCGTCCTGGGCGTTTCTCCCCTGCCCTCGCCTCAATCGGAATTCGCCACCGTGCTGGGAGCGGCGATGGGACGTCCCGCGATCGTCCGGATTCCCTCGTTCGTGGTCCGCGCCGTCCTGGGTCGGTTCGGGGCCGAATTGTTCCTGTGGAGCCAGCGTTGCCGACCGAAAGTCCTGGATTCCAGGGGGTTCTCGTGGCAGGCCCGGGACCTGGAATCGGCTCTGGAGTCCCTGTTGCGGGTCAGTGCGACTTGAGAAGTCCCAGGATCCCGAAATCCGTCCGATCCGGATTCGCGTACTGCGGACTGTCGGCGAAGAGACCTTCCCCTCGGCTGATCAGGCCGAAGTCCAGGTTCTTGTAGTTCCAGTAGCTCCAGCCCACGCCGTGCTCCGAGAACAGGTCCAGGACGTCTCCCATCCAGGTCAGCTGGCTTTGGCGGTCCGGACCGCCCATGTAGACCCCGAACTCGTTGCAGGCGACCTCCACCCGGTAGCGGTCGCGAAAGGCGAAGACGGGTTCCAGGTGCCGGGCCATCCGATCCCTGTCCCACCTTCCCGTGTCCACGGGAAGCCGACTGCTGCCGTCGTCCTCGATCCGATAGTCGCCCGGGTAGCTGCGCCGCCGCTGGAAGTAGGGATGGGCGATCCACGGAGCGAGCTGGTGGGTGAACACGACGGGGGTGTACAAGTGCACGCTGTAGAGGATGTTGTCGTCGTCGACGGGAAGGAGGTGGGCGAATTCCGAGGCGTTGCTCCAGAGGTTGGATCCCACCACCAGGGTGGCCTTGGGGGCGACCCGCCGGAGATGGCGGGCCAGTTCGTCCTTGACGGAATTCCAGGTCGCCGGATCGGGCGCGACAGGCTCGTTGAGCAGCTCCAGCAGCACGCCGGCGCGATCGCCGTAGCGTTCGCCCAGGTGCGACCAGACCTTCAGGCAGTCGCGGCGAAGATCGGGATCGGTGAAGAACGCCTGCTTTTCCGTGGCACCGGAATGGAAATCGTGGCCGGGGCACTTGTGGAGATCCAGGATCACCTGGAGGCCTTGGCCCAGGATCCCGTCCAACGCGCGGTCCAACGGGGCCAGCATGTCTTCCCGCGGACGGACCGATTCGTCGAAGAGATTCCGCCAATCCACCGGAAGCCGGACGTGGTCGAACCCCCAGGAACGCACTCGCCGGAAATCGTCAGGTCCGAGGAAGGTCCGGACGTGCTCCGCTTCGCCCGGAAATCCGGCCGGATCCTTTTCCTGGATGGCGTCGATCTGGCTGAACCAGCCGCCGAAATTCACACCGCGCATGTCCGAGGTCCCCTTCCGAGCCGGTGCAATCTACCTCGGCGCGGCCTTCGCCGTGGCCTGTTCCGGCACTTCGATGGTCCGGGCCAGGAGCGCCACCCGCTCGTGCGCACCCAGCCAACAGCGGTATTCCAGCTCCCGCGAAAGCATGCCCAGGCGGACGTCGAGCTCCCACGGCGGCACGCCCTCGAACCTGGAACGGAGAACGCCCACGCGGATGCCGTCCGCCAATGCGGGACCGCGCAGTTCGGGAGGCCAGATCCCGGACAGGCTGCGATCCCAGGGATGGCGGTGGATCCAGGCCTGCAACGCCTTGGAGATTTCGTTGTCGGTGTTCGATTTTCCACCCAAGTCCGGCTCGCGCCGCAGCACGGAGGGATCGGAATAGCGCGAGGGATGCAACGCCGCGGCCGCCGCGAGCCATTGCAGCGGAGTCGTCCGTTCGCGTCGCCGGCGCCCCCCCGACTTTCCCCGGGGGATCTCCACCGTCGCGGCCCGTACCGAAAGGGCCAGGTACCAGTCGCGCAGCGCGATGCCGACATCCCTGGCCAGGCGATCCAGGGCGGCCTTCAGATCGTCGCGGCAGTCCAACGCCCAGCGCAGGAACTCCTCGAGATCCGCCAGTTCCTCGGACCTCGCCGTCTCCCCCGGAAAGAGGAGGTTCCACGCGGATCTGGAGGAGGGTGAGCATCCCCAGGCCCGGCATTCCTCGAGGTCCTCCGCCAGGCCCTTGAGCCGCGTCCAGGTCGGATCGTCGGCGGTGCGGGTGGTTTTCCCCGACGCGACCGGCGGCGGTTTCCCCGACGGATCCGGACCCGGCGCACCGGGGGATTTGACGGCCAGGCGCATCGAACGCCTGTGGCAGTCGCTGAGCGCCCTCTCGAAGACGCGGCGCAGGAGCACGGCCATGTGGCGCTTGCGGGCTTCCTGTCTGTTGATCCGACGGTGGAGCGTCCGTTCCAGGGCCACCAGGCTTTCGTCCAGGGACAACCGCCGTGTGCGGTGCTCCAGCCTGCGCCCCACCATCAGGACCAGATCGAAGGCACCCAGCTTCGTTCCCTCCACCAGGAAGTCGGGGAGCGCCTCCCGGGGCGGAAGCTGGAAGGTCGCATCCCTCTGGTGGACCACCTGGGAAAGCCACTCCTCCAACCGATTCCACAGGGCGAGTTCGGGGGAAAGCACGAAATCCAACAGCGACCCCAGGCGCAGATGCATGACCCTGGCGTTGGTGAGGACCGCGCGGGCACCCAGGCACAGGTCGATGGGCGTTGTGGCCAGGGGACCTTCCCGCTTCGGGGAAAACGTCCCGAGGGACCAGTGCAGCGAAAGCAGCAGCTGCACGACGTCCGATGTGGCCTGGTCGGGGTGGCCGATGAGGGGATACCCCGTGGTCTCGTCCACGTAGCGCAGCAGATCGACCAGTCCGCGCAGCCTCCAGGCGTCCCCGCTGTGGTAGTCGGAAAGCCACCCCGCGACCCGATCCGGCGGAGCCGGCCGCTCCGACCTTTGCATCTCGAACAGCCTCCTCTCCAACAGATGGAGGGTCCGGCGTTCCAGGACCGTGAGCCCGCTGTGTTCCGTGTCCAGGATGTCCAGCCCCAGCCGCACCAGGCTGAGGAAATGGCCCGGCCTGTAGCTCGCCGACCGGGCGTGGAACGATGTTTCCAGGCGGATCAGACGATCCGCATCCACTTTTTCCCCGTCCGAGGTCACCATCCAGGAGCCCCGCGCCTGGTGCAGGCGAAGGCAATCTTCGGCAAGGAGAGAGGGCGAAACCTCGGAACGGACCTGCCGAAACAAGGGCAGCCGACGCACTTCCGCGACAAGGGGGAGCTCTTCGGACCCGCGATCGATTCCCGAGTGGGCGACGCTCTCCAGCAACCTGGAGACGAAGGGGGGTGTCAGTTCCACCATCTGCATGGTACAATTCCCGTCTCGCTCCCGGGTTGCGATTCCTCGCTCCACGGGTGACCACGGAGAAACGATGCCAACTGCCCAGTCCCGCACCTCCCACCCCAGGACGGACTCATTCCCCGACGGCTTCCTTTGGGGAACCGCCACTTCCAGTTTCCAGATCGAAGGTGCCTGGAACGAGGACGGGAAGGGGGAATCGAACTGGGATCGGTTCTGCCACACGCCGGGAAAGATCTTCGAGGGCCAGACCGGGGACGTCGCCTGCGACCACTACCATCGGTGGCGGGAAGATCTGGACCTGATCTCCGCCATGGGCCTGGGCGCCTATCGATTTTCCATCTCCTGGCCGCGCATCCAGCCCACCGGCCGTGGAACCGCCCTGGAAAAGGGCTTGGACTTCTACGAACGGATCGTGGACGGTTGCCTGGAGCGCAGCATCGAACCCTGCGCCACCATCTTCCACTGGGATCTGCCACAGGCCCTGGAGGATCGCGGGGGATGGGTCAACCGGGACACGGCCAAGGCCATGGGAGACCTGGCCGAAATCCTGGCGCGGAGGATCGGCGACCGGGTCCGGCGTTGGATGCCCATCAACGAAGGTCCCTGCATCGCCGACAACGCCTACGGAAAGGGCAGTTTCGCACCGGGCATCGCGGGGTCCGTCCAGTCGGTGCGCCAATGCCGCCACAACGTCCTGCTGGCGCACGCCCATGCCAGCCGCGCCCTTCGCGATGTCCTGGGACGGGACCGGATCTCCGTGGGGTTCGTGCACAATCCCTGGCCCACCCTGCCCGCGACCGACGACCCGGGGGACATCGCCGCGGCGCGGGCCGTCTTCCTGCGCAACGCCGCCTGGTGGCTGGATCCCCTTTGGAAAGGGCGGTACCCGCCGGAAGAATGGCTGAGGCTTGGAACCGACGTCCCCGAGGTCCTTCCGGGGGAGCTCGAACTGATCGGAGACAAGCCCGACTTCCTGGGCCTCAACCTCTACTTCGCGGATCGCGTCTCCCCCGCCGTGGAGGAAGGCCGCCCCTGGAAGCGGAGCGAATCCGCCTTGACGGATTTCGGCTGGACGGTGGAACCGGACATCCTCTATTGGATCCCGCTCTGGTGCCAGGAGGAATGGAATCCGGGAACCACCATGGTGACGGAAAACGGCTGCGCCTGGGAGGAGGGCGGTCTGGACGATTCCTGGAGGGTCGCCTACTTCCGGGAGCATCTGCGGTCGCTTGCCCAGGCGATCCGGGACGGCGCGCGCGTCACGGGGTATTTCGCCTGGTCGCTCCTGGACAACTTCGAGTGGACCTCGGGCTATTCGAAGCGGTTCGGTCTGGTCCACGTGGATTTCGGGACGCAGGCGCGCACCCCCAAGACCTCGGCCGGGTGGTACTCCAGGGTGTGCCGGGAAAACCGGATCTTCGACGTGGGGGCCGGCCCCGAGCTCCCCTGATCTCCCGCTTGGGGTGGGCGGATCAGATCCGCTGGTTCGACTCCGCCAAGGCGCGATCGAAGTCGACCTCCAGGTCCGCGGGATCTTCCAGGCCCACCGAAAGCCGCAGCAGACCGTCTCCGATTCCGCGCCTGAGGCGCTCCTCGGGCGGCATGGACGCATGGCTCATCCGGCTGGGCCAGGACAGGATGGTTTCCACCCCTCCCAGACTCACGGCAGGCAGCGCCAACTTCACCGAGCGCAGGAACCTGGACGCCTTCTCAGCGTAGCCGAGGTCGAAGGAAAGGACCGCGCCGGGGCCGGTGGCCTGGGAGAAGTGGATTCCGTGTCCTGGGTGGTCTTCCAAGCCCGGGTAGTGCACGGCGGCGATCTCGGGGCGGGCGCGGAGCCATCGCGCCAGGCGGTCCGCGTGCCGCTGGTGCATTTCCATCCTCGCCGCCAAGGTCCGGATCCCGCGCAGCACCATCCACGAGTCGTCGGGCCCCAGGATGGCCCCGAACCCGTTTTGCACCGCGTAGAGCCGCTTGGCGAAATCCGGATCGGAAACGGCCACCAACCCCGCGATCACGTCGGAATGGCCGCCCAGGAATTTGGTGGCGGAGTGGATGCTGGCGTGGAAACCGAGTTCCAGGGGCTTTTGGAGAAGAGGCGTCTGGAAGGTGTTGTCGGTGAGCGCCAGGATTCCCCGTTCCCTGGCCAGCGAGGCCACCGCACGCAGGTCGCAGATCCGCAGGAGCGGATTGCTGGGCGACTCCACCAGGATGGCCTTGGTGGAGGGAAGGATCGCGTCCCGGATCGCGTCCAGGTCGGAGGCGTCCACCCAGGTGGTGGAGAGGTTCCAGCGGCGAAACAGCACGGAGAGGGACCTGTAGGTGCCTCCATAGATGTCTTCTCCCACCACCACGTGGTCGCCCGCCGACAGGGTGAGCAGGACGGAGTTGATGGCGGCGATTCCGGAGGCGAACGCGAAGCCGGCGCACCCGCCTTCGAGCGCCGCGATGGACTGTTCCAACGCCGCCCGGGTCGGATTCCCGCTGCGCCCGTAGTCCCAGCGGGGGCGGGCGTCGGGATCGCGTTGGGCGTAGGTGGATCCGCGGAAGACGGGGACCGAACTGGCTCCCGTGGGATCCTCGTCCCAAGTTCCCGCGTGGATGATTTCGGTCAAGATGTTCACGGTTCCCCCTCCAGGGCGCATCGAAGGTCCTCCAGCAGGTCGGCGGGATCCTCGAGCCCCACGGACAGTCGGACCAGCCGGTCCGTGATGCCCAGGCGCCCGCGCACGGCGGCGTCGACATCCGCGTGGGTCTGCGAGGCCGGCACTGTGACCAGGGATTCGGTCCCGCCCAGGCTTTCGGCGAAGATCCAGACCCTGACGCGCTCCAGCAGGGATTCGACCCTGCGGGCGGAGTCGACCTCGAAGGCGACCATGCCGCCGCGACCCGGATAGGCGACGCGTACGACGCCCGGCAGGTCGGGAAGGGCCGACGCCAACCTCCGTGCGGTGTCCTGCTGCCGGAGGACCCGCAACGAAAGGGTCTTGAGACCGCGCAGCAGGAGCCACGAGTCGAATGGAGACAAAACCGCACCGGTGGTGTTGCGGAGGTATCCGATGCGTTCGGCCAGACCCTGGTCGCGCGTGGCCACGACGCCCGCCGTCAGGTCGCTGTGCCCGGACAGGTACTTGGTCCCCGAATGCAACACGAGGTCGGCTCCCAGTTCGAGCGGCCGCAGGAGAACCGGCGTCAGGAAGGTCGCGTCCACCACGGACAGGCAACCCAGCCGGCGCGCAGCCTTGAGCACCGCCGTGGGATCGGCATCCAGAAGGGTGGGATTGGTGGGGGTTTCGAACAGGACCATGTCGGCGCCTGCCAGGAGGCTGTCGGGACGTTCGACCAGGTCTCGAAACGATGCCCACCGCACCTTCAGTCCCCAGGGCTCGCCGATCCTCTCCAGGATCCGCCACGTCCCGCCGTAGATCTCTTCGGGAACCACGATCCGGCTCCCCGGCGCGAGGAGGCGAAGTACGGTGTCCACCGCCGCCATCCCGGAGGCGAAGGCGAAGGCGTGGGTGGCCCCCTCGATGCTGGCCAGGAGTGTCTCCAGAGCCTGCCCGGTGGGGTTTCCCGAGCGCGAGTAGTCCCAGCCTGTCGAACGGCCCAGACCCGGATGGCGGAAGGTGGCGGCGAGGTGGATGGGCATGGAAATACCCCCTGTCCTCAAGTCCCATCGCGAGCCGGCCTGGGCCAGTCTGGTGTCCAGGGAGGCTCCCTCGGGAAGGTCGGGTTTCAGGTCGGAATCCATCCGGGTCAACGTAGGTAACGGAAGTCGTGCCGGGCGCCGCCCGCACGATCACCAGCGACGCAGTTTTTTTCCGACCGCCCTGATCTCGAGCACCTCCAGCCGCACGACTTGGCTGTTGGAGAGGAAGACCAGGTCGTGCACGCCCTCGCTGACGTCGCTCCACTTCAAGTGCAGGGAATCGGCCTCGGATCCGGACGCTGGTTCCATGGAATCCAACGGCACCAGGATGGTGGTCCAGGTCATGGGCAGGCTGATCGTGTACTGGAATTGGCTTCCCGGCTCCAACCGATCGGCGAAGGTGGTGCTCACCTGGAGATTCACCTTCTGGATGCCCTGTCCGCCCCGCGCCACGATCTGGAGATATTTGACGCCGGACCAATCGAGATCCCGCCGCGAGAGTTGGATTCCCACCCCCGCGAAGGGCTGTACGACGTTGCCGCTCTTGAAGGGCAACGGGTTTCCGAGCTGGAACTGCCACGAGAAGTACCGACCCCCGACATCGTTGACCAGGGCCGAATCCACGTAGGGAAATCCGATCGGCTGCACCAGGGACGTTCCCGACAAATACTGATCGGTGGTGGTGTACCACTGGCCGTCCTCGGAATCCGTGGCGGGATAGTCCAAGCCGCGCAGGGCGGATCGCAGCGGACTGGACTGGGAACTGGCGAGAAGGACGATTCCGGTATCGGCCACCAGGGCCGAATCCGAATTGTCCCCGGGGCTCAGGAAAAGATCCTTCACCAGGACGGTGTCCCTCCCTCCCGACCAGCGGAGGCTGGCCCAGAGGCGGTGGGGACCCGGCTCCGTCAGGACGGAGAAGTTCCCGGACTTGTCCAGGGACAGCGGTCCACCCTCTCCCCCCAGCCACACGGAGTCCAAGTGCAGGCCGACACCCGGCTGGATGCTGCCTCGGTACGTGGAGACCACCTGCAGACGGGCGTCCGTTTGGCCATTCTTGCAGACGGCGATGAATCCGCTGGTGCGACCGACCACGAACCAGGAGCCGGTGTCGGGAATCCGCAACTTCCAGGCGCCCTCCGTGTCGGAGACTCCGGAATCGAGCAGGGACGCGATCTGGTTGGTGTTCTGGGGGTCCCAGGTGCCGACCCAGGACTGGACCTTGACACCGGGAGCCGGGGTCCCGCTGTCTGTGAGAATGCGACCGGATCCAATTTTGTTGGGTTGGTCGCTGCCTCCCCCCGCGACTTGTTCCGAACCTCCGCACGCGACCAGCAAGACTGTCGCGAGGAGGGCGAAAAATCGCTTCATCCCGGCCTCCGGCGCGATTCGCGGGGGATGCGGGCCACGGGAAAGGCTTGCAGGCTCACGACGTAGACTCCGTCGACTTCGGGATCCGAAACGGCCTCGGCAAGGCACCGCTGCCTGGCCTCGTCGAGGAGGTGGAAGATCTCTTCCAGGGATTTGCGGGACGTGGCGAGGACGGACCAGGAAGCATGGCGCTCGGTCGGAGCGAGACGTTCGGCCGCCTCGATGGCGCGCAACAGGTACTGGGTCCTCGCCTCTCGCAGGACCTGACCGGGAAGTTCCGCGGCCGAAACGATGGCGTCGTCCACGATCCAGCGCTCGCCTTCCTGCCGGAGAAGTCCGAGTTCCACCAGGAGATCCAAGGATTCGCGGATCCTATCGGCCTTGAGAGGAGGCACGAACATCTCCCCCAGCCTCGAAGATTCCAGGCCATCCTTGGTCCAAGCGGCCAGTTCCCGGACCACGGGTGTTTCCCAACGATCGTAATACCTCCAATGCTCCCGCCCCAGCTTCTTCGCGTCCCTCGACGCGCTGGCCTTCTTCATGGCCTCCAGGGTCTCTTCGCGTTCCTGTGCGGTCTCCGCTTGGTTGTGGCGGACCAGAGTCCTAAAGTAGTCCAGAGGGGGGCCTTTGAGCTTGAAGATCCTGGCCACTTTCTCGGCTCCGTCGGGGCCCAGGTTGCGCTTTCCCGCGATCACCAGGCCCACGAAGCTGTGGGAGCTGAATCCGGCCCGGTCGGCGAACCACCGAAGCGAGAAATGCTTGCGCGTGAGCTTCCAATCATCCAGCACGGCTTTGATGAAGGCGCGGTAGTCGCCGAAATCCCAGATGGTCTGATTTGGGTCCATGAAGATCCATTGTACTCGGATGCCGGATCCCGCGCCGTCGGCGAGGGCTTCGCGGCGATGTGCACGGACTCCGCAGGAACCGAGCTCAGGAATCCTTCGGAAGCCGCCGCATGGCTTCGGAAACCTGTCTGTAGGTGGATTCCATCAGGGAAAGGAAGGCGCCCTCGCGAATGCCTTCCAGGTCCGGTTCGCCCAGGCTCTGCACCATCCGCGCGGGATCCGCGGACAGGTTCCAGGTCGCGGGGCGGAGGACGGATTCCGCCAGCCGTCCCATGCGCCAGAATTGCGACAGGTCTTCCTCCAGGGTACCGGAGGCGGTCGGGCGATCGCGGCCCCGCATGTCGCGCAGGTCCTGCAGGAACTGGTCCCGGCTCTTGCCCCGCAACGCGAACAGGAGGAACGGATCGCGCTGGAGCGCGTCCGACAAGGCGTAGTTCAAGGCGGCCACGTGCTTGCAGGGCGCAACGGGATCCGGGCAATTGCAGCGGGCGCGGATGTCGTTGTCGCCGTGGGGGAAGAGCCGGGCTCCCGAAGCGAAGAACAATTCCTCGATTTCTGGCGGGAGGTTTCCTTCCAGCAGTTGCGCGAGGAAGGCGGCCTTGCCGGCGATGTGGTGGAGGATCCGACCCCAGGTTTCGCGCCGCAAGCGGTTCAGCTCCAGGCGGACCTGGTAGGGACGGGGACGGCTTCCCTGGACCCTGGCCAGCACACCGTTGGGCCCGACCTCCAGGTCCAGCACCTGTCCGCGACGGGCGTAGGTCCTTCCTTTGGCCAGGCGCGACCTGCTGGCGTTGGAGGGGAAGAGCATCTCGAAGGACCGAACCCACTGTTCCGACCACCAGAATCCGCGCGTCTTGTCCACCGGAGGTGGTTCCGGACGATCGCGGCGCTTGCGACGCTTTCGGCGGTCGTTGCGGGGTCTGGGGCCTTGCCCGGGGCCTCCGAACGGAGGCCCGTCGCTGGCATCCGCCCGCGAATCGTCCGTACCCGAGGCACCACCGGGATCCGTGTCCGACCCGCCCTGGACGGAGTCGGGCTGGGCGACACGGAAGACCCCGGAGGGGATTTCCTCCATGTCGTCCTGGACAGGTGGCAATACCGCCCCACCCGCGGCCATCGGTCCGCGCTCCGGGTTCGTCCGGGCTCCGACCTGCGCCCTGTCCGCTTCCGGGTTGCGGCTTTTGCGACGTCGCCGCTTCTTGCGGGCTCCGTTGGAAGGAGGATCGCCCGGTCGCCCAGGCGCCTTCTGTTCCCTGGCCAGGTCGGAGCGACCGGACGCCGGGGGCTGGTCGGCCCTGCGGTTGCGCGGCCCGATCCGGACCTTGGGCTTCCGCGAAGGATTCTGTCCTCCCCGACCCCGACCTTCGCCCCGTCCGGAATCCTCCGGCCTGGGCTGGTTCTCCGGTTCGTCAGCCATCGTCTTCCTCCACGGCATCCTCGCGCAGCGAGAACGCTTCGCGCAGTTCCCGCACGGAGAGTTCGGTGAACAGCTCCGTTCCATGCCCCACGATCCGGTCGGCGAGATCCTTCTTGGAGAGGATCATCTGGTCGATGAGTTCTTCCACCGTGCCCTGGCACACGAACTTGTGCACCAGCACGTTGCGCTTCTGCCCGATGCGGAAGGCTCGATCCGTCGCCTGGTCCTCGACGGCCGGATTCCACCAGCGGTCGAAGTGGAACACGTGGCTGGCCGCCGTCAGGTTCAATCCCGTGCCGCCGGCCTTGAGGGAGAGGAGCAGGACGGGAGGGGAATCGGGACCACCCGCCTGGAAGCGATCGACCATGGTGTCGCGCGCGACCCGCTCGACCCCGCCGTGCAGGAAGGGAACCTCCACGGAGAACCTCTTTTCCAGGTACTTGCGGATGAGGTCGCCCATTTCCTTGAACTGGGTGAACACCAAGGCCTTCTGGCCCTCCTCCAGGACCTCTTCCAGCATTTCTCCCAGGCGCTGCAACTTGCCCGAGCGTTCGCCGAGCTCGGAACCGTCTCCCAGGAACAGCGTGGGGTGGTCGCAGACCTGCTTGAGCCGCAGGAGGGTGTTGAGTACGATGCCCGACTTGGCGGAATCGCCGTCCCCCGCCGTCTCCGCCGACATGTGGTCGACCACGGCCTGGTAGAGGGTCGCCTGCTCCCTGGTGAGGGCGCAGTACACCTTGTTCTCCTGTTTCTCGGGAAGGTCGCCCGCCACGGTGGGATCCGTCTTCACGCGGCGCAGCAGGAACGGACCCGTGAGCCGTTTGAGAAGGGCCGCGACCTGCTGGTCCTTGTCCTGCTGGATGGGCCGGGAGAACTTGCGCCCGAACTGCGCCGCGGTGCCCAGATGCCCCGGGATCAGGAAGTCGTAGATGCTCCAGAGTTCCGAAAGCCGGTTCTCCACCGGAGTGCCGGTGAGGGCGAACCGGGAGGATGCCTGGATCTTCTTGACCGCCCGGTGCTGCCGGGTGCCGGGGTTCTTGATGTTCTGGGCTTCGTCCAGGATCACCCGCTTCCAAGGTACCTGGAGCAACTCCTCCAGATCGCGGTCGGCGAGTCCGTAGGAGACGATCACCAGATGCATGCGCTTGGCGTCGCGGCAGAAGGCCTCTCCGTCCAGACGCTGGGGTCCGTGGTGCAGCCGCACGCGCAGGCGCGGCACGAACCGACGGGCTTCGCGCTGCCAGTTGCCCATCACCGAGGTGGGACAGACCAGCAGCGTGGGATTCACCTCTTCGCCGGCGATGGCGCGGTCGATGTCGTCGGCAAGAAGCGCCAGCAATTGGACGGTCTTCCCCAGGCCCATGTCGTCGGCCAGGCATCCACCCAGCCCGAACGCGTCCAGGAACCGCAACCACGAAAGGCCCTGCTGCTGGTAGGGCCGCAGCTTTCCGACGAAATTCGTCGAGACCGGCGCCTGCCCCGCGTGGCCCGGGGACTGGAGCCTCTCGAAGACGCCGGCGAGCCAATCCTCGGCACGGGTCTCCCCCACCGCCACCGGACTCTTCTGGGGCGCTTCCGGATCCGACCCCAGCACTCCGTCCGGTTCCAGGCCCAGCGAATGGCGCATCAGCGTTCCCAGGCTGGCCTGGCCGGAGGCGCTGGAGCTGTCCAGGAAGTCGAGCGTCTTCTGGGCCGCTTCGGGATCGAAGACCAGCCACTGGCCGCGGTGCTCCACCACCGGCACCTTCAGCCGCACCAGCCGCTTGAATTCGTCCACCGGGATGTCCACCCCGCCCAGCGACACCTCCCAATTGAAGTCGCAGAGCTGTTCCAGGCCCACCTTGGATTTTTCCGTCCCGGCACCGGCGGCCCGCGCGAGGGATCCGGCCGGACCCGTGGGTTTGAGCCGAAGATGGAGCTTGACTCCGCCTCCGATCTGGGCCTGGACCTTGTCCCACGAAGGCAGGAGAAGGCCGTACCCCTCCTCGCGCAGCACCTGGGAATAGTTCGCGACCAGCTCCCTCACCTCCGAGGCTTCCAGTTCCACGAATTCCGGCCGGGACTCCTGGAGGCTGCGCTGGATGGGGGGGAAGATCCGCGCGGCCCGCGCGAGATCCGAAAGCAGACGCTCCTGCGGGGCCTCGAAGCGAAGGTCCATGCGCCGCAAGGTGCGACTGCGCGTCTCCCAGACTTCGCGGGCGGGCACCAGGAGGGATTCGTCCTGCACCGCCTGGAGATGGAAGGAAAGCCGCCATCCGTGGCCCTGGTAGATCCCCTTGTCGGTGACCTCGCCGGTCTCGGGGGGGTCCAGACGCAGGCAGGTCCGGGCCTGGGAGCCCGCGGAATCGCCGTTGACGTGTTTTGTCCAATCCTGCCAGGCGGCCTGGAATTCGGGACCCGCGATCCAGACGGAAGTGCGTCCGTCCTGGCGGTCGGCGAACAGGCTGGTGAGCCAGGGACTGGAGGCTCCCAGGGCGCCCAGGGAGGTGTTGTCCAGGGCGTTCACGCTGGTGTCCAGCAGGACCCCGATGAAATCGCGGAGGATCTCCTCCGCGTCCGGGAGCCTGCCCGCCCTGGCGGCGCCGGTGCGGCAGGCCGACGGCATGGCGTTCACCAAGGCGTCCAGGCGACGGGCGTGTTCGGGGTAGTCCAGGGCCGGCACCCAGGCCGCGCGGCCCTCCACCAGACCCGGAAGGTATTCGCCCTGCGCCAGGAGGTCGCGGACGAACTGCGCGGCCATCTGCCACAACAGGAGGTCGTCGCCGGGAGTCTGGCCGCGGATGGGCTTGCCCTGCGGCAACGCCACCAGGGCCTTCAGGGTGGACATGGGGACGGTGGCCAGACCGGGGATGGTGAAGGGAGCCAGCCGGTCGGCCTTCACGTCGGGAGAGAAATTGCCGGCCACCTCGCCGTCGGCGGAGCACGGGAGCAGCAATACCGCATGGATGGATTCCGAGGATATCCGCTCCTGCTTGATCTGGTTCACCAGCTTCTGCTCGGCCTGGTATTCCTGGAGCCGGAGATTCAGGCAGGCTTCCAACTCCTTGAGGACGGGGTCGGGCGCGGTGATGTGCTCGTACCAGGCGGGGCCGTTGCGCCCGCCACGAGGCCCTTGGAGGGACTTCAGCATTTCCGGTGCGAGCGCCTGGGGACTCTCGGACCACCAGAGAAAGCGTCGCCGATCCGGCAGCCACGCTCCGTGGATGATGCTCATAGGCATACGGACAGATGTTGTCCCTTGGATCGTCGCCGGATACGAAAGGCGAACCGGCGCCGGTGGACGTTGAAATGGCTTTCTGATCAGAGGAACCGGTGACGGGGGTATGTCCGCACGATCCCGCAGAGTCTCCGAAACATACCATGGCCGGTGCGATTCCGACAAGGGCGAGAATTCCGATCCGACGCGCAATGCCGGTCCCCGCCCTTGACGAGGACCGCTGCGGGACTAAATTTCCGGTCCTTGCGGGCAGTTAGCTCAGCTGGTTAGAGCGCGCCGTTCACATCGGCGAGGTCACAGGTTCAAGTCCTGTACTGCCCACTCCCGATCGTCGCGAAAGCGCGAAACCGGGGCCATAGCTCAGTTGGTAGAGCGCTTCGTTCGCAATGAAGAGGTCTGGGGTTCGACTCCCCATGGCTCCATGAAGAGAGGATCCGAGAAGATCCGGAGAAAGCCGGGAAACCCGATGAAAAGCGGGTCCCGGCCTTTTTCGTTGGCCGAGACCATGCGGCGGAATCGGCATGGTCCGCCGGCGACGCGATGGTTGGCGGACGAATTTTGGATGTTGACCCGGCACCTCGCGGAAAGAAGGAGCCATCGCGATGGGTCTTGGCGGGTACCTGGCCGCGCGCAGCGACGCCGACCACTACGCCAGTGAACGACGGCTCGAGATCCAGGAAACCCGGACCATCCCCGAAGTGGAATCGCAGGAAGTCACGGACATCTTCCTGGCCTACTGGATCTCCGCCCAGGAAAGCGCAGGCGTGGTCGCCGCGCTGCGCCGGAACCGGAAATCCTGGGTGGACTTCATGATGCGGAACGAATTGGGCCTGGAAAAGCCCAAACC
>Ga0209415_10006351_pt1 | contig 21046 bp, 15 predicted proteins | sample PeaSoiSIISIP2007_FD_187696 | JGI IMG/M metagenome (GOLD analysis project Ga0209415, IMG submission 187696) | Peat soil microbial communities from Weissenstadt, Germany - SII-SIP-2007 (SPAdes) (version 2) | ecosystem: Environmental > Terrestrial > Soil > Wetlands > Peat | place: Germany...
AACGGAGAGGGGGAGATTCGAACTCCCGAGACGGTTTAAGCCGCCTACAGCATTTCCAGTGCTGCTCCTTCAGCCACTCGGACACCTCTCCCGATGCTCTTGGCATTGACGAATGACGCAGTTTACATGAGGGGCCGGCGGGATTCCATGGCCGTTGGAAACGTATGCAACGGCGAGCCCAAGAGGTATGAGCCGCCATGGAACCGGCATCATTTCACGGTTGAACACGCGACGTTGGGGCTGAGGGGGTTTACGTCGATCTTGCGGTCCTTTGGCGAGACAACCAAGTCCATGTCCTCCATCGGTATGGCGCCGAGAAGAACCTGATCTCCGATGACGAGGGCTCCGCCCAGGCCGACGCGGTTCTTGAAACGAATTTCAATTGGGCCCATATAGGGAACCAGCCGCCTGCTGCCGTCGGCGACCGTCACTTCCTTCTGGTCATATTGTTCCAGTCGAAGTTGAATGGCGATGTGCTGTGGGATGCACATGTGCACCCCTCCAGTATCGGCCAGCGCCTCAACCTCCACGGGCCGTTGGTCAGGATAGCGCGGATTGCGAAGGGTGATCGTCGTCATTACAAGTCCCATTCACCCATTATACCCAGAAATCAAAATCCGTCGCAGGTCGTCGAAATAGTTGGGATAGGTCTTGTTCACGCATTCGGCGTCTTTGATGACGATGCCGGGGGATTTCGTGGCGGCGAGGGCAAAGCTCATGGCCATGCGGTGATCGTCGTAGGTGGCGATCTCGGCGGCGCGAAGTTTCGAGGGGGGATCGATTTGCAAACTATCGGCCTCGACGGAGACGGCCGCGCCGAGCTTGGTCAGTTCGTTGCTCAGGGCGGCCAAGCGATCGGTTTCCTTGACGCGGAGCGTCGCCAGGCCTTGGATTGCGGTGCGGCCGTTGGCGAAGAGGGCGGCTACGGCAAGGGTCTGGGCGGTGTCGGGCATCGGGGAGAGATCCACGTCGATGCCGTTCAGTTCACTGGGGCCGGTCACGGTGATGGAATCGTTCTCGACGGCGACGGCGGCGCCCATGCGGCGAAGGACATCGGCAAAAGCGACGTCGCCTTGTAGACTGTGGCGGCCGAGGCCGTGAACCGTCACCTTCGAGCCGGGATGGATGGCGGCGGCGGCGAGGAAATAGGAGGCGTTGGTGGCGTCCGGCTCGATGACGTAAGTGCGGCCGGAATATTTCCACTGCGGGACGATGATGCGTTTGGGCTGGCTGGTGGCTGGATCGCGCACCAATTCGGGGGTTGTGCCGAAGGCATCCATCATCTGCATGGTCAATGCGACGTAGGGCCAGCTTGTCTGCGGCTCGATCAGATCGACGCGGACTTCGTGGCGGGCGTAAGGACTGACCATCAGGATGGCGGAGAGGAATTGGCTGGATTGGGCGGCGCCGGCGAGCAGGAGTCCGCCGGGCAATTGATCGGCATGGACCAGGATCGGGGGGAAGCCGGATTGTTCGAGATAGCGCGTGCGGACGCCGAGATGTCGGAGCATATCGGAAAGTTCGCCGATGGGGCGCTGGCGCATGCGTGGGACGCCATCGAGGATGTATTCGCCCCTGCCGAGGGCGCAAAGGGCGGTCAGGAAACGCAGGGTGGTGCCGGAGTTTCCGCAAAGGAGTTTGGCGGCGGGGACGGCGATGGCGCCCGCCCTGCCGATGAGGGTCACGGAGCGATCGGGCAGGTTAACGTGCAGATCGAAACCGAGTTGCGCCAGCGCCTCGATCATGACGCGGGTGTCATCGGCGAACAGGACGTTGGAGAGGGTGCTTGGCCCGGCGGCCAATGCGGCCAGCACCAGGGCGCGATTGGTCATGCTCTTGGAGCCTGGCGGAGTGATCGTGGCGGCAAAGGGGCGGGTGACGGCGGGGATCGTTACGTCGCTCATATCGCGCGGCCAAGGTACGAGCGGGAAGTCTGAACTGCAAATAAAAAGAGGGCCCGACAAAAAAGAAGGCCCGCGGAGATGCCGCGGGCGTTTCTTTAGGAGGAGGTCCCGGAAATTCTATTGCTGATGCTCTGGGACGCGGATATTAAGCCGGACGATCCGGCGATTGAGCCGCTGGATATTGATGCCGAGGAGTCGAGCGGCCGCCGCCTTGTTGAAATTCATCTTTTTGAGCGCCTTGGCGATGGTGCAGCGTTCGATGTCCTGTAGGCTGAGGTCCTCAGGAGCGTCCACGCCCCCGGCGGCCTGCAACCGCGGCGGCAAGTCCTCAAGGGCGACTTGCGAGCCGGCAGCAATGACATGCGCATGTTCCATGACGTTGGCCAGTTCGCGGACGTTACCGGGCCAGCCGTATTCCTGGAGCAGGGAGATCGTCTGCGGAGCAAGATGCTTGACGGATTCTCCGTAGAGTTCGGCCTGTGTCTTGAGGAAGTGCTCGGCCAGCGGGATGATATCGGCGCGCCGCTCGCGGAGCGGCGGAAGCTTCAGGACGACGACGTTGAGGCGGAAGAACAGGTCTTGCCGGAAGGCGCCCTCGCGGACCATGCCGTCGAGTTGCCTGTTGGTGGCGGAAATCACGCGGATGTCGACCGGACGAGCCCGGAAATCACCAACGGGAACGACGCACTTCTCCTGTAGAACGCGCAGGAGCTTGGCCTGAAGATGGAGGGTGAGTTCACCGATTTCGTCGAGGAAAAGGGTTCCGCCGTCGGCGGCGCGAATGAAGCCGACCGAATCTCGGGTAGCGCCAGTGAAGGCGCCCTTGACGTGGCCGAACAACTCGCTCTCAAACAGCGTGTCGCTGAGGGAGGAGCAATCGACGGGGATAAAGGGCTTTTCGGCTCGAGGTGAGTTCGCGTGAATGTATCGCGCGAGCATTTCCTTGCCGCTGCCCGTTTCTCCCTGGATCATCACCGTGGAGCGACGAGGGGCAAGATCAAGAGCCGTTTGCTTTACGTCCGACATCGAAGGCGATTCACCCACCAATTGCGAGTGATCGAGAGATGGTTGGACGCTGTTAAGGCCGCTGGCAGTTTGTAATTCCATATGCATTTCCCACACCGGACCGTATACAGAATACCCCGGCTTTTCAGGAATACAACGTTGAAAATGCTAACTGGTTCTTTCCTATTCGATAAAATCGACCAAAAAGGGTTAAAATAAATTCCCCCACCTCCAGGCGATGTAAACAGCGTTGGTTTCCAGGCTTTCCTACACGCGTAAGTCCATGTTTTGACTGAGATAAGCCTGATACTTGTTGCAAATCGGGGCAATCACTTCGGAAGAAAATCGTTCCACCTGCTGGGGCGCGCGGCCGATAAACTTTGCCGGATCCAATAGCGAGTTGAGGTCGATTCCGGCAAACGCTGGCTCCTGGGCCAGACGCTGAAGCAAATCGTTCGGTTGGCCAAGTTCTTTCACCTGACGGCCGGCAGCCTGCGAGTGTCGACGGATAATCTCATGGAGAGCCTGCCGATCGCCACCAGCACGAACGCCCGCCATCAGAATCTCTTCTGTGGCCATGAATGGAAGCTCGGCCATAACAGAAGCTTGTATCGTTTTCGGATAGACGACCAAGCCGCGTGCGACGTTGGTGGTAATCAATAGACAGCCATCGGTGGCCAGGAAAGCTTCGGGAATGCAAAGCCGCTTGTTGGCGGAATCATCGAGAGTCCTCTCAAGCCATTGTTCCGCCGCTGTTTGTAGCGGAGAGGAGGCGAGGCTGATGACGAACCTGGCCAAGCCCGTGGCCCGTTCGCAGCGCATGGGGTTTCGCTTGTAGGCCATTGCGCTGGAACCGATTTGCTCGTCTTCAAAAGGCTCTTCGATCTGCTTGAGGCCGGCTAAAAGGCGCACGTCGTTGCTGAATTTATGGACGCTGCCGGCTATACCGGCGAGAACGCACACGATCTGGGCATCCAATTTCCGCGAATACGTCTGACCGGTTGCCGAAAAAGCGCCAGAAAATCCGAATCTTTCGGTTATCAGACGGTCAAGCGCTTCGACCTTGGCATGGTCTCCACCGAATAAAGTCAGAAAAGAGGCCTGCGTTCCAGTGGTACCCTTGACGCCTCGGAACTGGAGGGTGGCGATGCGATGCTCCAATTCTGCAAGGTCCATAACGAACTCTTGTGCCCAGAGGATGGCGCGTTTGCCGACGGTGGTGAGCTGGGCGGGCTGGAAATGCGTGTAGCCGAGGGTTGGCAAGTCCTTCCACTGCAATGCGAAGCGGTCAAGCGCGCCGATGGTGGTGGCGAGCCGGCCGGCGAGCAGCTTCATCGCCTCCCGCATGATGATGAGGTCGGCATTGTCAACGACGTACTGGCTGGTGGCGCCAAGGTGAATGATCTCGCGTGCGGCGGGCGCCGCTTCGGCGAAAGTATGCACGTGCGCCATAACATCATGCCGCAGACGGTTTTCCCACTCCTGGGCCTTGGCGAAATCGATGTCGTCCAAAGCCTTTTCCATTTCCGTCAGGGCCTTAATCGTGATGCGAGTAAGGCCCAATTCGCGTTGGCAGCGTGCCAATTCCAACCATAGCCGACGCCAAAGGCCGAACTTATGGCGCGGCGAGAATAGCCGCAGCATTTCCTGGCTGGCGTTTCTGGTGGCCAGGGGAGACTCGTAGGTGTCGTGAGGCATATAGAGGCCTGGATTGTACCGTTTGATGGCACCCCTCGCGAGACTAAAGCGGTTTGACGACCCAAGACACCCCAATCGGCATTCATTGCTGGAAAAGGCCCCAATGCCTCCAGTATTCCCAATTTAATTCTCGGTTTGCGAAAATGAGGTTGCGAAAATCGACATCAATAAATTTTTCAGTCGGGCATCGAATGACCCATCCGTATCAAGCCGACTCGGTGGATGGCCGCCAAAGATTGGCGAAATATGCAAAACAGGGTGGGAAGTCCAGCATGTGGGTTGCGGTCTTGCGGCCGCGGAATTGAACTTGTTTCTCGTCACGCCACCTTGGCCAATTCCGGTTCCGGGACATTGTCCATTTGGATATTGCGCTGGGCCACCTTGCGATATCCCAATTGCTGGACGACTTCCAACACTTCGGTCCAGGTGGGGTACATTCGCTTGTTGACCTTCTTGTAGGTCTCGATGGCCATGACGAATTCGAATTGCTCGGGTGTCATCTCGCCCTCCTCGGCGGCGCGGCGGTCGTCGGAAAGCCTGCGGCCGGGGCCGCGGCGACGTTCAAGGCCCGTGGAAGCGCGGCGTTCCGCGACGCGGCGCTGGGGGCCGGTGTGGCCGGATTCGGCGAGCGTCTTTTGGCGGCGCTGCAGGCCGGTGCGGCGGTCGAGCACCGATTGGCGGCGATCGGGGCCGGGCTTTCGCTGGTTCAATGGGGCAACATTGCATTCCAGTCCGGTAATACCCGCCTTGGTCTTGGCAGGGGCGGACTGTTGCTCGGGGGTATCCTTCGGCTTCATCGAATAAACCTCATCCCCTCCATCGAATCGCCGAGGCGGAGACTTTAGGGCCGAAATATGTCCGGGAATGAAGGAGCACGGCGTCCGATCGAGGCGCTTGGGCACTTCGACCGCGGGAGTGGCCTGCGCGTCATTTCACTAAGCGTCGAACCGGCGTTATACATGAAGTCGATGACGGAAAGCAGCGGCATGGACACAATCGGCAACAAACCCTCTCGAGGCGAGGTCATTGCCCTCTCCCACGGAACAGATCGCGCCTTGACTTGCACGGCGTTGGCGGTGTTTGCCGTGGCGCTGGGGAAGGCCGTCGACGTCAACGATGGAGACTATAGCGGCCAGGCGATTTTCTGGGTGACGGTGAGCGTGGCGTTGTGCGTGGCGGGGATTGTCGGGCCGCGTTGGCCGGGCGTGGAAGGCTTATGTCGGCGCAGGCTGCCGATGCTGCTGGCGGTTTGCGTTGCCATCGAGATGTATTTCCTATTGCGACGAGTGGGCAACGACGAGCAGATCAAGCTGGCGTTTATCGCGGTGGGGTTTCTGGGATTGCTGCAGTTTTTCAAATTGCGCGGCCTGCGGGCGCCGCTGATGGTGGTGATGATCTTGGCGTGTTGCGTGGCTGGGGAAATCGCGTTCAACTATCACGCGAAGGATCCTGGAATCGACGTGTTCATGTTTCAGATGAACGGCTGCTGGGCGCTGCGGCACGGGCTGAATCCGTACACGTTCCGGTATCCGAGCATGTATCCGCCGGGGACCCCGTATTACGGGGCCGGAGTGGTGGATGCGCACGGGATTCTGACGGTGGGATTTCCGTATCCGCCGTTGAGTTTGTTGATGACGTTGCCGGGGTATTTGCTGGGGGGGGACGTTCGGTATTCGGATGTGGCGGCGATGGGCCTTTCGGCGGGCCTGATCGCCTTGGCGCGGCCGGGCCGGGTGGCGGCGCTGGCGGCCACCATGCTGCTGCTAATGCCTCGGTCCGTATATGTTCTCAATCTTGCGTGGACGGAGCCGCTGCTCGTCCTGACGTTTTCTTTTGTCATGTTCTGCCTGTGCCGCTGGCCGAAGGCGGCGCCATACGCGCTCGGGTTATATTTTTCGACGAAACAATACACGATCCTGACCCTGCCGCTGTTGCCGTTGCTCGTCGAAGGGCCGAACCATTGGAGAATGGCGGGAAGGGTTTTGGTTAAGGCGGGTCTGGTGGTTGCGGCGATCAATCTGCCGTTCCTTCTCTGGAACGCGCACGAATTCATCCGTGCGGTGTTTGTCTTCCAACTACTCCAGCCGTTCCGGAACGATGCTCTCAGCTACCTGGTTTTGATTCACAACTGGAAGCCCGGATTGCCGCTGCCAATGTGGATATCGCTTGTGCCGCTGGTGATAATGATTCCCGTATGTCTGCGGCGGGCGGCCAGTTCGCCAGCCGGGTTTGCGGCGGCGGCGGCGCTGGTCCATCTGCTATTTTTCGCGTTCAACAAGCAGGCGTTCGCCAACTATTACTATTTTGTGTTCGCCACGGCGTGCTGGTCGATCGCGGCGGCAAATATCGCCAAACCGTCAGCCGTCATTTCCCCCGTTCAATGAATAATCGCTCGACCAGTCGCGTCTGCACCGTCCAGGTCAATCCGGTCTGCTGCTGAATATGTTGGCATACGAACGTGGCATCGGGGACTCCGTTACCAATATAATTGATCCGCCAATGCAGTTGCTGCGGTAGGTTCGTCGCTTCGATACTCACCGATTTTCCGATGAACTCCCCGATTTCGTCTGCCAGCAGATCGACAGGGCCTGCCCTCACCTCTTTGGAGTTGCCGTTCGACGTCTCGCCGTAGACTTCGATATTCTGGTCTGCCTTCCCAGTTGAGGGTCGCCATCTTCCCCTAAAGACGATCACCGGACGTTCAACTTGCCGAAATGTCAGCGTCACCGGATACCCGGTCGCTTGCGAGATTAGTTTCGCAAGCGGTATCTCCAATTGCTCGGGATCCGCGTTTGGATTGAAAACGAAATCACCGGGAATTACCGTTTTCTCTACGTCCGGATCTCCCTCAACGTCCTGGGACCAAACCTTGAGGATGGGATAGACAAGGCCAGTGACGTCATACCAATTTGGTCCAGGGATGTCCGACGTTATCAATGGCTTTCCTTTCCACCAGAAAACCACCATCGCTTTCGGTGATCTCGTGAACCCCGATGGTTTGTAAACTTCCTCCCGCACTTTATCGAACGGAGGCGGCACCCAGCGAAGCAGTTCATTTCCACGCAGGCCATAGACCTGTTCGAGCACTGATGTCGGCCGCGTCTGCGCGGGCGGCGTCGCGACCGCGATCTCCGGCCCTGGCGGTGAAACAAACGCCACCCATACCACCGCCGTGCCGGCCGTTCCCATTAAGAGCGCAATGATCGCCACCACCGCCGCGATTTTAATTTTCGTCATGGCCATGAGATAAACCGCGCCTTTCAGTGCCGAAGCAACCCCGGTTGGCACCGGCGCGCCGCCGGATGCGCTCAAGGCCACACGGCTCACATGAGCACTGAGCGCCGCCGAAGCCGCCGGTGCACCGAATGCCGACGCGGCCGTCAAACTTTCCTCCGATGCAACGACCCCCAATTTTTCCCGCAGCCGGGCGATCGCCCGCGCGACGCGCTTTTTCGCCGCCTCGTCGGAAACGCCCAGAGCCCGCGACATCGCGGCAAAATCCAAGCCCTGATAGAACCGGAGGAGGATGGCGACCCGATCATTTTCCGAAAGCCGCGCCACCGCGGAATCCAAATCGTCGGCGAGCGGCGGCGGCGCGTAAGACGCCGGCCGCTCGAGGGCGGCCAATTGTTCATGCCGCCGCATTCGCCGCCGGGATCGCGAGATCGACCTCACCGTGTAGCCCAGCGCCATGAACAACCAACCCGACACCTTCTGCTGCGGTTTCATTTTTTTCGCTCTTTGGCATAACAGCACGAACACCGTCTGGGTGGCATCCTCTGCCAGGTGCGCATCCCGCAGTTGCCGAAACGCCGCCGCGTAAACCCAGCCGGAATGTCGTTCCACCAGCGAACGAAACGCCGATTCCGACCCATCGCGTGCAAACGCGCCGAGCAGCGCCCCGTCGTCGGTTTCCGCCGTCTCACACATCACTGGCCTCATTGAAAGGTTCCATGCCCGCCCACTGGGTTTCCGGGACAACGATTTGGAAGTTTTCCTCCGACATGCAGTCACATGCCGCCAAGACTCATGTCCCCCACGCAATCGGCCGATAATAGGGTTATCGGACCATGATTGCCCGCAGGTTCTCCATTTTCGTGGGTCTTTTGGCCATTTTCATGACGGCGGGGCCGGCGCATGCCGGGCGGATTCTGAAGGTGGTGGACTTCGAGGAACGGCGGCTAGGGAACATGGAAGACCTGCCCATGCACTGGACCAAGGTCGCCGGGCCGGGGTTGCCCGATTACGTCAACGGCAAGCTGGCGGATGACGCGACGCATGGCGGGCAATGGAGCTTCCGGTTCGATCTCAACGGGGGGTCGCTGATCTATCGGTACGACCCGCGGCAACTTCCGATCCGCCAAGGCGCCCATTACCGCGTCGATTGTTTTGTTCAAACGACGGTCTTGCCGCATGCCCGCGCTAGAATCACGGCGTATTTCACGGACCAGGATGGAATTGCCATCACGGAGTCCACCCGCCACTCCGAACTGTACGCGGCGAAAGCGGAAAGCGAGGGGTGGCAGGAGTTGTCGCTGGAAGTGTCGGCGCGGAATCGTTCGGCGGCGTTTCTGGCGGTGCAGCTTGAACTGCTTCAGCCGAGCATCTACGCCCCGGGCAAGCCGGGGGAGAAGACGCTGTTCGACGAGGACGTTTACGGCTCGGCGTGGTTTGACGATCTGACCATCTCGCAAGTGCCGGAGGTGACGCTCAGTTCCAATCACTCCGGCAACGTCTTTCGCCGCAGCGATCCGCTTCAACTTTCGGTGCTGGTGAACGACCGGTTCACGGACGATCTGGCGGGGCAACTGATCGTCACCGACGCCGGCCACGCCGTGATCTATCAGCACAGCGGAGCGCTGGACATGGCCAGCGCGCAAGAACTGGGGCCGGGATTGAAGCAAATGCTGGTGGCGCTTCCGGAGCTGGCGCCGGGCTGGTACGACGCGGCGATGGTGATGACCAGCCGGGGCGAGCCGGTCGGGCGGCAGGAAATCCAATTCGTGCGGCTGGCGGATGACGAGTTGACGTCTCAGCCCGATCCTCGATTCGGGGTGATCGCGACGGACCTTCCGATGGAGGGATGGTCACAATTGCCGGACCTGCTGGGAATAATGGCGGCGGGACGGGTGAAGCTGTCGGTGTGGAGTTCGCGCGGCGACGTGGAGCAGGTCGATCCGGCCGGGTTCGACGCCCTGCTGGAACAGCTGGCGAAAAATGGGATCACGCCGACGGGCTGTCTGACGGCCGTGCCGCCGCAATTGGCCGGCAAAATCGGCGGCAGCGAATGGACCAAGCTGGCCACGGCGGCGCCGGAAACGTGGCGGGGGGAATTGTCATATCTGGTGGCGCGGCATGCGAATCATCTGGATCGATGGCAATTCGGGGCCGACCAGGATGCGGCGGATTTTTCGCAGAAGCCCCAGATGCGGAAGGTGTACGACCTGCTCTATTCCGAATTCGCCAAGATGGTGGTGAAGCCCGACTTGGCGATGCCGTGGCCGGCATGGTACGACCTGAGCGGGGACCTGCCGGCGACGGTGGCGCTGTCCATTTCGCCGGACGTGTTGCCGTCGCAGTTGCCGCTGTACATCCAGGACATCCGCGGGCACGAGGGTCACAATCTTTCGTTGAGCCTGCAATTGCTCGACGACAGTTACGGGCGGGAAGTGCAAATCCGGGACCTGGCCCAGCGTGTGGTGTACGCGCTGGCCGGGGGCGCCAGCCGGATCGACCTGCCGCTGCCGTTCTCGGTGCGAACGGACGACGTCGCCGAGGGCGAAGTTTCGGCACACGTCACGCCGCAGCCGAAGGAATTGCTCCTGATTATCCGGACGCTGCTGTCGCAGCTTTCGGGCGCGACATTCCGCGGGAAAGTGCCCAACGCAAGCAACGTCGATGCGTTTCTCTTCGATCGCAATGGAGAGGGCGTGATGGTGATCTGGAGCCGGGGGTTGGACAACGGCGTCAAGCCGCTGGCATTGAACCTTGGGGAGCATCCGCAGCGGGTGGACCTGTGGGGAAACGCGACGCCGCTGGTTCTGTCCGACCGGTCGAAATCCGAGGCGGTGGCGCTGGACGTGGGGCCGATGCCGTTTTTCCTGGTGGATATTGACAGCGCGACGGCGCAGATGCGCGCCAGCGTCGCGATCGACAAGCCGCTGCTGGAATCCAGCTTCCAGCCGCACGTTCGCCACATCCGCTTCTCCAATCCCGGGCAGGCAACGATTGCCGGCTCGGTGAAGCTCGTCCCCCCGCCGGGGTGGTTGCTGACGCCTTCGGTCTTCAACTTCACGCTGAACCCCGGCGAGTCGTTCGAGCACGAGTTGACGATCGAATTTCCGTATAACAGCTTTGCCGGGGCCAAGACGATCACCGCCCAGTTCCAGGTGCAGTCGGACCGCAACACAACGTTCAACGTGCCGGTGACCGTGAACCTGGGCCTCAGCGACGTGGGCATGCGCACGCTGGCGCTGCGCGACAAGGACGACCTGGTCGTTCAGCAAACGATCAGCAACTACGGCGACAAGCCGATCAGTTACAACGCATTCGTCGTTTACCCCGGCCAGCCGCGGCAGGAGCGGCTGGTGACCCAACTCGACCCGGGCCGGACGATCGTCAAGCTGTATCGTTTCCCCGACGTGCATTTCATCCTCAACGCGAAAGTGCGAAGCGGCCTGCGGGAGATGGAGGGGATGCGGATTCTCAACGATGAGGTGCCGGTGCAATAGGCGGCGACGGCGCTGGAACACAATGCGCGGCCGTTCTTGGCACAACGGCGTGCTGATATACTCCCCCGCCATGGAATCAATCCCCGCAACGACAGGTGAAACGCCGGTCGTCGAGCCATCGCTCGATTCGCCGCGACGCGCATCCGGGCGCCGCTGGCGCGTTTACGCGTGGCGGTCGATCGGTTGGCTCCTCATTGCGGCTGTCCTGGCACTATCTGTTCGGGAAGGATTGCGCCTTCGCCGATGGGTGTTTGACATCGCCGATCCGATTCGCTTCTCCGACGATACCAGTCGCGGCGTCTATTGGGGACTGGTCGCCAGCGGGAAGGAAGGATTTCTGAATCAATATGACAAGATGGACCCGCAGGTGCCGGAGTGGCAGAACAGCCTGTGGGTCCCGTGGTTGGATTACGGGCCGCTGCGGTTGCTGGTGATGCGCCAGTGGGGCGCATGGATACGCGCGCATCATCCGCCCGACGCCGGCGATTGGGATGGCGCGTGGCAGCGGCCGTACGAGTTCAACTGGCCCGTACTGTGGTTCAATACCGTTTTGGAAGGCATCGCGGCGATCTGCGCATTTTTCCTGACGTGGCTTTGGGTCGTCCGTGGAAGCGCCGGCGAAGAGCGCGGGCATTTTCACGGCGTCTGGCAGGGGATCGTCGCCGCGCTGTTGATCTGGTTCAGCCTCGACATCCTCATCAGCGCGCACGCCTGGTTCCAATGGGATTCCTGGGTCGTGCCCTGTTATCTGGCCGCCTGCCTGCTGGCCAGCCTGGATTGGTGGTTCGCGGCAGGCGTGGCCGTCGCCATTGGGGTCAGCTTCAAGGGGCAAATGCTTTCGATCTCGCCGATCTTCATCATCTGGCCGCTTGTGCAGGGACGATTCGGCGGAGCGATGCGATGGATTTGCGGAATGGGTTTCGGCATGGCGGCGATCGCTTCGGGATGGCTGGTGAGCTACATTCCACCGGATCGGCTCGACGCCCTTCGAGACACTCAAGCCGGTATGGCGGTTGGGCAATACCCGTCCGATCTATTCGCCGTCTCGCGCAAGTTCGACGTTCCCGCGGCCATCTGGCTTTTTGAAATGCTGATCGCGGCCGCGGCGGTGCCGTGGCTCCTGCGCCTCCTGATGCCGGACCCGGCTCCGCCCTCTTCGTCCCGATGGAAAGCGATTTTGCATTCCCGATGGACTTGGATCACCGTTGCCGTGATCTTCATCGCGGCCATGGTGTACTGGCCATGGCTTCTGCCGCAAAACCGATCGAGCTGGCATCTGGGTCTTTTGGCCGGCTTGGCGGTGGCGGTGGCGGCATTGCTCCTGCGCCCGCGGAATATGCCGTACCTCCTCGCCGCGGTCGCCGCCGGGGGATTATTCGCCTGCATCGCGCTCTTCCACGGCGGCACGGGATGGTGGGATTGCTCGATCGCCTATGGCAGCGTTCATTGGCCCTACATGGTCACGGGTCCGGCGAGCAACCTGCCGGCGATTTTTCAATTGCGCTTCGGTTGGGACCGGGAAGTCGATCAAATCGCCTTCACCCTGCCGGCCATTCATGGACATTGGCCCGGCTTCATCGCCGCCAAAACTTGGTGGCCCGCGGCCACTCTGGACGTCACCGCCAAAATGCTCTTCACCTCGATCTATGTGGTGATGCTTGTTCTCAGCGGGATCGCCATCGGCTTGCAGGCGCGGCGCAACGATCGCCGGATGCTGGTCGCGCTGGTCACGCCGTGGATCATGTTCTTCCTCTTCCCCGTTCAAATCCAGGAGCGATATCTTCTCTACGCCTCCGGGGCCGCCGCGTGCTGCATCGGAGACAGCGTCGGCATGGCCCTGCTGGGATTTTCACTGACCCTCTTCAGCGCCATCATGCACACGATCCGTTTGCTCGATTGGCACACCGCCGACCTCGCCGGCTTCGGCCAGAATCTCTCCACGGCCTTCCCCCGCATTTTTTCCCCCCAGAGCGGCCAGACCATGCTGCAATATCTCCAGCCCATGCATCCGGACATGGCATGGGGAATTCTGACGGTGGGGCTAATATTTTTGTATCTGTCGTTTATGCCGTCGCGGCGAAGGCCTCAGGCCTGACGACGAGTTCTCGCGGCATCCAGATTCCTTTGAATTCTCTCCCGCACAACTTCCCAGGGTTCGCCTTCGTCGGGCCTGGCCAAAAACGCGCGATATCGGCGATCCAGTTCGGATTCGATTTCGGGGGGAAGGGCTTGAGCGGAGTCGGTTTCGACGGAATCGATCAATTGGTCAATCAATTCGAGCCGCTCGGCGACTGGAAGATGCCTGGCTTCTTTGAACAATTCCGGCGATGACATAGCTCTTATTACATCCTATTTTGCCGAAACGCCTAAACCCGTATTCCTTCGCGTGCCCGTTCCTGTAATCCACCCCGCGAATTTCGCCTGCGGGATCGGACTGCTCATCCAGGACTGATCGGGCATGGGGTCGCTCAGGCACTGCTCGACGGTTCGTAGACTCGGAATCGGAACGGAAGAACGCGTGCCCTTCTGGGTCATCCAGGCAATTTCACGCTTGCGGTCAATCGCGGCTACGATCTCGACGGTCATGCGGGCATCGCCCATCACGCACTTGCAGACGGCGTCATGATTGCCCGCTCGCCATTGGACCGGAGCATCGGCACTATTCATGAGCTTCTTCGTGGCGATGCCCATTCCCTGTGCAACGGCCGCAAGGCCGATGGGAAATCCCTTCAGTTTGAAAAACTGAAACATTGGATCGTACATCTTGCGGGCGATGCCAGCCGCTTTCGGAAGGTCGCCGGCCGCGTGGCCTATCCATCGCAAATCAAAACTCAAACCGTTCCAGGCGACCAGGGCGTGTCCGGCGCGCTGCATCTGATCCAGGAAATCGAGCAACTCGTTTGCGTCCTGGCGATTCAGACTCGGCAGCGGCTTTCCATCGGAGCCCTTTGACAGCCATAGGCGCTGTTCGTCGCCGTCGACGTGGGTGGCTGCGACGGAGATGTCAAATGGCGCGTATCGGTCGATATCCTCGCCGGGCCGAAGGTCGAAGACATTGGAAATCTCGATGTCAAAGCCGAGAAGTTTCATGGGCAGATCTCCTGTACAGGTGGGAATCGGCACCAATATCGTCGGCTAATCCCCCCTCGGATAGCTCCCCAGCACAGTCAACTGCAAACAATGCTTCTTCGCCTGTTCGATGGCCGTCTTCATGGCGGGGTCGTCGGCGTGGCCCTGGGCGTCGATGAAAAAATAGTATTCCCAATTCACCTTCCGGCTCGGACGCTTTTCAATGTCCGTCAAATTGATTCCGTTCTCCTTGAATACGTCGAGCACCTCGGCCAGTGCGCCGGGCTTGTGGGCGGTGGTGAACATGATGGCGGTTTTGTCGTCGCCGGTGCGGCGGGCGGCCTCGCGGCCGATCACGAAAAATCGCGTCATGTTGTCGGGATTGTCTTCAATGTTCTCGAAAAGAATGTGCAGGCCATATAGCTCGGCGGCCTGCTTGGAGCCGATGGCGGCGACGCCGGTCTGATCGCGGGCCAGTTGGGCGGCGGCGGTGGTGCTCTCGGTGGGGATCGTCGGCCGGTCCTTGGCCGTGGCGCCGAGCCAGTTGCGGCATTGGCTGAAAACCTCGGCCTTGGAATAAATCTTTTCGATTTTTTCCCAGGGCTGATTGGCCAGGAGATTGTGGTGAACGATGAGCAATACTTCCGCGCAGATTTTGGCGGAACTGCTGAGGAACGCGTCGAGGGTATCGACGATGCCGCCGCCGATGCTGTTCTCGACGGGAACCAATCCGTAATCGACGTGGCCGCGGATGACCTCCTCGAAGACGGCGGGGATGGCGCTGAGGGGGACGTGCTCGACGCTGGAGCCGAATTTGGCGACGGAGGCGGCATGGCTGAAGGATCCTTCTGGGCCCAGGAATCCGATGCGAAGCGGTTTTTCCAGGGCGAAGCTGCCGCTCATGACTTCGCGATAGACGGCGTCGAGGCAGCGGTCTGAAAGCGGGCCGTGGTTGAGGAGCCGGACGCGTTCCAGCACGGCCTTTTCGCGGTCGGGGGCGTAGATGGGGGTGCCCTGCGATTGCTTGAGCTTTCCGATCTCGACCACCACGCGCGCCCGGGAGTTGAGCAACTCGACGATCTGCTCATCGAGCTGGTCGATTTTCAGGCGCAGGGCGTCGATGGGATCGGGAGCGGACATGCAGTGTTTTTAGCCGCCGGGGGGGCGGGCGTCAAAAGAAGGTCGAGTTGCGAGTTGCGGGTTGCGAGTTGCGAGTGAATTCAAACGCCTTGTTCTTGCTCGCAACTCGCAACTCGCAACTTCGGTTTTCACTTTCCCATCGCCACTTTCCCGTTGGCATATCCCGCGAGACCCGCATCATCCGCCTTTCCATTTTTTTCCTCGAAAAGAATCGCGGTCTTTGCGGGATTGGGGATGTCGGCCAGCCTGGCGGCGGCGGGTTTGACGTAGATGAATCCGTTATCTTTCCCGGTGCGGGGATTGTGGAAGATCTCGGGACCGGGGACGAGGCTGGCTTTTGCCAGGTCGTCGAGCGTCGCGGGAAGGGCGTGATTTTGCCGATCGTATTCGGCGATGGCGGAGAGGATCAGGCGCATCTGCGCCGATGCGGCATCGACGCCGGGATCGGTCGGCACCCAATCTGCGGCGACGGGCGTCTGCACAGCCTGTCCTGCCTGACCGCCCCCGCCAGCCGAGGAAGCCACGAGCACCGCCGCGAAGATGTTCGCCAAATCCTTTTCACCCAACGATACCATCGCGGCGTTTTGCTGTTGAACGGGCTGAATTAGGTCCAGGACCTGGACTAATGCCAGGGGGATGCCGGTGCCATTATTCGGCTGTTTAAGCTTCATGCGCGCTTGGGCAAAACCCTTGATAACGGCGGCCGCACCATCCTCATCCGGCGCTTCCCAGCGAATGCGGACTTTCGGATCGACGCCGAGCGTCGCCCCGATGAAGAGGTATTTGGCGTTCCAGAAGAGCGCGACCATGGGCGCGATCGGGTCCGGCGGCGGGCCGCCACGCATCAATTGTTTCCTCACCGGGTCGGAGGTCAGATAAAGGATCTTCAGGGGAACTTCCTCGCCCCAGCAGTTGAGGTTCTGGCGAATGTCATCGGCCTGGGGGCTGAGAGGGGCGCTGGTCCTGACCGCGGGGCTGGAGTTGAGTTGTGCGACGATCCATTGCCCGTCGTGGTCGATTTTCGCCGCGTTGGCGTTCTGGCGAAGCCACTTGACGGCCAGGTTGTCGCTGGATCCAACCGGCAGGCGGATGGCGATCGTCTCTACCTGGTTGCCGTTGGCGACGGCGACGCCAGCGCAAATCCGCTCGGCGCCCATGTTGAAGAACGGGCCGATGGATTGATCCAGCCCCATCGGCAGCGGATCGTTGGGTCCGAGCGGGCGGGTCGCGGGCCTGCCGCCGGAGATGACCATCATGGCGTTGTTCCATGCCGTCTTGTCGCCGGTCTGGAGATCGAGGACCACGACGGCCAGAAGGTCCCCGTGCAGGACCGAATCGGGAAGCTCATCGGCGGTCAGGGGCGCAACGGGAGAGGAAATCGCGGGAGGCGAAATGGCGGCGGGCAATGTCGCGGCGGGCTGGGTCTGCGCGACGGCAATTCCGCCAATCATCGCCAAGGCGATGAGGAACGTCAGACCGACAAGTTTGCCAGTATTTATCATGTTGATCTTCGCTCTCAATTCAGCGGTTTGCCGGCCAGCCACTCGACGCAATGAATATAGAATCGACCGTGATGGGCGTCTTCCAATTCCGGAGGCACGTCCTTGCCCTGCGTATAGCCGATGCCCACGATTCTTCCCTGGCCCAACTGGCTGACGTAAAGCGGATAGAGATATTCCCCGGTCCCGACGGCGTGATCGGCGGCGACCAGCATCACCTGTCTCATGTTCTTGACGCGCAGGAGCGGGATTCCCTTCAACCGGCCAACCGCACCGTTGGGGGTGAGACTGATGGTCTTGCCGATTTGGCCGGACAAATCGCCGAGCAGTGGATGACTGCCGACGATCTCGCAATCGACGGGGTTGGGGTTCCAGCCGAAGACGGCATCGGTGAATCCGGCCAAGTCATTGGTCCGAGCGACATAGCCGGGGGTGAGATAGCCCAGTTGCCGCTGCAGGAGCCCCATTCCCTGGCTCACGCGCTGCCAGATCGCCAGGGTAGCTTCATCGTGAACGTTGGCGGTGGCGGTGCTGACCAACACGTCGATCTTTTGCAGATCGTCGAGTTTGCCGGCATCCAGCGGGACTTCACCCGGGAAATTCTGGCGGAGGATTCGCGGCAGCGTGCCCTTGTCGGCGGTATTCGGCTCGATCACGGGAACCAAATGAATCAGCGGATCGCGCAGGGTTTTGAGAGCGCGAAGCTGGGACTGATAACCATAAGGCGTTGATTGCCGATGCGGCCCGGTGGCGGAGAAATCGCTCAGCAAGATGCCGACCTGGATTTGCGATTGCCCGGGCTGCGCCTCTGCTGCGGCATTCGGGGCGGTGGAAGCGGACTCGTCCGAGCCGGGCGAAAAGACGTATATCCTCACGACGAAGATGGCGGCGCCGACGGTCACGAGAAACAGCAGCATTGCCGCCAGAAGGCCAATCTTCTTTTTATCGGGCATGGGTCACGATCGCTTTCCGCCGTGGCGATTTTAACCGCAACCGGCACAAAGAGTAATAGCGCGGCGCGGCCGGGGATTGGGGACGGGGTTGGGTGGAGAAATCGCGCCGGGGTGGTCGATAACCAACCAAGAGGTGCAGGTTTTGTTCCAGCACTTGGTAACGCTGTTGCCGCGCCAACCGGGCACGATCACGTTGATCGTCGCCGTGGTGGGTTCGATCATGGGGCTGTCGCTCTGGATCGCCGGGGCACGAGTGAGCCGGTCGATGCTGACGCTTGCGGCGGTGGCGATGGGAACGGCGATCGGGATGAAATTGCCGCTGTGGTGTCATTGGCAAGTCGATCCGATGGCGCCGGCGGTGGGCGGAGCGATGGTTCTGGGCGTGAGCGCATACATCCTTCATCGGATTTGGGTTGGAGCTTGGCTGGGGGCGGTGCTGAGCATCTGGACCGCGCTGGTGCTTTGGGCGACGCGCGGGGCGGAGTTTCATTGGCGATGGCCGGAATATGATCCCGCCCAGACGCTTCCGCAATACCTGGCGAGCCTGTGGCAAAACGTGCCGGATACGATGCAGCAATGCCTGGGATTTTCGGCGGTGGCGGCCATGCTGGTGGGGATCAGCGCCGCGCTGCTGTGGCCGCGCGTGGGAATGGCACTGCTCTGGAGCGCCGCGGGGATTTCGCTGCTGTTGCCGGCGGCGGTGACCGCGCTATCGCGGATCGATCCGGAGATGCTGCTGCACGTGCCGCGCCGGACCTCCGACCAGCTCGCCCTGCTCGCCGGAATCGTCGGGCTGGGAGCCATCTTCCAATGGCGAACCAATCCCTTGATCCAGTCCGCGCACGGGGGTTCTGGGGGGAATTCCGACGGTAAGGCTCCTGACGGAGCAAAGGAAAAGGACGTCAAGCATCAGGCCGCTGATTAAGGGCAATTCAATGTTATCGCAAATGCTCGCGACAATTTCCCAGTCTTCCTATTCGTTCAAGAAGTCCGAGACTTTTTTCGCGGACGTTCCCAAGACCTGGCCGCACCAGCACGACTTGATTTCGTGGTGCCAGCAGATGACGCCCGGCGTGGCGGCGACGCTGATCATCGTGGGCATCGTGTATCTGCTGTTCGGCATTCAGATTTTCAAGGCCCTGGTGCTGCTGAACGCGGCGGTGGTCGGAGCGTACCTGGGGAACTATTGGGGCAAGGAAGGGGATGCGGCGACGATCGGCGCGGTCATCTGCGCCGTGGCCGCCGCGGCCATCGCCTGGCCCACCATGAAATACGCGGTGGCGCTGATGGGCGGGATGTTCGGAGCGCTGGCGGGCGCCAGCGTCTGGCATGCGGTCGGTCTCGATCCGAACGTGGTCTGGGCGGGAGCACTGGTGGGATTGGTCGGATTTGGAATGCTGTCGTTCGTGCTCTTCCGCGGCAGCATCATGATGTACACCAGCCTGCAAGGCGCGTTCATGATAGTGTTTGGAATTCTCGGATTGATTTACCAGTACCAGGATGGCGCCAAACAAATGACCGATCACCTGAAGCTGCAACCGTTCCTGCTACCGGCGTCGATTTTCATTCCCGCATTGATCGGCTTGATCTTCCAGCAACACATGACGACCCCACACGGAGCGCCCGGCGGCGGGGGCGGCGGGGGCGGAGGCGGGGGCGGGCACAAGAAATGACAGGCACGTTCCCGCATGCCGGACCAAGCAACGGCCTCACTCCGTTTAAAACACCGTTAGATATATTGATATCTTTTTCTCCTGACCGCCATCTGAGATAGTCACGGTATAGGTACCGCTGCCTGCCGTTGACGTATCAATGAGCAGCACCGCGCTTCCGCTGCTTTCAGGGTCTATTGAGCCGCTCGATGCCAGGAACGTCAGCGAGGACGAACTACTCGTGGCACTCCAACTTAGAGCCGATGCGCCGTCATCGAGAATTGGGAGACTCAACTCGATGTATTGGCCCGCTGGTGCAGCAAGTGTAAAGGCAAAAGGTGTTTGCAAAAGTTGCGCAGGCAGCGATCCTTCCGAGGGCGTATCATCCTGCGCTCCGGTGAATTGCGGCTCCACATAGGACTGGCTGTAATTCTCATAGGTATTGCCCAAGAGAAGGGCTTGAGGCTGGGTGGACACGCCAATAGTGGTACTGTAGAGATCACAAAATGCCACGGCCGGCACGCTCGTCGCGGGCGCCGTGCCCGCGTTAAACGCGTTCTGGTAAACGAACACGTCGGGATCTTGAAACACGCCAAGCCCCAATGCGGATTGCCCGCTGATCGCGGTGGTAACGACGTTGTGCTCGACAACGCTCAATGTCGCAGTTGTCTGCCCCGGCGTCCATTGGGTCCCGAACGCAGCACTGTCGATGTGTGCTTCATCCGGAACGCTTCCGCCAATTATGATGCCGGTCGGATTTTGCGTGTCGTCCGGATTCACGAAAGTCGGCTCGGTATCGCCATCGCCTAATCCATAATACATATGTGCATTTAGCGTGAGTGCATCACTCCATATCGTCGAATCGTTCCACTCGATGGTGTTGCCTCTCACGTTAACGCCTACGTCCGCCAAATCTCCAGGTATTGCGTTGGGCGATAAATATATTCCGACCTCGTGGACGTTTTCCATCGTGTTATTTGTAACGTCTATGAAATAACTGACGGCACCGGACCCAACGGCGTTAGACCCATAGAGAACGATGCCGCCATTCGTATTTTCAATCGTATTACTGTCAATCACAATGTTGTATGCGCCGTTGAATAGTTGAACCCCCCCAGCCGCTCCCAACCCGCCATTGAGGGTTAAGGTTGGCCCAGCCGCGGCGGTAGCGCCATACGGCCCAGTCTGATCCTGCAAGGTATTGTTGTAGATGACCGAATTTGTGACGGTGTTGCTTGTCGCGATCACGCTGCTGGTGTCGAGCGGTATTCGCAAACCGCCCGACAACGTCAGCGTAACTGAGCCTATTCCCTGAACAACGGACTGAACCGTCGCGATTTGACCCATGCCCGTGCCGTTCGCCACTATGGCGCTTTGGCCGCTCGACGGGGGATT
>Ga0209415_10006352_pt1 | contig 21044 bp, 18 predicted proteins | sample PeaSoiSIISIP2007_FD_187696 | JGI IMG/M metagenome (GOLD analysis project Ga0209415, IMG submission 187696) | Peat soil microbial communities from Weissenstadt, Germany - SII-SIP-2007 (SPAdes) (version 2) | ecosystem: Environmental > Terrestrial > Soil > Wetlands > Peat | place: Germany...
TGGCTGCACGGACTCGGCGCGGACGGGCATGATTTCGAGCCCGTTGTGCCGCAAATCGTGCGCCGGGGCGAGCGCGCTTGGCGCTTCGTATTTCCAAACGCCCCGGTCCGCCCGGTTACGATCAACGGCGGCATGAGCATGCGCGCTTGGTACGACATCGCCGGATCGGATAGAACCGCGGCCGAGGATGCTCCGGGCTTTCGCGACACCGACGCGCTCATTCGGCAACTGATCGCCAAAGAGGCTGCGCGGGGAATTCCCGCGAGCCGGGTCGTGCTCGCCGGCTTCTCCCAAGGGGGCGCCGTGACGCTCTACACCACGCTGCGTTACCCGCAGCGCTTGGCGGGCGCCATGGCGTTGTCCTGCTACCTGCCGTTGGCGAAAAGCTTGCCGGCGGAGCGCGCGGCGGCGAACGACGGCGCACCCATCTTCATGGCGCATGGCATGGCCGACCCGATGCTGCCGTTCCCGATGGCGGTGCAGTCGCGGGAGTTTCTGAGGAGCCTGGGGTACGCGGTGGAATGGCATCAATACCCCATGGCCCACTCGGTCTGCGAGGCGGAAATCGCCGACATCCGAGAATTTTTGAATCGCGTGCTGCCCTAACGGCGCGCTCGCGCGGACGGCCGCCACCGCAGGGCCGTCGCGCGCAATTATTGTTACATTCCAGTGACAGGACCATCGGCCGGGACTAAGCTTACCGGCCCACCACTTTAAGCGGAGCGAATATCGTGGCACGCACTAAGTCGACAACTAAAACGAAGCCAAGCGCGGCGGTGCGGCGGCTGAAAGCTGCGGCCAATAAGGCGGCTAAATTGGCAGACGATGCCAAACAGCTCGTGCGTCTGGCGAAAGCCGAGCTCAAAAAGGCGCGCAAGGCGGCGAAGCAGAGCAAAAAGGCGGCGAAACAGGCACGAAAAAAAGTGGAAGCCGCGCAGGCCGCGAGCGCGATGCGTGCGGCTCGAGCGGCCCGCGCCCAGGCGGCCAAGGCTTCGGAAGCTTCGAATCCGGTGAGCGCACCGAAGGCGGCCGGCGTCTCGAAGGCGAACGGCGCGTCGAAGACTCAGGCGGCGGCGAAATCCTCCGGCGCGCGCAAGCCCACTGCAAAGCCGCGACCGCTCGCAAAGCCTTCGGCGGCGTCGGTAGCGCGGTCGGTCATTACGCGTTTGCAAAGCGAGGCGGCCAACGCGCCTGCCGGGGTCAATGGGTCCCCGGATGTCGGCTCGCGGGCGGCAGCCCCCTAAGATTCGCCGGACGGGCCTCCCGCGTTGCGGGATGAGGCGGGTTAGGCAATCGGGAACAGGGTTGCGATCAGCACGGTCAGGAATAACGCCCCGAGCAGCCCGATCAGCTGTCCGAGCACCCAGACCCAGAAGGCCTTGCGGGTCGTAAGCCCCTGAATTTCACTAAAGCCCATGACCTGCAGCACCACGCTCCAGAAGGCGAGCAGCACATAGGCAATGAACTGAGCGTGCAGCAGCAATGCCACGAAGCTCTCGATATCGGGGCGCGGCACCGGCATAAAGGCGGCATCGCCGGCCAGCAGTGCCGTCAGCAGCCAAATACCCAGTGACACGGCGATCGGCACGCTGCCGTAAGCGAGGACGTGGACCACTTGGTTGCGGGTCGATTTGCCGCCCGCCCGGTTGCCCAACCGCTCGTAGATCTCGGCAAACAAGAACAGGCTTGCCACACCCATGAGCGAGCCGCCGATTGCCGCCCTGCCCACGATGGCGATCACACTGCTGGTTGCCGCGGCGTTGGTGGCACGGCTGAGCGCCAGCCAACCGACCATGCCCTGCGCCGCGCCCAATAGGTAATCGAGGCGGCCGATGGGTTGCGATGCCAGCTCGCGGAACACGCGCCGGGGTCGCAGCCATACGTCGTGCAGCGGACGGATCGGTTCACTTGGTATCACCCGAGCAGCGTACGCAATCCTTCAGCGCGACTCCAGCATCGAGCGCAGATGACAGCAGACTATTTCGGGGCTACTCTCACGGCGAGGAGTGGTCTGACTGTGAGGAGAATGCTGACCATGGCAAAGAAGAAAGGTAAGGGGAAGAAGCGTCCGGCAGCGAAGGCGAAGCGCGCGGCTGCGAGAACCAGCGTAGCGAAGAGGAAGGCGCGGCCGTCCAAGAAGCCGGGCAAGCGGAAGGTTGCAAAAAAGGCGATGAAGGCCCGCAAGCCAAAGAAGGCGACAAAGGCCAAAAAGGCGGCACCGAAAAAATCGCCGGCCAAGAGTGCGCCTGCTGCTAAAAAGGCGGCGGCACCTGCGAAAAAACCGATGGCGAGCCCAAAGAGCATCGCACCGCTGGCGCCAGCGCCCGCCCCTGCGCCCGTACCCGCGCCGGCTGCGACGCTGCCCTTGGATCTCGGCCACGAACCAATGCCGGCATTGTCGTCGTGGTCGAGCACGGAGCCCTCGGCGTCGTAGGCGATCGCTCGAGGGTGAGTTTAGGCGCGGATCAGCCCACGCAGGTTCGGCGCGGCGAAGCTATCCGGGAATACGCGGGTGGCCAGGGATTTGCCGTCGAGGTGCAAATGCTCGTCGAGCACACCCTTGAACACGCTGCGCAGGTCGAGAGTGGGCTTGAGGTCACGGTTCTCGAGCAGGACATTCGGCGCAAGGCCCGGCCAGTCGGCAATCACGCGCCCGCCGCGCACGGCACCGCCTGCAAGAAAGGCGCAACTGCCGGTGCCGTGATCGGTGCCGCGGGTGCCGTTCATGGCGGCGGTACGGCCGAATTCGGTGACCACGAGAACGGCGGTTTGCTCCCACAGGGCGCCCAGTTCATCCGCCAGGCCCCGTAGTGCGTGGTCGAGCCCCGAGAGACGCTGCGCGAGAGTTCCCTTGACGCCGCCCTGATTGGCGTGAGTGTCCCAACCGCTGGCTTCGATGACCGCGATTTCAGGCCCCTCCTCGCTGTGCATCAAGGTGCCCGCCATGCGCGCCACGCCGCTCAAGCGATCCGTGGCCGGCTTGCCTGCCACGACAGGCGGACCTGCCGCCGCAGACGCGGCCATGCCTCCGCCGGCATTGATGAGCTTCTCGGACTGAACGGCTTCGCTCAAGCGGGCCGAGAACCAATCGTCCTTGGAATAAAGATCCGCCAAGCGTGCCACGAGGTCTTCATCGATGTCCGGTGTCTCCAGCGGCGACTTGGACAGTACCGGTGCGTCACCGCGCAGAATCAGAGGCACATTGAGGCTCACCGCGACGGCCCGCTCTTGATGGGTGCCGCGGGGCAACGACGCCAATGCGCGATTGAGCCAGCCGTCCGCAGTACCCAAGGGTCGAGTTAGCCCGTTCTCCAGCACGTTTTGGCCGTCGAAGTGCGACCGGTCGCGGTAGGGCGAAGCCACCGCATGGAATACGACCAGTTCTCCGCCAAGGTATCGTTCGTGCAAAAACTGAAGCGCAGGATGTAAACCAAACAAGGAGTCGAGTCCGAGCGCGCCATCGGCGGCGCCGGGTGCGGCGATCGCCAATTCGCGGTGCAAGAGCGCATAGTGAGGATCGCCGTGGGGCGGCGCCGCGGCGAGCCCGTCCAATGCGCCGCGCAGGATCACGACCACCAAACGGGCCGAGCCGCCGGTCTTGGCGAACAGCACGGTTGGCAAGGCCGCGCTCGCGGCCAAGGCGCCGGCGCCCACCAGAAAGCGGCGCCTCGTTACGAGACCATGCGGTCGGGTAGTCATCTGCGCTGAAACTCCGGGCTCATCAACAATAGCGCCAGCGCTTGGCTGCCGGAGGCCGCGCGCCTGAGCGCCACCAGCGTGTCCGGGCGGGCGAAGCCGCCGAGGCAGGACGCGGCGACATCGAGCGCGCTCTGACCCTGCTCGAAGCGCTCGGCGATCCGCGATGCCCACAGCACGCGATGCATCAGTGCATCCGGGCCGTCCCAACTCTTGGCCGTATCGGCCCAGCCGGCGGGCGATCCCGGCGTATATTGCCGTTGTCCCAACAGATCGAAGCTGTGGATCACTTCTTGCGGCTTCTGCGGCGCCACGTCGAGGGCCCGCAACGTCGAAAATACGAAGTCCTCCGGCGTCTTGAATTTGCGCAATTCCGCATCCCATGCTTCCGGCGCATCGATCAACGCGGCATACACTCGCGGCAATTCGCCCCCGGATTGGCGGTAGGCGCGGGACACGCGCTCCACCGCCGCCGGCGGCGGATCATCCGCAACGAAGTGGCGAACCAACTTGGTGGCGATGAAGTGAGCCGTCGAGGGATGGGCTGCCAGGTCGGCGAGGACCGCGAGACCCTGCGCTTCGCCGTCCTGCGGATATCGCTTGCCGAGAAATGTTTTCGCGCCCGGTTCGTGCAGGTTGTCGCGAAAGTAAAAGCGGCCGACTTCGCCGCCGGCGAGCCGCCCGCCGGCGCCTCCGATGGACCACCCCGTGATGATTTGCGCAAAACTGGTGACATCTTGTTGCGTGTACCCGCCGTCCACGCCGAGGGTGTGCAGCTCGAGGATCTCACGCGCCAGATTTTCATTGATGCCGAACTGGCCCCTGGGTGGCGCGGCCGCTGTGCGCGGCGCCGAGTCGCGTGCCGCCGCCAGGCGCGCCGCGGCCGAGTCCGCGCCCGCCGAGAGCTGGTTGTCGAGAAACGCGATCATGGCCGGGTGCCCGACCGCGGCGGTCAGTAAATCGACGAATCGGCCGTTCACATGGGGACGGATCGCCTCGTTCTCGAGCGTGCCGGCCAAGCCGTAGATCGCACCTTTATCGGCGGAGATCGCAAAGTGATTGCCCCAAAAGTGCACCAGCCGTTCGCCGAAGGGCCGCGTCGTCGCGGCAGCGCTTTGCACGCGCGCCAGAACCTGGGCGTGATAGTGGGGCTGGTATGCCTCCCGCAGCGCGTTGCCCACGCCGTTGGCGTCCGCGGACGATGGTGCGGCGTTCTCGCGCTTCCGCTCGCGCCGCTCTTCGCGCGCCGCTATGGCGGCCGCGATGATCTGGTCGCAGGGCGCGAGCGTGCCGGCGCCGGCGCCGGCTAATGCCACCGCGCCCGCAGTCTGCGCCCGCAGCCAACCGCGCGGATCGGCCGCGGCCGCCTGCAGATCGCCCGGGCGGGCGCCCAAGCCGAAGCGCATGACCGCAATTTCTGTTTGCAACATGCCATAGCTAACGGCGCCCTGGGAGCACGGTTGACCGCGCGACGCGGTTGCGGGCGCGACTACCGCATTATGTCGCGCAGCGCGCCGTCGGCGCCGGCGTCGAACCACTGTTCTATCAAGCGGTACGATATCGATTGACGCGGAGGCAGGAGGCAGAGGCCGTTGGCGATGTCCGCGCGCGCAAACCAGCGTGCATCTTCGAGCTCCTGATCGCGGAGATGCACCTCCCGGGTCACCGCATGCGCGGTGAAGCCGAGCATCAGCGAACTCGGAAAGGGCCACGGCTGCGAGGAGTGATATTCGATTCTGTCGACGGTCACGCCCGTTTCTTCGAGGACTTCGCGGGCCACGGCATCTTCGAGCGATTCTCCGGGTTCGACAAAACCCGCGATTGTGGAGTATCGCCCGACCGGCCACGCGGCTTGCCGGCCGAGCAGTGCTCGCTCGTCGTCGCTCACCAGCACGATGATCGCCGGATCGATGCGCGGGAATTGCTCATGGCGACAGGCAGGATTGGTGCACACAAGCACGTGACCGCCCTTGGCGGGCTCGGTTCTGGCACCGCAGAGGCCGCAGTGGCGGTGCCGGCGGCGCCAAGTGACCATGGCGCGCGCATAGCCGAGCAGCCCCGCCTCATCGGCCGGCAGCAGCGATGCCACGAGTCGCAAGTCCTCGAAGCGCGTGCCCGGCGGTGCCACAGGCGAATCGGTGGACTCGATCTCGTAGGCAAAGAGGCTCGTATCCTCGCGCAACCCCAATAAAATCAGATCCCCGGGATGCGGTTCGGGCGAGATTTTCTTCAATTCCAGTGAGGCCGCGCGCGGCGGATCGCCTTCGGCGATCAGACTGCGCGAGTTCCAAACCGGCACCGCGCGGCTGCGCGCATCGGCGAGCGCATTCTCGAACCAGGCGCAGTCCGAGCGCAAATGGGCGGCCCGCTCCAAGTACGCACCCGCGAACACGTTTCTACTGCGCATGGCGCGAATTCTAGCAGGGCAGCCGATACTCGTTGACACCGGAGAACACGGTTCCAGAGGCCGTCGGCTCGCAATTCGCGCAAGTGGGGCGGCGTTTGGCCAGCAAATCGCGCAGCCGCACGCCGCCGCAATCGGCGCAGCGCGAGATTCCCAGCTCATCGCGCCGCGCGAGCGCGAGCAGCAGGAACCAGGCGTGCTCGAACGAGATACTCGCGGGAGCGTGCAGCTCGAGATAAGCCTCGTAGACCTGGCACAGCAGGGTGCCCGATTCGAGCGAACCGATCCGATAGCGCGACTCGAGCCCTAAAAAGGTGCCGCGCAATAACCCGTACACGACGAACAGGCTCGCGAGCTGCGCCGCTTGGAAATTGAGCTCGGGATTTCTGAAGAAAAAGGCCGCTTGGCGCGGGGACTTGCCGCGATGCCTCTGAACCGATCTTGCATTGTCGCTCATCACGTAGCTGCGGTAGAGCTTGCGGATCCGATCATCGCTCAAGCCCGTCCATTGGCGAATCGTAAAGGTGCGTGCCTCATGGCCGATCAGGCGTAGCGCCAAGTCCAAACGCTGCCGGTCGCGGGTGTAACGGTCGTCGGACACTCTCATGGGTGGCTCCTCGTGCGGCGTGCAATTCACGGGGTTTCGGGTCAAAAATAATTTGACAGAAATTAATCACAAAGCTAGCGTGCCTGCCAAGGGTTCGGGCGGCCGATTGACGATGTATTTGCAAGGAAATGCACCGCGGCCGGCCTAAAGGGGCCCGAATTCACGGGAGGGGACCGTCATGCAGGAAGCATTCGTCGGCGGTTGGGCGCGCCAACCCCATTTTTCGGTGGAGACGCTCGGTTCGGTGCACGACCTGAATCACCGGTTTCTGGACTTGATTGGCGCGCCGGCCGGCGATTGGTCCACAACCGGTCGGCTCAAGCTGCCCGGCGAGGTGTCCGCACAAGTCGCGCCGCTTTCCGCGGCCCAGAGAGCGGCCGCCGCGAATTGTCCCTACGCGCTGTTCGATTTGAGATTTCACGACGATGAGCACTGGCGCACGCGTCTCGGCAAAGTCGATCACTGGCGCATTGCCGATGAGTCGCTGCCCGAAGACGACACCGTCAATTTTGTGCGCCTTGCCCTCTTTTACGCTTGGCACGTTGCCGCGACAGCCAATCTCGCCGGGCAGCTGCTGCTGGGGATGAGCGAACTCACGGCGGCGGCGTTCCGCAGCGTGACCTTGAACCGTCTGCCGGCGCTGGTCGCCGGCGAAGTGGACACGCTGACCGCGCGATGGTGCACAAGCGGCGCCTTTTGGGGCGCCCTGGTGCGCGCCGCATCGCGCAAGGACGAGGCGCGCTTGCGCCGGGTGCAGCTCTTCGGCCTGCAGCTCGCGGCCGCGGCGCGCTTGCCGTAGCACGCCGGCGCCGCCGAAACGCCCCATGCCCCGCCGAGGCGTGCAGGTTGCGGCCCGAGCCTCACGCAGTTTAGTCTACGCGGCTCTTATGCAAGCCCTCGTCCTTCGCCAACTCACCAAGATCTACAAGAACGGCATCAAGGCGCTCAAAGGCATCGATCTCGAAGTCGCTGAAGGCGATTTTTTCGCGCTGCTCGGCCCGAACGGCGCGGGCAAAACCACCATCATCGGCATCGTCACATCACTGGTCAATAAGACCGCCGGCACGGTCGAGGTGTTCGGTCACGATATGGATCGGGAGCTCGAAGCGGCGAAATCCTGCATCGGCGTGGTGCCGCAGGAAATCAATTTCAACATGTTCGAGACCCTGTTCACGATCGTGGTGAACCAGGCCGGTTTTTACGGGATCCCGCGCCCGCTCGCCAAGCAACGAGCCGAAAAATATCTGAAGCAATTGCAGCTTTGGGATCGTCGCCATTCGATCGCGCGTTCGCTGTCGGGCGGCATGAAGCGGCGCCTCATGATCGCCCGGGCCCTGATGCACCAGCCTAAGCTTTTGATCCTGGACGAGCCGACCGCCGGAGTGGACATCGAAATCCGCCGCTCAATGTGGGATTTCCTGCGCAATATCAACGACGAAGGCACGACGATCATTTTGACCACCCATTATCTGGAGGAGGCCGAAAACCTTTGCCGCAACGTCGCCATCATCGAGGGTGGCCGCATAATCGAGCGCGACAGCATGTCGAATGTGCTGCGCAAGCTGCAAACGGAAGTTTTCGTCTTCAATCTGAGCGAATCGAGAACCGCACCGCCGCAGCTCGCGGGATTCAAGTCGAGCCTCACCGACGACCACACGCTCGAAATCGAAGTTTCCAAAGGGCAAAGACTGAACGATATCTTTGCACAGCTTTCTTCGCAGGGGATCGGCGTCAACAGCATGCGCAACAAAGTCAATCGACTCGAAGAGCTGTTCATCCGACTGGTCGACGACAGCGTCCGCTCCACCGTCAAGGGTACTTGAGAATGGCCGCTTCGCGCGCACGCACCGAATGGGTCGGATTCAGCACCATCGTCATTCGCGAATTCAATCGCATCGTGCGCATCTGGGGCCAGACCATCGTGCCGCCGACGGTCACGGCCACGCTTTACTTCGTGATCTTCGGCAGCTTGATCGGCAAGCGCGTCGGATTGGTCGGCGGCTACGATTACATGCAGTTCATCGCGCCCGGCCTCATCATGATGACGGTCATCACGAATTCGTTCGGCAACGTGGTGTCGTCGTTCTTCGGCGCCAAGTTCGGCAAACACCTTGAGGAGCTGTTGGTGTCGCCCATGCCCAATTGGCTGATCCTGTCAGGTTACGTGGCCGGAGGCATAGTACGGGGACTGCTGGTCGGGTCGGTCGTCACCGTCGTTGCGTTGTGTTTCACGCACCTCGCCGTGCAGCATTTTTTCGCGATTCTCTCCGCCGTACTGTTGACCAGCGTGGTCTTCTCGCTTGGCGGGTTCGTCAATGCGCTGTTTGCCAAGAATTTCGATCACATCTCCTGGTTCCCGACCTTCGTGCTCGCGCCGCTCACGTATCTGGGCGGGGTGTTTTATTCAATTAAAATGCTGCCGAGCTGGGCACAAATCATCTCGCATGCGAATCCCATTCTGTATATGGTCAGCGCATTTCGTTATGGGTTTCTCGGCAGCTCCGACGTCGATCTGCGGCTCGCCTATGGGATCATGGTATCGGCCGCGGTGTCGATGTTCGTGCTGGCCCTGGTGTTGCTGAACAAGGGAACCGGCATTCGCGAATGAAGGAGAGGACGGCGCACGAGGACGGCGCATGGGGTACGCGCACGGGGGTCGGCGCGCGAGGTCGGCGCACGAGGTCGGCGCACGAGGTCGGCGCACGTCTTCCTCACCGCCGTCGTTGTCGTGTATCGTGGGGCGGGACATTGCGGTAATTTCAAGGAGACGACTGATGAGCGAAGAAAAGCAGCAGAAGTTCACGGCCAAGGTGCGCCGGGGTTTGGTGTGGGTCCACGCGGTGGCGGGCGCCGAGCTGGCGAAGAAAAAGGCGGAGGCGCCCGGCGTGAGGATAGAAGGGTTTACGGCCAGCGAGCTCGCGGACGTCGAATCCGCGCTGACTTGGATCAGCCAAAACAAAGAATCGCAGGGCTCGACTCCCGGCTGACGTCGGGCGGTGCGTCATCGCGCGCGGGATCGCGGCGGCGTGTGCCGAGCGCGGATGCGAATCCGCGCATGAGCTTTCCAAAATAAATTCGCAGCAGGAGGCGTCGGAAAGGAGTGCATTACCCTAATGCCATGCCACGAAAACGTGCGTTAGTCGTCGACGATTCGAAGTCGGCTCGCGTCATCTTGAGCCGCATGCTGGAAAAGTACGACATTGAAGTCGACATGGCCGATTCGGCCGAGCAAGCGATCGAGTATCTCAATCACTATCGTCCCGATGCGATATTCATGGATCACCTCATGCCCGGCATGGACGGTCTGCAGGCAGTACAGGCGATCAAGGGCAACCCGCAGACCGCCATGATCCCGATCATGATGTACACCTCGCAAGAAGGAGAGCTGTACGTCGGTCAAGCGCGCGCACTCGGCGCGATGGGCGTGCTGCCGAAGCAGGTCAGGCCAGTCGATGTATCGAAGGTATTGTACGAATTGCATCTCTTGCCGGATCGCCGAGATTTGACCGAGCCCGGGCTATTGCCGGTGGAGATCGACGAGTCGGCTGCGTTGCCGGCGCCGCTTGCCTCATCGACGCAGTCGCCGGATTGGGGGCGCCGTGTCGAGACCGCCGTCAAACAACAGTTCATCGATATGCGCCGCTTCATCGTCGCCAGTTTCGACGGCTTCGCCGCCCGGATGGCGGCCGATTTGCGCCAGGCTGCGCCGGCGACGCCCGTGGCGGAACCGCCGCCGGCGCCTGCGCCCCAGCGACAGCGGATATGGCCGTGGGCGGCGGCGTGCGGCGCCGCGTGCCTGATCGCGGCGGTGTGCGCTGCGCTGTGGGAGTCGACGCGGACGGATTTGAGCATATCGCGCGCCGAACTTGCAGCGTTGCGTTCCACGAACGCCGAGTTGCAGCATGCACACGAAGATCTCGCCGCGGCGGTGACGGATCTTACGGCCGCGGTTGCGGCAAGCGCGGCGAATTCGTCGAAGCCGCCTTCGGCGGCGGTGCTGCCGCGTTCGGAGCCGGTTCCCTACGGCGAAATACCCTTCGACCGCAACCGGCTCGACGTGCTGCGCGATCTATTGGCGAAGCTCGAAGCGCAGGGTTTTCGCGGCGTAGTGAAACTCACCAGTCTGACGGGCTTGTATTGCCTCAGTGGCAATGCGAGCGACGGTTTCGCGCCGGCCAATGCGGTTTTGCCGGCCAATAAATGCGATCTGGTCGGCAACCCGTTCGAAGAATCGCTGTCGGGGCAGCAACGCGAGTCGCTGGCATTCGCCAACTTGATCGCCGGTGTTCGCCAGCACACGTCCGGTGCGATCACCGTCGCCTTGGAAAATGCCGGTTCCTCCCGCCCAAGCGTTCCATATCCGCCGCGCAACGAGGCGCTCACCGCCGGGGAGTGGAATCGGGCGGCGGCGGCCAACAACCGCGTTGAAATTACGGCGGAACCGAGCGTCTTAAAGTGATCGTTGCCGGCCGCTCGCGCGGCCGTTTGCGGCGCCCGCCCTAGAATGCCACCCGGACGAACATTTCGGGACCCTTGGTGCTGATATTGAAGTAGCCCGCGCTTGATGATTGGGTGGATGAAAGATTCGCTCTGACCTCGTTGTAGCCCAACGCGAACGACACATTGGGGCGGAACCGATACAGGGCATCGAGCTCGTACAAGCCGAGCGATCCGTCGAAATGATCGACGTGAACGCTAAGGTATTGAACGCGGCCGTCGAAATAGAAGCGCTTGCTCGCCACCCAGGTGGCGTCGATGCCGGGAGTCGGGTATGGCCCCGCCACATTTTCCAGCTGATTCAGGTGTACGGTCTCCGTCTGCACCTTCGCCTGGGCTGAAATTTCAACACTGGTGATGCCCAAGGTCGCCGCGATCTCGAGCTTCTCGCTGCGCCAGAAGGAATATCCGTAAGTGATGGTGAACAGGCGCAGATTGAGCAGCGACTGCAGCGGGTCACCGGGCTGCAATACCGCATCGCGAAACACGATCGGTTCGGCGACGATGGCGTTGCCGGTTCGGTCGAGCGTGAAGTAGTCGAAGCGCAACCGGTTTCGCTCGCCGGCGCGCACCATCACCTGGAATTTGGGCTCGATGTCCGAACTGTCGAGGCCGAACTGATTCTCCCCGTTGATGACCGTGCCCGGCAATCCGTTGCTGCTGTCCACTTGAAGGGTGGTCGATGACGATGTGCGTATGGCGCCGAGCGACACGCGTACGCGGTCATCGGTCGGACTCGCGTAGTCGCCGTCCGCATGCGCGAAGCTCGCGAGGAACCCGAGCCCCAGCGCGGCGATGCCGAATTTGATCATGGTCGTGCTCTCCTCAGCGGCAACTGATCCGTTGCTGCCCTCCTTGGTCTTGCCCCCAACGAGGGGCCGATGCGCTCCAACACGTGCGCGGCGGCAGCCCGCCAACCCGTGAGTTTGCCGCCATAGATACCGAGGACGCGCGGATTTGGGTCACGATCGGTGGTAAAAATGGTTTCGCGCGACCGGTCGAAGGCCGCTTGCGAGGCAGCCGGCAACACGCGCAGTCCGGCAAACCGCCGTACGATGTCCGCGCGGGTCATGGCACTAAACGCCGGGAAGTAGTGGCGCGCTACTGCAAGCAGATACTCCTCTTCCTCGGGCAGCGGCTGTACGCGATCCGGCTCGCCGTGATAGGGCGTCTCGGTGGTGCCGATCAAAGTCGCGCCCTGCCAGGGCATGACGAACACGGCACGTCCGTCGCTCGGACTCTCAACGTAGTAAATTCCACTCGTGAGCCGCATGGGCAATACGATGTGCGTTCCTTGTACCAGGTCGACGTTGGGTATCGGGATGGCCGGTCGGATGGCGCTGGCGACCGAGGGGGCCCATGGGCCTGCGGCGTTCACCAGGACCCGGGCGCGGCAATCGGTGTTCGCACCGGCGCATTCGAAGGTCACCGTGACGCCGTCGTCGTTCAGGCTCGCCGCCGTGAACTTCGCGGGCATTGCCAACTCGCCGCCAAGCGAGCGCGCCGAGTCGATCACCGCACGGGTCAGCTCGGCATCGTCGGTCTGCGCATCGTAATAGCGAATCACCTCATCGAGGTTTCTCGTTTCGAGCCCGTCGAGCGTCGGCCAATCGCGTTTCGGAACGCTGCCGAAGCGGGTGCTGGGGTCGAAGCCGCCCAGCAGCGCATACACGAAGAGTCCCAATTTCAGCTGCCAGGGGCGGCGGCGCGTATCGGCATAGATCGGAATGAAAAAAGGCTTCAACTCGACCAAGTCGGGCGCAACGCGTAGATGCACTGCGCGTTCGTGCAAACTCTCGCGAACCAACGCGAACTGGCCCGATTCGAGGTAGCGCAGGCCGCCGTGAATCAATTTGCTGGAGCGGCTCGAGGTGCCGCTGGCGATTGCGCGTTTTTCAATGAGCAGGCCGCTATGACCGGCCGCGGCGGCGGCCTGGAGCACGCCGGCTCCGTGAATACCGCCGCCCACGACGATCACATCGTATTGTTTCATCTGGCTCTATTGCGCGAACTGAGGCTAGGAGCCTGTCTGAGTATTCCGCATGAGGCGCGTTGCGCTCTGTAAGGATGCGGATGCAAGGCGCGAGGCGCAGCGCGTAGCCACGACTATGCGCAAGCCTCGCAACGCCGCAGACGCGCCTTGCAGGCGCAACCCTGTGGGGCCATGTGGAATACTCAGACAGGCTCCTAGGATGAGGGAATGCGCACGAACAAACAAAAAAGTCCGCCATTGTCGCCATTAGCGAACAACCGCCGCGGAAGGTTCATTTGGGCTCGCGCTTTTCCTCGAACTCGATCACGGGTTCACCCGAGGTGACCTCAATTTCGCCGTCGACGATCGCGCCCTTGGCGATTGCAACGGTGCGCGCGCTGACTCGGCCGCGAATCACGGCGGTGTAGGCGATTTCCAATTTGTCCTCAACGTTGACCCCGCCGACGATTTTGCCCGCGATGATCGCCTGCCGGGCCCGAACATTGCCGTGCCAGCTGCCGGTTACCGATAGAGTCAAGCCCCCGTCCAATTCGCCGTCGCCGTGAACCTCGCCGGAGACCACGAATTGACCGGTGCCGCGGATATTGCCGACGACGACGGACTCGACTCCAATAAAGGTGGGGGTCACCGAGCTGCGCTCGAAGAGGCGGCGCTCGAATAGGGGGTGCTGGAAGAGGGGGAGCTCGAAGAGGGGGAGCTCGAAGAGGCGGCGTTTGGGTTCGCTCATTGCCCCTTATTACCCCATCTGTGCGGGATTCTGATGTGACGAGCTTGGCGGCGCCGACAGACGGGACGAATCGAAGTACAATAATCGCGCGCCAAATGGCTGATTCGAGAGGGAATATGCGGATCGACAAAATCGTTTTGGTTGTTTGCTGTGCGCTGGTAATCGGACTTTCCGGCTGCAGCCGCCAGCAAAGTGACTGGCAAAAGGCCCGAGAAGCTAATACCGCGGACGCCTACGAGCAATTTTTGAAGAAGTATCCGAGCGGCGAATTCACCGCCCAAGCACAGGCTCGCGTCAAGGAGCTTTATCAGGAGCGCGACTGGCAAAAGGCGCGCGATGCCGACACGGCGGAAGCGTACCAGGCGTTTGTGAAGCAGTATCCGGAAGGCAAATTCACCGAGGAGGCGCGGATTCGGGTGGAGAACTTCACGCTGGCGCAGACGCCGGCGCCGGGGACCGCCTCCAACCGGCAGGTAGCGCCGCCGGGAGCCGCTGCGCCGGCAAAGCCGGCAAACCCACCCGTTGTTTCGAGCCAGAAATCTGCGGCCAGCGCAGCCACTCATGCGGGGTCCTATGGCATTCAACTCGGAGCCTTCAAGTCGGGTGCCGCGGCCGCCGACAGGCGCTGGGCTGACTTGCAAAAGCAATATCCAGAACTCCTGAAGGGACTGTCATCGAAGGTTGTGCCGAAAAAGACCGCGACCGGAACTCTCTACCGGCTGCAGGCTTTCGGCGTGTCGAAAAGCCATGCGCGCTCAATCTGCAAGAGCCTGAAGGCCAAATCGCAGGCCTGTGTCGTGGTGCGGCCGGCATAGCCGACCGCAAGCGGCGCGCATTGTCGAGCTGCGTCACCGGACTGACAATTCCTGTCAGTCCGGATGTCCGCTTAAGAATCATAATTTATTGAATTTGTTGTAATTTCTATTCTGGCATGGGTATTGCTTGCATCCATCACGTATGCAATCGGTAATCGTCGCCATGTTGAGTCCTCCGGATAGTCCCGAAGCGGCCCTGCTGGTGCGCCGTGCCGACGGCCAGTTCGCCCTGGAAAGAGTCGATGCCCGACTGGCGGCCGCCGCGCGCCTTGCCGCGAACTGGTTCCGGAAGAACGCAGGTGCCGTTGCCGGTACGCCGGCTGTCGCGGGCATTGACATGGATTAATGGGCCTCGACCTTTCGAGTGTTGCCCGGTTTGGATCTCCCTGGGCGCCGCGATTCAGCTTCCCCCGCTCGCGGCGCCTTTTTTTATTTTCTTATCACCTCACAGGCCAGGCCATTAATCGCCGATGCCGATCTGCCCCAACACAAAGGCGTACTCCATCGCGGTTTCCCGGTAGCGCACAAAGCGGCCGGATTTGCCGCCGTGGCCGGCTGCCATGTCGACGTGCAGCAGCAGAGGATTGCGGTCGGTCTTGCGCATGCGAAGCTTCGCGACCCACTTGGCGGGCTCGTAGTATTGCACCTGGCTGTCCCACAAACCGGTCGTCACGAGCATCGCCGGATACGGGTGCGCCCGGACGTTGTCATAGGGCGAATAGGACAATAGGTAGTCGTAGCAGCGCCGGTCGGCGGGGTTCCCCCATTCATCGTATTCGTTCGTGGTGAGCGGGATGCTCTCATCCAGCATGGTCGTCAGCACGTCGACAAACGGAACCTGGGCGATGATGCCCCGGTAGTCCTGCGGACTTAAGTTCGCAATCACCGCCATCAACATTCCGCCGGCGCTTCCGCCCATGGCAAAAACCTTGGACCCCGCCGCATAGCCCTTGGCCACCAATTCATGGGTGACGTCGATGAAGTCGGTGAACGAGTTCTTCTTGTTGAGCAATCGCCCGTCATCGTACCAAGCGCGACCGAGTTCCTGGCCGCCGCGCACGTGCGCGATCGCATAAACGAAGCCGCGATCGAGCAAACTGAGACGCGCCGGAGAGAAGTGGGGATCCATCGACAGGCCGTATGCACCGTAGGCATACTGCAGCAGCGGCGCGGTGCCGTTGCGCTCGAAGCCCTTGCGATAGACGAGAGACACCGGGATGCGGCTGCCGTCGCGCGCAGCCGCGAAGAAAAATTCGGATTGATAGTTCCCGGGATCAAAGTCGCCCAACACCGGATCGCGTTTGAGCAGTTGCCTCTCGCCCGTGCGGACGTTGTAGTCGTACACCGTCGTCGGCGTGGTGAGCGACGAATAGCTGTAACGCACGATGTCGGTGTCGAGCTCGGGGTTGACCGAGGTATCCATGCTATACGCGGGCTCCTCGCTCGAGATGAAAAACGCCCGGGGGTCCGCGACCAGCGCACCCGAGGCAAGCGTGCCGGGTTCCAGAGGGCGCGCCGGCAACAAGGGCTGGATGCTGATTCTTTTCAGGCCGCCGGTTCGCACGGTCACCGCGATGTAGCGCGCGAACACCTCGAAGTCTTGAATAAACGTATCGTCCCGGTGGGGGACCAGGTCCTGCCAGCCGGTGCGATCCACCGCCTCGTCGAGGGGTGCCTGCATGAGGCGAAAATTGAGCGCGTGCCAATTGGTGCGGACGATGAAACGATCGCCCAGATGCTCGATTTGGTATTCGTGATCGGGTTCGTGCGCCAGAAAGACCTTGAAGGACAGCGCGGAATCGTCGGCCTCGGCGTAGCGCCACTCCGAGGACACGGTACTTTCCATATAGATGAAGATGAAGCGCTCCGACTTCGATTTGACGACGCCGGTGTAAAAGCTCCTATCGGTCTGGGTAAAAATCAGCGTATCCGCTGAGGGTGCGTCCCCCCGCCGATGCTTCTTGACGTAGAGCCCGAGCAGGGTCGCGGGATCCTTTTCGACGTAGAGCACGGTCGCGTTGTCGTTGGCCCACGCGATGTTCGCTTCGACATTGTTTATCGAGTCGGCGAGGATATCGCCGCTCTTTAGATTCTTGATGCGCAGGCCGTACTGGCGCCTGCCGACCGTGTCCTCACAGAAGGCGAGCCATAGCGAATCGGGCGACACCTCGATGGCGTCCAGCCGGTAGTACTCGAGGCCCGCGGCCCGTTCGTTCGCGTCCAAGATGACCTGTTCCGGCGCATTCGGCGAATCTTGGCGGCGCGCATAGATCGGGTGCTCCCTGCCGGGTTCGAACCGCGAGTAATACCAGTAGCCATTCTTGCGATACGGAACGGTGGCGTCGTCTTGCTTCAGCCGCGCAATGATCTCGGCATAGAGTTTGTCCTCCAGCGGCTTGATGGCCGCCAACTGCCGCTCCTTGTAAGCATTTTCCGCCTCGAGATAGGCCAGCACCTCGCGGTCCCGCCGTTCGTCATCGCGCAGCCAGTAATACGGATCCATACGCTCGCCATGCGGCGATGCGATCGGGCGGGGGTGCGCCGGGGCCACGGGGGCTTGGCCTGGGGAGGATTCGCTATCCGATGGGGTCATGGCTTCGATTACTTGTCCTCGGTTGAGGCGGGAGTATAGTCAAGGTTACGGGCGCACCAGATCTCGTATATTGCTCAAAAAGCATGGGCTTAAAATGGATGGGGGGTTCCAATGCAGACCGTCGATCACCTGCTGCGCGCCAAAGGCAGCCACGTTTATTCGGTCGCGCCGACCGATTTCGTGCTGCGTGCGATCGAAATAATGGCCGAACACCATCTCGGTGCGCTCCTCGTCATGAATCAGGGGTCCTTGCTCGGCATCATTTCCGAGCGCGACTACGCCCGAAAGGTCATTTTGCAGAACCGCTCTTCGCACGACACGCCGGTGGGCGAGATCATGACCTCGCCGGCGGTTACGGTGACGCCCCGAGACACGGTGCATCATTGCATGCAGCTCATGACCGAGGGCCGATTCCGGCATTTGCCGGTCCTCGAGTCCGGACGTGTGGTGGGGATCCTGTCGATCGGCGATTTGGTGAAGGCCGTGATGGATGAGCAGAGCGCACAGATCGAGCAGCTGGAGCGCTACATCGCCGGTTGACCCTTGGTTGACTCTTGGGGCCCATCGGCCAGGGCCGGTTGACGACACTCGCCACCTCGGTATCATGAGGCATGCACTGGCGCAAGAGCCCGGTCGCCCGACCTGGCGCCGTCACTAACGCTGCGCGCCTAGAACCGAGTTAAGGGATTGTTTTCGCAAGATCTCTGCGGATCGACCGCAGGGTTGCGGTTATGCACGGACCTCTCATATGGCGAATGAGCAAATTGCCTCGAGCGGAATGAATGCGCACCTGCGGACGGATTCGCGCGGCCCGGATCCGCGCGCCGCGGATTGGGGTCTGTATCGATCCGCCTACGACAAGGACTCCTGCGGGTTCGGTTTGATTGCGAGCCTCGATGACAGCCCCAGTCACTGGGTGCTGCAAACCGCCATCAGCTCCTTGAACCGCCTCACCCACCGCGGCGCCGTAGCCGCCGACGGCAAGACCGGCGACGGCTGTGGACTCTTGATCAAGACGCCGGCGCGCTTTCTGCGGGCCGTGGCGGCCGAAGCCGGACTCGCGCTCGACGGGCAATTCGCCGCGGGATTCGTTTTCTTGGATCGCGACGAGCGCAAGGCGGATGAGGCACGCCGCGTGCTAACGGCTGAGCTCGAACGCGAGAAGATGATCGTCGCCGGATTCAGAACCGTGAACGTAGACCCGTCGGCCTGCGGCTTGGAGGCGCTCAAGACCTTGCCTCGCATCGAACAGGTGTTCGTCAATGCGGGCGCCGATATCGATGAGGCCACGTTCAATCGCCGGCTGTTCATGGCGCGGCGGCGCACCGAAAAAATCCTGGAGAGTGCGGATCCCGTGTTCTACATTCCATCGCTGTCGGCGAGCACCATCGTCTACAAGGGTATGGTGATGCCGCAGTACCTGGCGCAGTTCTATCCCGATCTCGTGGATCCTCGGATGGAGGCTTCGGTGGTGGTATTCCACCAGCGCTTTTCCACCAATACCCTGCCGCAGTGGCGGCTCGCGCACCCCTACCGCTATCTGGCGCATAACGGCGAGATCAATACGGTGCAGGGCAATCGGTCTTGGGCGGTGGCGCGCGGACCTTTGTTTCGCTCGCCGCTGCTGCCGGATTTGGGCGATGTCCTGCCGGTGGTTTCCCTGACCGGATCGGATTCTCAATCGCTCGACAATATGCTCGAGCTGCTGTTGATGGGCGGGCTCGATCCCATGCACGCCATGCGCATGCTGGTGCCCCCGGCGTGGCAGTCGGTCGACATGATCGATCCCGACCTCAAGGCATTTTACGAATACTATGCGACGCACATGGAGCCGTGGGACGGCCCTGCCGGCATCGTGCTCACCGACGGCCGGTATGCGTGCTGCACTCTGGACCGCAACGGTCTGCGGCCCGCGCGCTGGGCGATCACCAAGAATCGACACATCACCATCGCATCCGAGGCGGGAGTTTGGGACTACTCCCCCGAGGATGTGGTCAGGAAGGGCAAACTCGGTCCGGGTGAAATTCTGGCGCTCGATTTGCAAACCTCCGAACTGATGGACACCCGTCAGGTCGATGATCTGCTCAAGAGCCGCCATCCGTACAAGGTTTGGCTGAAGAAGGGCGTGCGCTACCTGCAAACCGATCTGATCGATCCGCGCCTCGCAGCGGAGCCCTTCGATCGCGAGACCCTCGCGCTGTATCAAAAAATGTACAACGTCTCGGCGGAGGAGCGCGATGACATCGTCCGCGTTCTGGCCGAGGACGAGAGCGAAGCGGTCGGCTCGATGGGGGATGACACGCCGATGCCCGTTCTGTCGAAGAAGGTGCGCTCCCTGTACGACTATTTTCGTCAGCAGTTCGCCCAGGTCACCAATCCTCCGATCGATTCCTTGCGCGAAAGCATCGTCATGTCGCTGCAGACGCAAATCGGCCCCGAGTGCAACATCTTCGTGCCGGCGCAGCAGCATGCCGAGCAGATCGTGCTGAGTTCGCCCATTCTGTCGCAGCGCAAATTGCGCCAGATCGTGGCATTGGCCGACTCGGGCGTGCCCCACGAGTTCCTCGATCTGCAATACCCCGAGCAGCTCGATCTGAAGACGGCGATCGAGGGGGTGTGCGATCAGGCGGAAGCGGCGGTGCGCGCCGGGAAGCTGGTGCTGCTCCTGTCCGATCGCTACCTGGTGAAGGGCAAGATGCCCATTCACGCGCTGCTTGCCACGGGGGCGGTGCATCACCGGCTGGTGAGGACCGGGCTGCGCTGCAAGTGCAATATCCTGGTCGAGACGGGCACGGCGCGCGATGCGCATCATTTCGCGTGCCTCTTGGGCTACGGCGCGACCGCCGTGTATCCGTATCTCGCCTACCAAACCTTGTTCGATCTGCTGCGCAAGGGCGTGCTGAAAATGGACGTCGATACCCGCCAGGAGCTGGGCCGCAGCTACCGGCGCGGCATCCGCAAGGGTCTCTTCAAGATCATGTCCAAGATGGGGATCTCGACCATCGCCAGCTACCGCAGCGCGCAACTGTTCGAGATCGTGGGTTTGTCGGACGAAGTGGTATCGCTGTGTTTCGAAGGCTCGGATAGCCGCATTCAGGGCGCGGACTTCGCCGACCTGAAAGCGGATTCGGAGTACCTGGCGCGGCGCGCGTGGGACCCTGCAATGAGCGTGAGCCAGGGCGGCTTGCTCAAGTACATGCACGACGGCGAATACCACATGTACAACCCGGATGTGATTGCCCTGTTGCAAGCGGCGGTCATGTCGGGCGATTACGGGCAATACCAACAGTATGCCGCGCTGGTCAACGAACGGCCGATTTCCTGCATCCGCGATATGCTGAAATTAAAGCACAGCGTGCCTGAGATTCCAATCGAAGAGGTGGAGCCGATCACGGCGCTCTTCAAGCGCTTCGACGGTGCCGGCATGTCGTTGGGAGCGCTGTCCCCGGAGGCGCACGAAGCGCTCGCGATCGCCATGAATCGATTGGGTGCGCGCTCGAACTCCGGCGAAGGGGGCGAGGATCCGCTGCGCTACGCCACCGAGAAGAATTCCAAGATCAAACAGGTGGCATCCGGACGCTTCGGCGTGACCCCGGAATACCTGATCAATGCCGAGGTACTGCAGATCAAGATCGCACAGGGAGCGAAGCCCGGCGAAGGCGGCCAGCTGCCGGGCCACAAGGTGAACGAGATGATCGCCCGGCTGCGTTTT
>Ga0209415_10006353_pt1 | contig 21044 bp, 15 predicted proteins | sample PeaSoiSIISIP2007_FD_187696 | JGI IMG/M metagenome (GOLD analysis project Ga0209415, IMG submission 187696) | Peat soil microbial communities from Weissenstadt, Germany - SII-SIP-2007 (SPAdes) (version 2) | ecosystem: Environmental > Terrestrial > Soil > Wetlands > Peat | place: Germany...
AGCTCGGGACCCGCGGGCTCGGATTCTCCTGGAACATGGGGGAGTTCTGGAGCCTGACCCGGGACGAACGTTTCCGATTGATGGAACTCGCTCCCCGCCTCGTCCATGGTCGAGCGCTCATCGCATTCCAGGTCACGGACACCTGTCTCAAGGACGTCGTCGCCATGGCCCATCGGGCCGAGGAGCTCGGATACGACTTTGTCATCTTGGCCTCGCCTTACCTCGTGACGAAGACCGAGGAGCAGGTCGTCGATTGGGTCGCCCGGGTCGCCGGGCAGGTCGACATCGGCGTCGCCTTCTACAACTCTCCACAGTTCGGGATCGTCCTCTCCGCCAAGGCGATGTCGCGGATGGCCGACCTCGAGACGCTCATCGCCATCAAGGAGGCGAGTTTCAACCTCCAACTGTCCATCGACACCCACCTCGAAGCCGGCGCGAAGGCGGTCGTGAGCATGCCGGACGAGGAGATCTTCTTCGTCGGGGAGCCGTACGGGATCCACCAGCAGGTGATGTTCGCGAACACGAGCGATTGGCGATTTGACACCACGTCCTCGAACCACTATGTCCGGTTCATCGACCTCGCGACCCGGGGCGACTGGGACGCAGCGCGTGAGGTGTATTCGAAGATCCGTCCGATCAAGGCCCTGTCTCGCAAGTGGTGGGGGCGGCTGGCCGGACGAACCGGGGGAGCCCTCCCGGTCCAGATGGTCAAGTTCTGGGGGGAGCTGATGGGAATGGCGGGGGGCCCGGTGCGAGCCCCGCTCGTCCCCTTGACTCCTGCGGAACGCGACGAGATGCGCCAGGACCTCGCCCGGGTTGGTCTCACGAAACCGCTGTAGGCGGCGAGGGAAGCGCGGGCGTCCGCCCACCCCCGAGTGTCGGAGGCTCCCGGGGCACCCCCCTGGATCGAGGCTCATCGCCCGTGCCGCCGGTGCGGTATCCGTTCGGGCTCGAAAGGGTGGTCGGTCGTCCCGGAGCTCCCTTCCCTCTCCGCCAGGGGCGGTACCGCTCGCGCGTTGAGCCCCAAATCTCGCCGGGCCCCTTACCCACCGGGGGGCTTCGCCATCGGGTTCAACTCCGGAGGGTCAGGGAAGGAAAGGGCGGGGGGGTTCCCCGGAACAGCTCCCTAACGCGCACCTCGAGTCAAGCCCGCACGGACCCTCCGCATGGTTCGGAGGGGCGGCTTCGCCCGCCGCAGTGAAATGATGCGAGCAAACCCGGGCAACTCTCGGGTCGGTGGCCCCCCCGCGTGCCCCTCTGTCACGGTCTTTGACAGGTCGCAATCCTGCGATGCCTCCGTCGGGAAGGCCCTTCGCTCAGGCGAGAATCCTTACGGAGCCCGTCGAGAGGGCCGGAGAGGAATGATCCGCACGAACGAGCTCCCGAAACGGAAGAACGCGCTCTAGCGCCGGGCGGCCTTGAGCCGTTCGAGCGGGTAGCCCGCTCGTCGGCACGCGTCCTCGACGATCCGCCGTTTCTCCCCCCGGAGGAGCCCCAGGTTCGCCCGGGCCGTGAGCGCGTAGAGGCGGAGCGCGCCTTCGCAACTATCGCGCCAACTCTGCCCCGCGATCCCAAGCGCCGTCCGCTGGGCGGACCGAAAGGCCGACCCGGCGCGTTCGGCCACCCGCTCCCAGAGTCCGTTTTCCGTTCCCCAGAGGTACTCGAGATCGAGGGCCCGCAGGAAAGCCATCCGATTGGCGAGCAGGCCCCGCTGGACCGCCGCCGTTTCTCGCTCACCGGTCTCCATCGCTCGCAATAGCTTGGCCACGTGCTGCGCCCATCCAACGAGCTGTTCGGCGACGTAGGCATCGCACGCGGGACGGACCGAGCTCCAGCGGAACTGGCGGGCCTCCGACCGCAACCTCGCCGCGGCCCCGTTGGGGTCCCGGAGTACCTTCGCGGAGCGCCATCCAGGAACGACCCCGCCGAGACGGGTCGGGGTGCGCATTTCACGGCGATCTCCGGCGACCGTCCCATATCGGACCGAGACCTGTCGGCCGTCCCGCTCGAAGATCACATCCCCTTTGCGTCTCCCGATCACCCAAAGGTCGATGTCGGAAGCTTCGCGGGCGTCCCCTCGAGCCCAGCTTCCCGCCAGCACAACGGCGCTCCGGCGCTTCGGGTCGAACTCGTCCGCGAGCCCCCGAGCGACCCGGAGGACCTCCCGCCCCGCAGCCCGCGTCGCGAGGGGGTTGCGGGTTCCGCCTGAAGGACCAGGCATGGAATGGCCGGGAGGGCGCCCCATGGCCTTCCCACCCAAGGCTTCTAAGCGAAAAACACCTCCGCTTGCCGGTCTGCCCGCCGTTTCTGCCCGAGCCCAGTCGGGCGAGCGCTTTCATCGGGGTTGCCTGGCATGTGGATGACGGCCGGATAGTAGATCTCTGACCGAATCCAACAGGAACTCCTTGCAGCCAGGCTGCGTGCGTTCCTCGAGGCCGGTCACGGGCGAAGCGCGGCCTTTCTCCCGAGCCCACGACCCTCGAGTGCGTCATTCGCCCGAGGCCCGGCAGTTCCTGAAGCCACTGGAGGGCTTCGAAGCTTTGTTTAAGCCCACCTACTGGACGGACGACGGATTTCACGCTTAAGTACCTCCGCTCTTTTTTCGTCCGGCGATGTCCAAATTTGTGCTGGTGCCGGGAGCTTGGCTCGGAGCGTGGGTGTGGAAGAAGGTCACTCCGCTCCTGGAAGAGGCAGGACATGAGGTCTATCCTGTCACTCTCACGGGAATGGGAGAGCGGGTCCACCTCGCCCACAAGGACGTCGGCATGGAGACCGCAGTCGAAGACGTCCTGAACGTGATTGAGTACAACGAACTCGACGACGTCGTGCTCGTGGGTCACAGTTTTGCCGGAAAAGTCGTGGCCGCCGTTGCCGATCGCGTTCCCGAGAAGGTGAAGCTCCTTCTCTACCTGGACGCGTTCCGTCCAGAGAAGGTCCGGACTCCCCAGGGGAGTTTTGACCCCCAGAAGGAGTTCGGGCGTGTTGACCCCGGTGCGTTGGGGATCCCGCTGACCGAGAGGGTCCTCGACAGTATTGGAAAGGATGTCCGTGGTACTGATCGAGCGTGGATGCTCTCCATGGGGACGCCCTGGCCCCTGAAGCACGCAAGGGACCCGGTCGCACTTTCAGAGAATCTCGACTCGGTGAAGTGCGCTTACATCTTCTGCACCGACAGCGGCGACCCGGTCGACGAGATCGTGCAGGGAAAATGGGGCAAGCTGGAAGGTCCCCACAAAGTGATCGATTCCGGTCACTGGCCGATGGTGACGAAGCCGGCGGAGCTGGTCAAGGACCTGCTCGCCCTGACCGCTGAGTGAGAAGCGGTCGCGGGCACTCGGTGCGGTGACTTCCCGAGCGGAGGCTCGGAAGACGAGGGAGAACCTGCGGGGGAGGACCGACGTTGCAACCACCACCGGGGCTGCAACCGGGACTGTCATTACTTTCACCCTTCGTTTGTGGGGGAAGGACCGCCAAGTTGTCCAATCGGTCTTGCCCCCGCGTTCTGGGCTGCCGCGGACGAACCGATACTTCCCTTCGCGGGACCGAGATTCAGAAGAGTCAGCCACTGGAGGGATTCGTCGTTCAGTTTAAGGCCACGGCGCTTGAGGGTAACCTCTGGTCGGGAACTCGCGGGCAGCGCGCGTTGGGATTCGCTAATCCCGGTTGGGCGAACATGATCGGTGGGCAACGGTGCGGCCAAGTTCGAATGTGATCGGACTCGTAAGGGTCGTGAGTTGGAACAACGGACCTGTAGACGACACCAGCGATTCGATGACCTTGGACGGTGACACTCTGAATTGACACTCCCGGCGTGCTCCTAGTTGCGTGGGGGACTCGATCACTTACGACCGGTCGGGACCGCTGGGGAGTCTACCGCGAATGACCACCGACATTCCGATTACCGCGGCGACACTGAGTCCGCCGGCCAGGAGAAGGAATAGTCCTCCCGGGCGCCCAAGGATCGGGGGGATGTTATTCACAGGAACGGGGCAGGGTGGAGGAGGAGCCCCGACAATCTTGGTGACGGAACCGTTCCCACCCACGGCATCGACCACCCACAGAGTTACGTCGAAGTTCCCGTAACCCGAGTAGGTGTGTCGAACATCTTGGCCATGGCCCAGATGCGACTGGTCTCCGAAGTCCCAAGTGAAATTGTAAGGCGGCGTTCCCTCTCCCACAGTGCCATTGAGGGTGACAGTTACTGTGATGGGACTGCAGGATCCAGTCAATGTCGAGCCCTCGGTGAAATTGATGACCAATGAGGAAAACGGCGTCACCATGCTCGGCCCCAACGCGATGGATGGAAGGCCCGCCGCTGTCGTGCTGATGCCGCAGACTTGGACTAGGAGGCAAGGGACTAGGGCCGCTGCAAGTGGGGACCAATGAACTCGACGGACCCACCTTCCTCTGGGTCTCCCGAACCGCCCGCCCATCAATGGCCGGAAGCGGATACCACCCCTATACCCTTGATGGGAAAGAGCTACCCTCTCACCTTCTGCAGCCCCTCTGCCCGTCCTCGACCACGCGCGCCCGTTCCCTCGAACGAGACTGCTTGCGGGCAGCGGCGCGATTTGGTTTGGCGAGCCACTGGAGGGATTTGAACCCCCGACCTGCTGATTACGAATCAGCCGCTCTGCCGCTGAGCTACAGTGGCGCGGCCAGCCGACGAACGAAGTCGGACTATAATGGTGCCGCCGGCGCCGAGGCGAGCGCGTCCAGGGCCTCCGTCAGGTCCCGCACGAGGTCGTCGGGCTCCTCGATGCCGAGCGAGAGGCGGACCATCGACCCATCGATCCCCCGGTCCGCACGCTCTTCCCCGGTCAAGTGGCGATGCGACGTGAGGGCGGGAACGCTCGCGAGGCTCTCCACGCTCCCGAGGCTGGAGGCGACGTGGACAAAGCGGAGATGGCGCAAGAACGGGTCGACCGCCTCGGGGCCGCCCCGCAACGATAGGGAGAGGACCCCCCCGCGTCCTCGCATCTGGCGGGACGCAATGGCCTCCTCCTCCGGAGCGTTCCGACCCGGATAGAACACCCGACGGACCGCGGGATGGTGAGAGAGCGCGTCCGCGACCCGTCGGCCGCTCTCGTTCTGCCGGGCGACGCGCAGGCTGAGGGTCTTCAAGCTGCGGGCCAGCAGGAACGCCGCGAACGGATCCGGGCTCGCGCCGAGGTATCCCCTCGCATCGATCCGCCGGAGCAGCTCCGCCGGCCCCACGACCGCGCCGGCGAGTAGGTCGCTGTGCCCCGCGAGGTACTTGGTCGCGCTGTGGACGACCAGGTCCGCGCCGAGCGCGAGCGGGTTTTGGTTGATCGGGGTCGCGAACGTGTTGTCGACGGCGAGCAGCGCGCCGCGGTCGTCCGCGACGTCGGCCCATCGATGCAGGTCGACGACCGAGAGCGTGGGGTTGGTGGGGCTCTCCAACCAGACCAGTCGGGTCCCCGGGCGGAGAATCGCTTCCGGCTCGGCGGCCTCGGCCATCGGAACGAACCGGACCCGGATCCCGAACTTCGGCAAGAGGTCCGTCAGCAGGTCGAGGGTGCCACCGTAGAGGTCCTGGAGAGCGACCACCTCGTCACCCGACCTCACGAGCGAAAGGAGGGTCGCCGTGATCGCCCCCATCCCCGAGCTGAACAGGCGTGCGTCCTCCCCGCCCTCGAGCTGGCGGATCGTCTCGGTCGGGCCCTCTACGGTGGGGTTCTCCAACCGAGTGTAGAGGTAGACCCGGCCGCGGTCGGCCGACTCGGAGTGCGCCGCCGGAAAGTGAAAGGTCGAGGTCTGGTAGATGGGGCCCACGACGGCCCCCGCGTTGAGCTCCGGCCGACGGGTCCCGTGGACGAGCCGGGTCGCGACCCCGGCCCACTCGGGCAACGGCTCGAAGGATCCGCCCCGCGGTCGGGGGGCCGGCGCGGGGTCGCTCATGCCGTCGCACTCGGGGAGGAGAGCCCGCTCCGTTCCCGCAGCATCGCGAGCCGATGGGGCGCTTCGATCTCCGTGAGGTAGGCCGCCACGGGCGGTGAGACGAGCGGCCGCCAGCCCCGGTTCAGGGCCAGGCAACGTCGGATGTGCTCGCCCTCATACTTTGGCCGGGAATAGATCGGAGGCGTCTCCACCGCATACCCAGCCCGTTCGAAGAGGAGGCGCGTGAGCGGGTTGTTGGTGTAAACGCGATCGAACGAAGGGAGGAGGGACTCGAGGTACCGCACCCACTGGGCATGCCGACGAATGTCGGCGACCGGGACCAGATGGACCCTCGGTCCGTCCGCTCCGCCGAGCGTCCGGTCGATCATCTCGAACCGTTCGCCGGCCGTGAACGGGTTCTTCCAGGTGAACGACTCCTCCGCGCTTCCGATCGCGAGGAGGAGGGCGGCGGCGGGACGTTCGCGTCGGATCGTCTCGACGACCTTCCAGTGACCGCGGTGGAACGGTTGGAACCGACCTACCAGGAGGCCCCGCACGACCCTGCTCACTCGGGCGATAGGTCTTCGACGTCTTCCAGGAAATCCTCGATGTGCAAGCATCGGGCGGTGAGGTAGTGGCGGCAGTGGCGACAGTGCTTGTCGTTGTAGGAGACGCCGAGACGTGAATTGAACTCGTAGCAGGGCCGGTTCGTGAACTTCTCTTCGTCGTCCTCGTCCCCCTCGTCGGGGAAGGGGACGGGACGGAGGGGGCCGGGCGGATGGACGGGGACCCTAAAGTTGCCTCTCACGAACCCGCGGGCCGGCCCTTCGGCGGCACCGATGCGTTCGAGGGCGCCGGGAGCTCGTCCGAGGACCGACTGGTGGCGAGCACCATCGCGGCGAGCCGCTCGAGCAGCGTGTCCTTCTTCGTGCCGGCGCCTCCGACGAGAGCGTACTTCAGTACGTCGCGGAGGGTCCGCACCGGAATGACCTCGATGATGCCGCGGTAGCGGGACTCGAGGACGAGGTCGTCCAGGTTGTCCTCGGGGATGAGCACCCGGCGGAGTCCGGCGTCCGCCGCTGCCTCGACCTTGGCGGTCACACCGCCCACGGGAAGGACCTGGCCGCGGACCGAGAGCGAACCGGTCATGGCGACCGCCTGGTCGACCGCAACCCCTTCGAGGGCGCTGATGACCGCCGTCGCGATCGAGACGGACGCGCTGTCCCCTTCAACCCCGTCGGACGTCCCGACGAACTGGATGTGGATGTCGAATCGGGAGATGTCCTCCCCCGTGTATTTCTTGATGAGCGCACTGACATTCTGGACCGCTTCCTTCGCGATCTCCCCCAACTTGCCGGTCGCGACCACGACCCCCCCGTTGCGCGTCTGGGCCGGTGTGACCTCGGCCACGATCGGAAGCACGATCCCGGAGAACTCCGACATGCCGGTCTGGGCGTTGATCGCAGCGAGGCCGTTGACCGTGCCGACCGCGGCGCCTTCGGTAGCGAACATGCGGTACTCCTTGCGGCGCTCGATGTACCGGTCGGCGATCTGTTGCTCGAGCGAGCGGCTGGCGCGCTTGGCCTTCACGACCTGCTCGGCGTGGACCATGGGGAGCCCCTCCGACAAGGCGATGTCCCCGGCGACGCGGACGAGGCCCCCGAGCTCACGAAGGCGGAGGGTGAGCTGGCCGGAACGGCCGCTGCGCCGCTGGGCTTCCCGGATGACCTCGACGATCGCGTCGTGGTCGAAGTGCGGGATCTTCTTGTCCTTGAGGACCTCCTGAGCGACGAACCGGACGATCTTCAATCGGTTCTCGTTCGTGTCCGGCATCGTCGTCTTGACGTAGAGCTCGTACCCGTACCCCCGGATCCGCGAGCGCAGCGCCGGGTGCATCGTCTGGACGCTGTCGATGTTCCCCGCGGCGACCAGGACGAAATCGGCGGGAACCGGTTCCGTCTTGACCATGGCGCCGGCCGACCGCTCGGACTGCCCGACGATCGGAAACCGTCGCTCTTGGAGCGCGGTCAGGAGCGAGTGCTGGCTTTCGATCTTTAGGAGGTTGATCTCGTCGAGGAAGAGGACGCCACCGTTCGCCTTGTGGATCGCCCCGACCTCGACCCGCTCGTGGGGAGGGGTCTCGAGGCCGCCGGACTGGAACGGGTCGTGCTTCACGTCGCCGAGGAGCGCCCCCGCGTGAGCCCCGGTCGCGTCGATGAACGGCGGCTTGTCGTCGGGCGTGTGGGTCACGAGGAGCTTCGCGACGTTCGCTCCCCCCTCGCTCCGTCCGCTCGAAAGGCGGACGATCGCGTAGAGGAGCACGACGACGAGGAGGCCCCAGATGAGGTCGACAAACTGGCCGGTCGTGAAGATGAGGTAGAGCGTGAAGGCCATGATCGCGATCGCGACCACGATGAACAGGATCGTCCGCTGCTCCTTCTTCTGGGCCGCTTCGAGCTTCTGGGCGGCGACGATCTCCTTGCCCTTCCCGGCAGGGACGACCCGGATCTTCGGTTCATTCGAGTCCTCGCTGTTGGGGTAGGCCAGGATGTCCTGGAGCGGTTCCTTGGGGAGGAAGTCGACCATGGCCCGGGCGAGCATGCTCTTCCCGGTTCCAGGGTCGCCGATCAGCATCATGTGACGCTTCTGGGTTGCCGCCTTGCGCGCGACCTCGACGGCCTCGTCCTGGCCGATGACCTGCTCCAGAAGGCGAGGCGGGACTTCGACCTGCGCCGTGGACGCGTAGGGCAGACTCTCGGCCCACGCGTCCAGCGGCTGCGGCGTCGAAGGTTCTGCCGGCTCCCCGGACGGTGTTTCCGCGTCTTTAGCCATGTCGGCGTCCCGGCCCCGATGCGTCGGGACCCGTTCCGCCACTAGAACCATGAGGGGTCCATATAAATCACTATAGGCCACGGATAACGTCGGCGTAACGTCGTACCACTCCCGGGGCGGTTTTGGCACCGGCTCGGGCGTCGGGGAGGTCCTTTGTTATCTAGCGCTCGGAGCTCCACCGCAGGGGGCCCGCGTGACCGAATTGTTGCTGGGCGCACCGGTGGCCGAGAGGCTGGATCGCTCGACCCGGGACGTCCTCCGGACGGTCCCGCCCGGAACCGAGGGTCCCTGCCTCGCCAGTGTCCATCGGGGGCTCGAGGGACCGTTCCGCCGCTACCTCCGCGGTCAACGCAAGGCAGCCGAAGCGCTCGGTCTCCGATTCCGGGAGGAGGTCCTCGACCCGCTGGACGGCCCAGCAGGGCTCGTCGCCCGGGTGCGCGCCCTCGACCAGGACGCTTCCGTCCACGGCGTTCTGGTCGAGCACCCGCTCCCGCCGCCGTACGACTTTGCGGCCGCCATCGGGCAGCTTCGCGCCGAGAAGGACGTGGACGGGGTCGGGACCGAGAATCTGGGTCGGCTCCTTACCGGGCGGCCGGGCCACGCTCCGGCGGTCTGTCTCGCCGCTCTGGCGGTCGCGCGCCATTACCAGCTCCCGGTCGAGGGCAACACCGTGGCGGTGGTCGGCCGGTCCGGGACCGTCGGTCTCCCGCTCGCCCTGTTGCTGACCCGACGGACGCCGGGCCCGAACGCGACGGTCACCGTCGCCCACTCCAAGACCCCCGACCTCGCGCGCGCCCTGTCCGCCGCGCACACGATCTTCTCCTGTGCGGGGAGCCCCCACCTGCTCACCCGAGCTGTCGTGCCCGAGGGGGCGGCGGTGGTCGACATCGGACTCGCGAGCCTCGCCGACCCGAGCCGCCCGGGCGGGGCGAGAATGGTCGGGGATGCCGACCCGGAATCGCTCGAGGGCTGGGCCAGCGCGCTCAGTCCGGTCCCCGGAGGCGTTGGCCCAGTGACGGTAGCCCACCTCATGTGGAACACCGTGACGGCTTGGCAGATGCAGACCCGCCCAGGAGCGCAGCCGTGAGCCCTCCCGCCCGACGTGCCGCACCGGCGGTCGACCTGAGCTGCCGCGATTGCCCGATGTGGTATGGAGGGGAGGACGATGGTTGGGGGCCCTGTTCGATCAAGAACCGTCGCGGCGAGGTCCGCTACCTGACGTGGGGAGGGCACGCGTGCGACGAGGGCTACGTCCCGCCGATCCCCGCCACCGCCTTCTCGAGCGCCGCCCGGTTGAGCGGCGTTCGCTCCACCTCGAGCGGGTCGGAGGTGGGATACTCCTCGACCTCGAAGGCCGGCCAGGGCAGACGAGAGGCCGCGCGACGCAAAGCCTCGGGGCCGAGCTCGACCCGTCGCCGGGCCACATCGAGCCGGTAATCGTCGACCCCGAGCCCGGCGCGACGGGCCACAGCGAGCGCCCAGCGGGGTAGGTCGGATGTCCTAGGGGGTTCCACGATCCCCAGCAGGACCGTCCCGTCCGGTGTGCGTTCGGCGAAGGCGGGGGCCATCCGCTCGGCCTGTCGTAGGAGCCGCTGGCGCAGTTGAACGCTGTCCTTGAACCGCGACGAGCAGTAGTGCACGGGCACCGAGAGCGTGGACTCGCGGACGACCCTCTCGGCGACCGCGCGACTTCCCTTCACGCCCCAGCCATTGTTCGGGTCGACGCGGTACCCGCGCGCGCGAAGCTGGTCCTCATTGGTCTCCGAGAACTCGAGCTCGTTGAGGTTGACGAAGTCGACCCCGATCTCATCGAGGGCACGGAGAAGGCGGCGGAGCTCGGCTTCCTTCTCGGGTAGGACCGGGATCTCCACCCCCCGGCGGATCCCCCACGACGGGGCCTCCTCAAGGACCGCGCGGTAGGCGCTCCCCTCGGACGAGAGCGGACCCCAGAGGTAGTGCGGGATGTGCAGCCGGAACTCGTCGAGCCCGGCGCGCGCCAACCGCTGGAGCTTCTCCGGGTTGGGCTCGTGGGTGTAGAGGTGGATGTTGTGCTCCGGACCGAATTCGGCCTTGAGCAGGCGGACGTAGTGCTCAACCCGGTCGATCGCCCCGAGCGGGTCGCCCCCCGTGATTCCGGTGCCGCCGGCACCGATCGAGCGAGCCTCGTCGAGGACGTCCCGGTCCGTGAGCACCCGACGCTCGTTCGCGAAGACCACGTCCTTCTGGTTACGGTTGGGAGAGACGGGGCAGTAGAAGCAGCGGAAGCGGCAGAGCCCCGTGACAAAGAGGACCATCTTTCGGCCCTCCTTGCACTGGGTGCAGGCCGGTGACAGTTCCCCCCGGTAGCTCGAGGCCATCGGCAGAAGGTGGACCCTGGCGTCCTGCATGAGAGGAGCAGGAGCCGGGGGCACGGTCTTAGCGATTTGGGTCCGCGGGGACGACCGTCCATTGGATCACGGGCCGGGTCCGCCAGCGCCCGGCGACTCTCGTGCGGATACCCTTGGCCGGCGCTCCAAGGGGAGGTCGGCCGCGCACGCGACGCGGAGGGAGTGGGCCTTGGCCAGCGGGTCGTCCGGCCTCCGGCGGGAATCCCGTTCACCCCGATGTACGAGCGGACTCCGGCCGTCGTTGGTGGCAGAATGCCACCAAGTGGGGTGCGGGGAGGGGCGAGGCTTAGCCTCAAATCCCCCACTCGACTGGTCGCGCCCGCACTCGAGGGGGCAAGACCGTCATGGAAATGCAACCGGGCCAGATGGCCTACGACCGCGCGAGCACCGTCTTTTCGCCGGATGGCCGCCTGTTCCAGGTCGAGTACGCCCTGCAGGCCATCCAGATGGGCGGCACCGCTGTCGCGGTGACCTACGACACCGGGATCATCTTCGTCGCGTTCCGCAATCTTCCTACGAGCTCGCTCGCGGAGTCCGGCTCGATCGAGAAGAGCTTCGCCGTCGACACCGGGCTCGGCTGCGTGACGGCGGGGCTCATCGCCGACTCCCGCGTCCTGGTCGAGTTCCTCCGCGTCGAGGCGCAGCGGCATCGCCTCACGTTCGGCGAGACCGCGCCCTACGCCGTCCTTGGGCACGCGCTCGGCACCCTCCTGCAGCAGTTCACTCAGTTCGGCGGCACTCGGCCGTTCGCCGTCTCCCTCCTCCTCGGAGGGTTCAACAACAACGTGCCCGGCCTCATCGAGCTCGACCCCAGCGGCGCGACGATCGGATGGAAGGCCTACGCGATCGGTCGGAACCGCCGCGCCGTGGCCGACTTCCTCGAAGAGAAGGTCACGGACCACCTGTCGGAGGAGGCGGCGTTCAAGCTCGCCGTCCAGGCCGTGGCGGAGGGTTCGCCGACCCCCTTCCAACCGGAGGCGCTCGATGTCGCGATCCTCGAGCCCAACTCGGAGCTACGCCGCTTCCTCCCCCCCGAGGTCGCCCGCCGCGTTCAGGGGCTGCCGTTCATCGGCGCTCCCGAGAAGAAGTCGGGCAACCGATAGGCACGCCGGTGCAGCTCCCATCGACCGAAGGCGGGCCCGCTCGGATCCGATCGATGAAGGCACCGAGCGTCCCGCTCTCGACCGGGGCCGCACGCACCCTGTTTCGCTACAACCGGAACGTCTTCGACCGCTTCGTCGCCCGGGTCGAGCGGCTCCCGGCCACCGCTTCGCGCCGCTCGCGCGGGATCGGCCACCTCTCGCTGTTCGACACCCTCGTCCACATCCTCAACGTGCACGAGGCGTGGGTGGGGTACATCCTCCCGGGCAAGGTCCGGTCCCTCCCCGCACGGTTCCGCGCACCGGACCGGCACCCAAAGGATTGGGCCGGCTTCCATGTCTATTCGACCCGCGTCTGGAGCGAGGTCGACCGGTATCTGGCCGCCCTGACCGAGCAGGAGCTTCGTCGGACCGTCCGCGCTCCGTGGATGCCGGGACGGTACACCGCCTCGGACGCGCTCCTCCAGACGACGTTCGAGGAGGCGCACCACCTGGGCGAGATCATCGGAGCGCTCTGGCAGGACGACCGCGCGCCGCCGGACATGACCTGGATCGACATCGGACGCGGACCCGTGCGCCGGACGGTTCGGGCCCGTCGGTAGACTAGTCGAGCGCCGGTGGCAGGTTCCGCTCGGCGCGGTCGAATTCCTCGCGCAGCCGGATCCGCCGGCGCGTCCGGTGGTAGGTCACCGCAAAACGGTGCGACTCGTCGCGGACGGCGCGCAGGAGCAGCATCGGGGAGGCGTTCGGGTTGGGCTTGAGGGGGACCTGGCGCCCGGGGAAATAGAGCTCCTCCTCCCGCTTCGCGAGCCCGACGACCGGTATCCGGTCGCCCGCGCCGATCTCCTCGAGGGCGGCGACCGCCGCCCCGACCTGTCCCGCGCCGCCGTCGATGAGGAGCAGGTCCGGCAGGATCTCCTCCTCCGCGATCCGTCGGAGGAAGCGCCGCCGAACGACCTCCGCGATCATCGCGAAATCGTTCGTCCCGGGGACGCCCCGGATCTTGAAGCGGCGGTACTCCGACTTCTTGGGGAGACCGCGCTCGAAGACGACGAGCGAGCCCACGGCCTCGTACCCCTGGAACAGCGAGATGTCGACGCCCTCGATCCGGTTGGGGATCGTGGGCAGCTCGAGGAGGCTCTGGACCGCGCGGAGGACCTCCCGGGGCGCCGGGCTCGGCGTCACCTGGTCGACGGTCGCGCGGGCGAGGCGCTCGGCCAGATGGGCCAGCGAGGCGTACCGGCCGGTCGGACGGAACTGCACCTCGATCCCGCGGGGAGCGAGCAGCTCGTCCAAGGTCGCATCGAGGCCCGCCGGGCGCGCGCCGGCGATGTAGATCTTCGACGGTGGCTCGATCCGCGCGCCATAGTACTGCCCCAAGAACTGGCGGAGCACCTCGGCCGGTTCGGGGACGTCGTCCGCAGGGACCCGGAGGAGGTGGGGCTCGGTCCCCCGGACCTCCCCGTCCTCGACCCGGATCACCCCCACCGCCACGCGAAGGCTGCTCGCGTCGCGCGGATAGGCGAGCGCGAGGACGTCCGACCGCCCGGCCCCCCGGCCGATCACGTGCTGGCGCTCCGCCAACGCATCGAGGCCGCGGAGGGCGTCCCGCAGGAGCGCGGCCCGCTCGAACTCTTCGCGGGTGGCGGCGGCCTGCATCTCGGACTCGAGCTGGGGGCGCAGGGGCGCCACGTTCCCGCGCAGGATCGACACCGCCCGGTCGACCTGCCCGCGGTAGGCGTCCGGGCCGATCGCACCGATGCACGGGGCGCTGCACACGTGGAGGTGGTAGTAGAGGCACGCTTCTTTCGGAAGGCGCACGCAGCGGCGTAACTGCAACAGGTCACCGAGGAGCTGTTCGACGCCGCGCGCCTCCCGGGCGCTCGTGTACGGGCCGAAGAGCAGGACCCCCGACCGGCGGCGCGGCCGGCGGACAAGGATCACCCGCGGGAACTCCTCCCCCACGGTGACCATCAGGTACGGGTAGCTCCGGTCGTCCTTCAGGAGGACATTGTACGGGGGTTGGTACTGTTTGACGAGGTTGGCCTCGAGGAGCAGGGCCTCCCGCTCGTTCCCCGTCGGGACGAACTCGACGCTCGCGCTCTGGGCCACGATCGTCCCGTCCTTCTCGATCTTCGCCCGGAGGTGGTCGAGGACCCGCCGCCGGAGGCTGCGGGCCTTGCCGACGTAGATCACCTCTCCGCGCGCCGACCGGAAGAGGTAGACGCCCGGCGCGTCAGGCCCGAGCCGGAATCCTTCGCCCGTGGCGGCCGCGAGCTCGCTCGCGGGAACGAATCCCGGGATCTGGGCGGAGGGCCGCTCGGTCATCTCCGCGCCAGGCGGGCGGCTGGGAGAGGGGCCCGCACCAGAGGAGCGAGGAACTTGGCGGTGTGGCCGGGGGGTCCCCGGGCGACCTCCTCCGGAGTGCCGGCCGCCACCACGTGACCGCCGGCCGACCCTCCCTCAGGGCCGAGGTCGATCAGCCAGTCGGCGGATTTCAGCACGTCGAGGTTGTGCTCGATCACGACGACGGTGTTGCCGCCCGACCGGAGACGGAAGAGGATCTGGAGCAAGCGGTCGACGTCGGCGAAGTGGAGCCCCGTCGTCGGCTCGTCCAGAAGGAAGAGCGTCTTCCCCGTTGGCGGGCGCGCGAGCTCGAAGGCGATCTTGATCCGCTGGGCCTCCCCACCGGAGAGGGTCGTCGCGCTCTGGCCGAGCTTCACGTACCCGAGCCCGACGTCCTGGAGGAGCTGGAGGCGGTGCTCGATCCTCCGGTGGTTGCGGAAGAAATCGAGCGCCGCGTCGACCGTCATGTCGAGGACGTCCGCGATCGACTGTCCCTTGAACTTCACCTCGAGGGTCTCGGTGTTGAACCGCTTGCTTCCGCACTCCTGGCAGGCCACGTAGACGTCCGGCAGGAAGTGCATCTCGTACCGGATGACGCCGTCCCCGTCGCACGCCTCGCACCGGCCGCCGGCGACGTTGAAGCTGAACCGGCCCGGGCGGAAGCCTCGTGCGCGCGCCTCGGGGAGCCCCGCGAACAGGTCGCGGATCGGCGTGAGCACTCCGGTGTACGTTCCGGGGTTGCTGCGCGGGGTCCGGCCGATCGGCGCCTGGTCGATCAGGAGGACCCGGTCGACCTCGTCGATCCCCTCGATGTACTCGTGCTTGCCCGGAGTGTCGCGCCCGAGACCCAGGTGGCGGCGGACTGCCTTGTAGAGTATCTCTTCGAGGAGGGTCGACTTTCCGCTGCCCGAGACCCCCGAGAGGGCCACGAAGAGACCGAGCGGGATCCGGACGGCGTCGCCCTTCAGGTTGTGCTCGACCGGTCCGTGGACGGTCAGCCAGCGACCGGACGGTGGAGCCCGGCGTACCGGCAGGGCGATGGAACGGCGTCCGGAGAGGAACTCGCCCGTGAGGGAGCGCGGGGCCCCGCCGATCTGGCCCGGTTCGCCGGAGTAAAGGACCTCCCCCCCGTGGATCCCCGCACCCGGACCGAGGTCGACGAGCCAGTCGGCCTCGCGCATCGTCTGTTCGTCGTGCTCCACGACGAGGAGCGTGTTCCCGAGGTCGCGGAGCGTCTTGAGGGTGGAGAGGAGCCGCGCGTGGTCCCGGGGGTGGAGCCCGATCGAGGGCTCGTCGAGGATGTAGAGGACCCCGACCAGACCGGATCCGATCTGGGTCGCGAGCGCGATCCGCTCGGCCTCGCCCCCGGAGAGGGTCCCCGAGCCGCGGTCCAGGGTAAGGTAGGTGAGGCCGACGTTCTCGAGGAATCCCAAGCGTGCGCGGATCTCCTTGACGACCTGGCCCACGATCTGCTCGTCCCGCTCGTCGAGGCGCAGGTCACGGAACATCGCGACCGCTTCCGACACCGTCATCGCGGCGACGTCGGCGATCGATCGGCGCTCGACCGTGACCGCGAGGATGCCCGGCTTGAGTCGCTTTCCCCCGCAGCTCCGGCAGGGTTTGAACGCGAGGAAGCCCATGTAGTATTCCTTCGCGCTCTCGCTTTTCGTCTGCTTCCACCGGCGTTCGACGGCCGCAACGAGTCCCTCCCGAAGCCACCCGCTGCCCCACCACTCCCCCGGGCCGTGGCCGACCAGTCCCACGGTCCGGTCGCTGCCATACATCAACGCCTTCCAGCCCTTCTCGGGAAGTTCGCGGATCGGGCGGCGGTAGTTGTATTCGAACGCGGCGCCGAACCGCTCGAGAGCGTCGGACGTGGGAGTGAGACCCCAGACCGCGATCGCCCGCCCGATCGGCTTGTCCTTGTCGGGCACGATCCGGTCCGGGTCGGCATGCAACGTCGCCCCGATCCCGAGGCACTCGAGGCAGGCTCCGATCGGGTTGTTGAACGAGAACATGCGGGGCGCGAGCTCCTCGATGGAGTAGCCGCATTCCGGGCACGCACGGCGGCTGGAGAACATCGTCCGCTCGCCCTTCGCTCCGCGGACGATGACCTGCCCGTCTGAGAGCTTCCGGACCAGTTCGACTGCTTCCGCGAGGCGGGTGCCCTCGGACTCGTCGATGTCGAAGCTGTCGACGATCACCTCGATCGTGTGCTTCTTGTTCTTCTCGAGGCGGACCTCAGCGCCAGGACGCCGGAGCTCGACCCCGTCGATCACAAAGCGCCGGTAACCGGCCTTCCGAAGGCGGTCGAGGACCTCTCGATGCTCGCCCTTCTCGGCGCGGACGACGGGGGCAATGAGGTCGACGCGCTCCCCCCGCGCACGGGCGCTGACCGCCTCGACGATCTTGTCGACCGACTGGGGCGAGATCTCGTTCCCGTCGTTGGGGCAGTGCGGCACCCCGATCCGGGCGAACAGCAGTCGCAGGAAATCGTAGAGCTCCGTGACGGTCCCGACGGTGGAACGGGGGTTGCGGCTCCCCGCACGCTGTTCGATGGCGATCGCGGGGGAAAGGCCTTCGATCGAGTCGACGTCCGGCTTGTCCATCTGGCCGAGGAACTGTCGGGCGTAGGCCGAGAGGCTCTCGATGTAGCGCCGCTGGCCCTCGGCATAGAGGGTGTCGAAGGCGAGCGAGGACTTCCCGGAACCGCTGACCCCGGTGATGACGATGAACTTCCCGCGCGGGAGGTCGATGGAGACGTTCTTGAGGTTGTGCTGGCGCGCCCCGCGGATGCGGATCGCCTCGGACGGTTCGGCCATCGAGGTTCGACCTTACGCCGGCAGCAGGGCCCGCACGGTTTCCTCGAGGCGGGCGACCACGTGCTCCTGGATGCGACGTCCCAGTTCGGCCGACGCCGGGCGCGTGTCCCCGATCACGCTCTCCGGCCACTCCGCGTCGGTCGGGGAACCGGGGAGAAAGGGACTGCGTCGGTAGTCGACGACCGGACGGTCGGGTCCGACCGTCTCCGGGGCGATCGCCAACACCCGCGACGTCTCGAGAAGGCCCGCGTGTCCGTCGGTGGAGGGGGACTCCTTGCCTCGCAGTTCGTACACGAAATCGTAGTCGGACAGCACTCCGATCCGGGTGTCGGGGTGGGTCCGCATCGCGCTGTCCGCCGCCTCCCGGAGTGCGGCCATGTGACCTCGCTCGGCGTGTCCCGAGAGGACCAGGAGGCGGCGAACGCCAGACCGCGCCAGCTCGGACAGGACGGCCTCCGTGTGGCTCTCGAGCTGGGCGATCGTCAGCGAGACCGTGCCCGGAAACCGTCGGGCGCCCGGGGCCGAACCGTACGGGATCGTGGGAGCCACGAGCGCGTCTGTGCGATCGGCGAGGGCGAACGCCGTGGCCTCGGCCTGGATCTGGTCGGCGCCAAGTGGCAAGTGCGGGCCGTGGGCCTCCAACGCTCCGACGGGCACGATCACGAGCGGGTTCGAGCGAAGGCGTCGCTCGAACGTCCTCGAATCGAGGTCGGCGAGCCGCCGGGAAGTGGACATCGCACGAACGACGGGGAGTCGGTATTTAACACGGGCCGGGAGGTGAAGGAACAGTTACTCGGAGGGCCCCCCGGTCCGGGACTTCTTAGCCTGCGGGCGGGTGGGTCGTAGTTTCGAGCCCCGCCGTCACGGCGGGGGCGCGGTCGCGGGGGTGGCCGGCGGCGGGGGCGGTGTTCCGGCGGCTGCGCCCGAGCGCCGCGCGCTCCGCGCGCGAGGGGCCTTCTTCGGCACCGGGGGAGACGTCCCGCTCGGCGCGACCGTGACCGTCGCGACGACCGGGGCGGTCGGGGGCTGGGGCGAAGGCTTTGCCGTCCCCTTCTTTCTGCGGACCGGGGCCTTGCGGGCCGCCTTCGCCTTCGCGGCCTTCTTCGCCTCCGCCTCGGCCTTCTTCTGGAGCCGGCTCGGGCATTCCGGGTTGATGCAGAGGGTCCAGGGCGGACGGCCCGCCTCGATCGCCGTCACGACCGGGGCGCGGCAGACCGGGCAGGGCGGCTGGTCCTTCTCGAGCTTCCCGCGCTGGGGAAGCGGGTAGGTGGTTCGGCAGCTCGGGTATCCGGAGCAGCCGACGAACCGGTTGCCCCGGAACGAGTAGCGGATCTGGAGCGGCTTCCCACAGTTGGGGCAGCTGCCGATGTGGAACGCCTTGTGGTTCTCCGCGCACTCGGGGTTGATGCAGTACAGGTCCGGGCGTTGCCCCCGGAAAACGATCTTCACACGGGGGGTCTTGCACGTCACGCAGAGGAACTCCGGCGCCGGTTCGATGAACCCGGCGGCCGGTAACGCGTAGGTCATGGGGCACGTCGCCGGATTGTTCGAGCACTGGACCCACCGAGCGCCGCGCGGGCTGCGCGCCATCCGCAACGCGCCGCCGCACTTGGGACAGGGGCCGACGAAATGCTGCCGGTCCAGGGCCCCGGTCAACGTCTCCTTCACGCCGGTGGCGTTCGCCCGGAGGAGCGCGTAGGCTTCGCGGAGCATCTCGCGCGACTCGTCGAGGACTTCCGCCTTCGGCTTCTTGGATTGAGCGACCAGCTCCATGTCCTCTTCGAGCCGGTGGGTCATCTCCGGTCGCGTGATCACCGGCGCGTGGGCCCGGAGCGCCTCCGCGACCGCGATTCCGGTCGAGGTCGGCTCAAGCTGACGGGGCGTGACGTAGTGGCGGTCGAAGAGCTTCTGCACCACATCGTGCCGGGTGCTCTTCGTGCCCAGCCCCAGCCGTTCCATCTCCTGGATCAGGGAGCCCTGGGTGTACCGGCGCGGCGGCCGCGTCTGATCCTCGAGAAGGTCGACCCGTGCGATCCGGACCGTCTCGCCGACCTTCAGCTCGGGGAGCAGGATCTCCTCCGGATGGGAGTACGGATACACCCGGTACCATCCGGGGTCGGTGAGCGTCTGTCCTTTGCCCTCGAACAGCTCGCCGCGGACCGCGACCTGGGTGGTCCGCGCGCGCCCGATCGCGTCGGGAGCGAGCGTCGCGAGGAAGCGCCGGACGACCAGCTCGTAGACCTTGGCCGGGTCGGGACGGAGCTTCTTCGGGTCGACGACACCGGTCGGATAGATCGGTGGGTGGTCGGTGGTCTCCGAGCGTCCGCGGGTGGGGCGGAACGACGGTTGCGTCAGGACGAACTCGGCTGCCTCCCCGAACGGTCCCTCCTTGAACTTTTCCACGAGGGCGCGGAACCCGAGCCCGCGCGGGTAGACGGTGTTGTCCGTTCGCGGATAGCTGATCAGCCCCTGGGTGTAGAGATCCTCGGCGATCCGCATCGCGTTCGCCGCACCGAGACCGAGGCGGGTCGCTTCCGCGACGAACAGGGTGGTGGAGAAGGGGATGGGGGGGCGGCGGCGGGTCTCCTCCTCGGTGAATTCCCGCACGGTTCCCTCCGTGGCTCCCTCGACCGTGCGAAACACCCCCTCAGCCTCCGCCTTGACCGTCCATGTCCCGTGCTGGTGGTGCAGCGTGAATTCGTCGGCCCCTTTCGTGCCGGTCGCGCGGACCTCCCAGAACGGGGACGGGACGAACTCCTTGATCGCCTGGTCGCGCTCGACCAGGAGGGCGAGGGTGGGCGTCTGGACCCGCCCGACGGAGAGGAAACTGCGGCCCCGCTGCCCCGAGATGAGGGAGAGGTAGCGGGTAAGGAGGGCGCCCCAGACGAGATCGATCTCCTGTCGGGCTTCCGCGGCCTCGGCCAATGCGTGGTCCAGCTCGGAAAGATGCTCGAAGCTCTGCTCGATGACCTCGCGCGTGAGCGCGCTGTACCGGGCCCGCTTGACCTCGATCTTCGGGTGGACCTTCTGCAGGAGCTCGAGGCACTCGAGCCCGATGAGCTCCCCTTCTCGGTCAAAGTCGGTCGCGATGATGACGCGGTCGAACCCCTTCACGATGGACTGGAGGGCGCTGACGATCCCGCTCTCGGTGACGCGCTTCAACGGCGGGGTCTCGAGCAGATGGGGAAGCCCGTCGAGCGTCCACTCCTTGTGCTCCTCCGGGTAATCGAGCTCGACAATGTGCCCGCGGAGCCCGGCGACTGAATAGATCCCGTCCGGGCGCTCGAACTCGAAGATGTTCGTCCCGGCGATTCGGGTCCGTTTCATCCGGCCGTCGGAGAGAACGACGGCGATCCGGAGGGCGGTGTTGAATTTTTCCGCGACGACCAGGGTCCGCTGAAGGGTCACGCGTTCACGAGGCCGGGTCGCCTAGATAAGCCCCGACCCTCACCGCCGACGCGTCGGGGCTCTGAACGTGTACGCGCGCGTTCGGCCGGGCGCCGTCGCGCGTCGTCTCGCCCGTTCGGCCCGGGGACCCGGGCCAGACACTATAATACCCGGAGGATACCCCGCTCTGTTCGTGCCGCGGTAACTCAGTTTGGGAGAGTGCAAGACTGAAGATCTTGAAGCCGCCGGTTCAAGCCCGGCCCGCGGCA
>Ga0209415_10006354_pt1 | contig 21044 bp, 19 predicted proteins | sample PeaSoiSIISIP2007_FD_187696 | JGI IMG/M metagenome (GOLD analysis project Ga0209415, IMG submission 187696) | Peat soil microbial communities from Weissenstadt, Germany - SII-SIP-2007 (SPAdes) (version 2) | ecosystem: Environmental > Terrestrial > Soil > Wetlands > Peat | place: Germany...
ATAGAGACCAAAGTAGCTTATGGAAGCACATGGCCACTTACTGTGCCGTTCCTCTAATTAGTCGTGAAGAATACCGAGGCCGAAAAACGTTGCTCGACTCGCTTTTGAAGCGTGTAAATGATGGTTCGTATTCGGTAGCTAGGCCTCACGGCTTCTTATCAACTCCCAAAGATAATTTCGTAGCACGCTTTGTACCGGTCCTCACATATCAAGATACTGCTGTCTACTTTGCATGTATGCAGGAACTTGATGCCAAGCTGGCATCTGCGGCCGTTCCCGAGACGTTTGGCGGCTGGGAACTGGGGAGTGCGAGAAGGACCATTGAAGAGGAAGAAGCACTTCGGATGTTTGGTGGGGAGGGCTCAACGTCCATTCCTCTGTCGTGCTACAACCGTGGCGCGTGGGTCAGGAAGTGGAATCAGTACTGGAAGCTCCTCGCCGCAAAACACGAGGACGCCGATGATTCTGCTTGGTTCGTGATGTTCGACATCGCAAACTTCTATGACTCGGTTGACTTGGGGCGGCTTGAGACGAGTGTCCGCGCGATCAGCGGCGGAGCGCACTTTGCAATTAATGTACTGTTTCACCTCCTCAGTGGTTGGAACCGGGCGCTATCCTTGTATTCACCTAGCTCCAAAGGACTTCCGATGGACGTGGTGGGCGACTGCTCTCGTCTCCTCGCAAACTTCTTTTTGACGGGCTTCGATCGATCTTTTCGTGAAGGGGTCGTAAGTGAAGGTGGCCACTACATGAGGTTTGCGGACGATATGGTGGTCCGGGGAGAAAGCGAGGAGGACTGCCAACGATTTGTATATGAGGCCGCCCAGCAACTTCATTGTCTTGGCCTGAACATTAATGTCGCAAAGGTGCGCTACTGTTCGAAAAAGGAATTCGAGCAGTTCTGGGGATTTGTAATTATGGATCGATTTGAGAGCGGTGACATTATTGGGGCTCTCGGGCTTTTGAAAACCGCGATAGAAGCAGACAAATACGGAAGGAAGTCGATGGCGCTAAAGCGCGCCCTTACGCTCGCTGGGAAGCTTGATCGCGATGGAGAAGGCAAGTGGTGGAGGCGCTGGGTACGTGAAATGGCCATTAGGGAAAACCTCGCTTTGCATCTCAGCCGAGAACAGCTGCTGTCGTTGATAGGGCTCTACGACGAGCCCAGAATCGGGATTGAAAGTCTTCAACGGACATTTCTTGATCAGCCGTTCTCCCAGCCCAAGGCCATCTTCTTGCGGGCCATTGAACAATTGCGGTCAGGAAATGATGAGATTCGGGACCTCTGTGACTCAGTGGTCGATTCGATTCAACGGCTAGGTGACCCGGTCCTCAGCATTTGCGCATCTCACGTTGCGTAAAATGTCCCTCGCTCTCTGGAATGGGTGCGAGATACAGACGCGCAGGGAGGGTCCGAAGTTAATTGACGTCGCGTAGTTTAACTGCGGGAGTAAACGAGCGCGCGAGGGGCCACAGACAATTATATTGGGGCGAAATAGATGGGCGCGCGCCGTGGGGGTGCTGGTCGCGTATCCTGGTCTCAAGACGTCATGAGAGTTCCAAGCCTGTTCATTCTCAGCGCGGTGATGTTGTACGCCGGGCCGTTGGACGATACGCTGGCGACGGGCCGGAAGGCTCTGGCCAACGATGGCGTGGCAACGGCGTGGAAGCTGGCGCAAAAGGCTTTGAGCGATGCACCGGAGTCGGCGGCGGCGCACGAGTTCGCCGGAGAAGTCCGGTTCCGGCGCGGAGAATTCGCGGAGGCCGATGCGGAGTTCAAAGCCGCAGTGGAGTGGGACCCCCGATTTGCACTGGCGTGGTGGGGGTTGGGGCGCGTGGCCGCGTGCGCGTCCATGAATAAGACGGCCGTGGAGGATTTCCACCGCGCGTACCAGTTGAATCCCAACGATCCCCGGATTCTGGCGGAGTGGATTCCGCGGCTGAGTGGGCAGGAACGCATCGACGCCATCCATCGATACGAGGGGATGCTGAAGACGGCTGGTGCGAACGGGACCGGCGATCCGAAGGCGCTGGAAGACTTGCGGCAACGCGCGGAGCTTGCCAAGGCGATGAACGGTCGGGAGGCAACGGCGCTGGCGAGCCCTTATAAGACCGTGGAAATCCCGCTGAAGGCTTTTGTCGACGGCGCGACGCATATGCGCACGTTTGGTTTGGAAGTGATGGTGAATAGCAAGCCGGTGCGGCTGGTGTTCGACACCGGCGCGGCGGGCATCGTGATGTCGCATCCGGCGGCGGAGAGGGTGGGCTTGACGCGAGTTGCCGATGCGACGGTGCGAGGAATCGGCGACAACGCCAAGCTGACGGGCGGGTATCGAGCGATCGCGGAGCGGTTTCGGATTGGAGAGCTGGAGTATCGCGATGCGGTGATTAGCGTGGGCGACCAAAGTTTCGTCGGGATCGAGGACGGGCTGATCGGATCCAACGTGCTGGGCGAATTCCTGATCACGCTGGATTTCGGAGCCGGGAAGCTGCGGCTGGATCCGTTGCCGGACTATCGTCCGGGCGAGGAGTTTCAGGACCGGGCTTCTAATTTAGAGGCAGTGATTCCGCGGATGGAGAGCGCGACGCGCGTGTTTCGATTCGGGCATTTGCTGCTGGTGCCTGTGCGGGTGGGCTCGGCGAACAATCGCTTGTTCGTGCTGGATACGGGTTCGGCCACCACGCTCATCTCCTATGAGCTGGCGGCGGCGGTAAGCAATCTGAATCGCGATGACAAGACGGCGCTGCGGGGATTGAATGGGCGAGTCGGCGATGTGTATCAGACGGGCAATCTGGCGCTGGAGTTTGCCGGATTCGAGCAGAAGAACCGGGAGATGACGGCGTTCGATACCTGGGAACTGAGCCATCGGCTGGGCACGGAGATTTCGGGTTTTCTGGGGCTGCCGGTGCTGGACCTGTTTACCCTGACGATCGATTATCGCGATGGGCTGGTGAAGTTCGAAAGGAGGCGTTAGGTCAAGTCCAGGATGCCTCGGAACGTGTGCAATTGCCTAATTGCGACACTGATCGGAGCTTCGGCCGCTGCGGCGCAGCCGAGTGTCCTTACCTACCATAACGACGATGCGCGAACGGGGCGGTACCTGAACGAAATCCTGCTAGCACCAAGTGGCCTGATGCCGGGGCGATTCGGCAGACGCTACTTCTGGGCTGTAGATGGAGCGGTGTACGCACAGCCTCTCTATCTATCGCGGGTGAAGATCGCCGGAAAAGGGTTCCACAATGTTTTGTTCGTGGCCACTTCGCACGATACTCTTTACGCTTTTGACGCGGATGAGGAGAGCGCCGCGCCGCTTTGGCAGGTCAGTTTCCTGAACGCCGCTTTGGGTGTGACCAGTGTTACCGGGGCGGAGGTGGGTTGCGGCGTGCTTCCCGAGCTCGGCATCAACGGAACGCCGGTGATCGACAGCGCTTCGGGTACGATCTATTTCGTTGCCTACACCAAGGAACCTGGTAACCAGTACATTTACCGTTTGCATGCGTTAGATGTGACGAGCGGCGCTGAGCGCGCCGGCAGTCCGGTGGAGATTCAGCCGGAAGGGTTCGTGGCGCTGGCTCACAAGCAGCGGACGGCGCTACTGCTGTCGAACGGGGAGGTTTATTCGTCCTGGTCGGGGAACTGCGATGACGGCACATATCATGGCTGGTTGATGGCGCACGATTCCAAGACCCTGAGTTTGACGAGCTTTTTCAATGCGTCGCCAGGGGACAGCGGAGCTTCGTTCTGGAACGGCGGCGCCGGGCCGGCAGCGGATGAACAAGGCAACATCTACGTCGTATCGGCCAACGGGGATTTCGACGGCGATTCTGCTGCGGCCCGGTACGATGAATCCGTTCTCAGGTTCACCGGCGAGCCGGGATTGTTACTCGCGGATCAATTCACTCCGTTTAACAAATTGGTGCTGGATGCGGAAGATTTGGATCTCGGTTCCAGCGGCGCGGTAATCCTGCCGGATGAAGCCGGCAACGCGGCACATCCGCACCTGCTCTTCACATCCGGCAAGGAGGGGCGAATGTATCTGTTGGACAGTCAGTCGTTGGGCGGCGTGCAGGCGGGCAACGACAACAGGGCACTGGCGTCCTTGCTGGTCTTGGGACATTCTACTTTTGGCTCGGCCGCATATTTCAATGGTTTCCTCTACATCGCTCCCGAGAATTCGCCGCTGCTGTCATTTCCTGTGGCTGACGCCGTATTGCAGTCCTCCCCATCGGCCTCCACCTCGAACGATCTTGGGAGTTACGGTGCGACACCGAGCATTTCCGCCAGCGGTTCCCAGAACGGGATCGCGTGGGTGATCACAGAGCAAAACAACGGACGGTTGTTGGCCTACGACGCAAGCGATTTGAGCGAGCTCTACGACAGCAACGCACAACCGTCCGACCAACTGCCGGGCTACGCCGAGTTTTCCGTGCCGACCATTGCGGACGGGAAAGTTTTTGCGGCCACCGATCGTGGTGTTGCCGTGTACGGAGAAGCGCCGCTGAATCGTCCCACCATCGCGAGTGTTATGAATGCGGCCAGTTACTCGCCGGATGCGATCTCGCCTGGGTGTTTGATCTCGATATTCGGTTCGGACCTGGCTGGGATCACCGCGAGCGCGCCGGCGATTCCGCTGCCGATGTCCCTGGCCGACACCTCTGTGACGATCAACGGCGTGCCGGCGCCGGTTTTGTTCGAATCATCGAGGCAGATCAACGTCCAGGTGCCTTGGGAGGTGCCGACGGGTACCGCGACTGTCGTTGTGCGAACTCGAGGAGCTTCCTCGGCCGGGGTGAACATTGCAATTCAGCCGGCCGCCCCCGGCCTATTCACCAACCCGAGTGGTTACGCGGCGGCGCTGAATGCCAACGGTACGGTGAACTCCGAAGTAAACCCTGCGGCGGCCGGTACTGTCATTTCCGTTTTCTTTACCGGACAGGGCCCGGTCTCAACCGGCGTAGACGACGGCGCCGCTGCGTCCCAGGGGCTGATCGTGTCGACTACATCGGCAATATCCGCCACGATCGGTGGCTCGTTGGCGCAAAGTGAATTTGCAGGACTGGCGCCGGGCTATGCCGGTGTCGCACAGATCAATCTAAAAGTGCCGGCTCTCGCGAGCGGAGTTTATCCCCTCATCGTGACTGCTGGAGGGAGGGCGAGCAACGCCGCGCAGCTCGCTATATCGAGGAGTGAGTAGGCCGGGCGGACCGTTGCCTTTCCATCTTCGGGCCCTCCGCGCGGCGCTCCGAAGGATGAACACTTACTTGACCCGGCGCTATGAATCTGCGGTGGCTGCTAAGAATCCCATGGCGTTGCCCGAGAGTTCCGCCGAGCTGGATGCTGCCCTGGAGCAACTCCGGAGCTTGGAGGTACCACCTGGGGGGGCCCGCGAGTATTTCGATAAGCACTTGCCGCGGCTTGCGCGCACGCTGGCGCTAGTGCCTGGCCCGCGAGCCGGCGGGCGCGTTCTCGAGCTCGGCTGTTACATGCAGATCACGCCGTTCCTTCATCACTGGCGGGGATACTCAGAAGTGCGCGGCGCCTATTACGGCGCTGCTGGGAATATCGATCGCAAAATCGCCAGCGTGCGCGGAGAGCGGTTCGAAGTCGCAGTAGACTTGTTCGACGCCGAGCGCGATCGCTATCCGTACGAAGACGGAAGGTTTGAAACGGTATTAGCGTGCGAGTTGATCGAACATCTGGTTCGCGACCCGATGTACCTGCTGCTCGAATGTCACAGGATTCTTGAAGAGGGGGGACACTTGATCGTTACTACCCCAAACGTCGCGAGCCTCACCAGCGTGGCCCGCGCGCTGCATGGATACGACAACCCGCAAATCAGTTCGCATTACAGGCCGCCACGCCCGGGCGTTCCCGAGGAGCTTCCGCATGTGCGCGAATATACCGCGTTCGAATTGCGAGCGGCCTTGGAGGCTGCCGGTTACGAGATCGAAAATCTTTTTACGGAACCTATTGCCGGACTGGAAATGAATCGGACCATGTGGAACTTTCTTGAAGACAACGGCTACAATACCGCGTTGCGGGGCGAACAAACTTATTGCGTGGCGGTGAAGCGCGCCGATTTGCCGGTGACGCGTTATCCGCGGTTTCTGTACGCGGAATAGAGAGCAGTGGTGATTCAGTCCCGCCTGCGCAGCCGGTCGATTTCACGGTGATCGCGCTTGGACGGCTTGCCGGCTCGCGTTGTTTCGAAGCGCGGCATGGCCTTGCGCTCTTCGGCCAGCTTCAAGCGCAATTCGCGGCTGGCTTCTGTCTCGCGATAAAGCGTCCGGGCGACTGGCGCGGGGCCGCGCATTTCGCTCAGGCCCAGAACCTCGACCTGGAATTCGCCGCTATCGTTTTTGACTTGCAAGAGATCGCCGACGCGAACCTCGCGCGCGGGCTTGACCGGCTGTCCGTTGGACTGGACCCGGCTGAGTTCACAGGCGCGTGAGGCGAGCGAACGTGTCTTGAAGAATCGGGCTGCCCAGAGCCACTTGTCGATGCGTACCGTCACCGGCGCCACCTGATCAGATGATACGATCCGGAGCGCTTGCCGGCTCAGGCGGCGCCCTGTGAGCGTTCGAGGAACAGCTCCATGTAGACATCGGCGCGAGCGTATGCAGACGGGACGACGCGCTCGGGCGGCAGGTGCCGAAAGCCCGCCGATTCATAGAGCCGGATGGCTGGCGCGAGCTTCCGGTTGGTCTCAAGATACAGCCGGTGTGTCCCTGAGGCGCGGGCTTCGGAGATCGCGTTGTTGAGGAGCTGACGGCCGATGCCTGCGCCCCGCGACGATTCCGTCACGGCCATTTTGGCCAGCTCAAATTCACCGGGAGCCATCCGCAGCAGAGCGCAGCAGCCAACCGTTTGGCCATCGCGGACTGCGAAGAAGATTCTGCCCCCGCGATCCAATATTTCTCCCTGGGGATCGGCCAGCAGCTCCGCTTCCCTCGGCTCCACGGCGAAGTAGCGAACGATCCACTCCTCGTTGAGTCTCCGAAAGAGGGCTTCGTCGCCTGGCTTGAACTCGCGGATTGTCACTTCTGTTCCCTGCGTGGTCATCGTCCTTTTAACCTCCTGATGCTCAGAGTACGGCGACGAGCGTTTAGATGTCCAATAGTTAGAAGGTGTCTATTTATATGATGGTGGTATGAAAGAAGAGATCGACCTTCGGCATTTTCGCTACTTTCTGGCCGTAGCGGAGACGCTGCATTTCAGCAAGGCGGCGCAGATGCTGGGGATGGCCCAGCCACCGCTCAGTCAACAGATTAAGCGACTCGAACAGCTGCTCGGCCATCGGCTCTTCGATCGCACAACGCGGGGCGTGAAGCTGACCCTGGCAGGCCAACTGCTGGCAGAACGCGCGCGGAGCACCATCGAGAAAGTGCAGGACGATCTCGCGCAGGTGCGGCGGCTGGGACGCGGGGAAGAAGGGACACTCACCGTGGGATTTAGCGGCTCGGTGATGTTTTCCGATCTGCCGGCGGCCATTGAGATTTACCGGCGCCGGTATCCGAAGGTGGAGCTTCGCTTGCGGGAACTTTCTACCTCGGCGCAGATTTCCGCTCTCGTGATGGGAACGCTCGATCTGGCCTTTTTGCGGGACGGGGACCCCACGGAGGGAATCGAGATCAGCACATTGTTTGAAGAGCGCTATGTTGCGGTGCTGCCGGAGGCCCATGCGCTGGCCCGCAAACGGTCGCTGCGGATGCGGGATTTGCAGCGCGAGCCCTTCGTCCTTTTTGCGCGGCGGATGGGGCCCCTGGCGTTCGACCGAACAATCGGGTGCTGCGAACGAAATGGATTCCGCCCGAATATTGTCCAGGACGCGCCGCAGTGGCCGACTCTGGTGCGCCTGGTAGCCGCTGGACTCGGTGTCTCGCTGGCTCCCGCCTGTGTGGCGAGCGTGGCCATGCCCGGGGCGGTTTATCGCGAGGTGCGTGCGGCGTGCAGAACGAGTGTCGATCTGGCCGTTAAGGCGGGGTCGGCAACAACCCTCGCCGGCAATTTCATTGAGATCGCGCGCGAGCGTCTCGCTACGTAGTCCCGAGACCAGAAAGTGTTAGTTTCAAATATCTTGTACCATCAAGGTTCAAATCGCTGCGAGGGCTACCATTCAAACCGGTTCTGACGTTCGTGTCCTTAGCGCGCGCTCCACTTTCGGCGACGTTACCCGGATCCAGTGGCACGCCCTCTTCGCCGCATTTCTTGGCTGGGCCTTGTGTGGATTCGATTTCTCCATCCTGAGTTTCCTGTTGATCGATATTGAACACAGTTTCAGCGTGGACAAGGCCCTCGCGGGCGCACTCGGAACGGTCACGCTTATGTTTCGCCTGGTGGGTGGATTGAGCGCGGGAACCGCCGCCGACCGGTTCGGGCGCAAGTCCCCCTTGATTCTGTCCATCTTATGGTTGTCTCTTTTCAGCCTTCTCAGCGGCTTTGCGACCAGCTATGCCGTGCTGTTCGGATTCCGCGCGCTGTTCGGAATTGGCATGGGCGGCGTGTGGGCGGCGGGCATGCCGCTCGCTCTCGAACACTGGCCTGACCACCTGCGGGGCCTGGCATCCGGACTCCTGGCTGGCGGCTACTATTGGGGGTACATGCTAGCTGCGGTGGTTTTTCAGCTGTTGTATCCGCTGGTGAACGAATCCAACGGCCCGGGATGGCGAATGTTTTTCTGGCTGGGCGGGGCTCCGGCACTGCTTGCCTGGTGGATCGCGCTGCGTGTTAACGAGAGTCCGGTCTGGCTAGCGCGCCGCAGCCACCTCAAAGACACCAATCAGCGGGACGGATTGTCGATCCTCCGGATCTTTCAGCGCGATCTGGTGGCGACCACTCTTCAGACTTCCCTCCTCATTGGCGTTCTCATGATGTCGTATTATTCGATCAACTTCTGGTATCCGACCTTTCTCCGCGAATCCAGCCTGCCGACGATTCAATACCTGGTAGCCCTGAATGTCGGCGCAATTCTGGGAGCCGCGGTGTGGGGGCGCGTTTCCGAGACTCGCGCCGGACGGAGGGGAGCCGCGACGCTGGCGGCGCTCATCGGAGTTCTGGTGATCCCAATCTTTGTCGGACCGCACTCTCCGATGGCGTTGTTAATCGGCGCGCTGCTCATGGGCGCGTGCGGCATGGGAGTTTATGGCATTGTGCCGTCCTATCTCACCGAACGGTTTCCGACCGCTGCTCGCGGCGTGGGGCCCGGGTTTGCTTATCATGCAGGGGCGGCCCTCGGATCCCTGACGCCGGCGTTTATCGGCGCGCTTCAGGATCGCGGGGTGGCGCTGCCCGGCGCCATGGCCGGTTGCATCGCCGTTTCCGGCCTATTGATCGCCGGGATGATCTGGCTGGGTCCGGAAACGCGGGGGCGAACGTTCAAGCCGTCCGCCTGAAGCCGCCAGGCCCATGAGGGACGGTGCGAATCATACTCCCTGCACTTATCCCGGGGTTGCCGCGCACTGTGATCACGAAGCTGCCTACCGCCACCCGTGCTCGTGCTCCCGGTGCTCCCGCCACTCGTGACCGTGCCAACCGTCGTGGTCCCCATCGCGGCCCCGCCAGTAACCGCCGCCGTTGTAGTAACGAGGAGCGTAATAGCCAGGCGCATAATAACTCGGTGCGGCTCAGTATCCTGCCGCCCTAACACCACTCGGCCCATAATAGCCATCGATCCACCGATATCCCGGACCAGGGCTCGGCGGACGAGCGGCCACGACTACCGCCGCGGGCGCCGGATAATATCCGGGCGCGCCAATGCCAACGCCGATCGAAAAGTGCGGTTCGGCGAATAGAGAACCTCCGGCCACCATCATCAGGGCGATCAGTTTCTGTGATCGAATGATGGGGTGGCCCTTCGTGCCGCAGCCTGACGTGGCTGCCCTTTTGACGGATCACTCCGTATCCAAGCTGCCCCAGCGTACGAATCAGACGATCTGCCGAAGCGCCGCAAGGAAGCTTCACGCGGCTTCGACGGGAATAAATTCATCTTTCACGTAGTGTAGTTGCACCAAACGAGGCCGCATCGGCTCATCTTCGAAGTGCAACGAGGTCGCCTCAAGGACGTTGGCACGGAGCTCGTCCCAAGTCTCCGCTTCGGTAAAGATGGGGTGGCCTAGCGCACGCGCGCAATAACCGCCTTCGTCAGAATCGCGGATCTCGAAGATCAGCTCCATTACTTTGCAATACCCGAGACTGGCGCCGGGACACTAGGGGCGGCCCCTACCGGAACCACCCCCTGCCGCTCGCCGGTCAATTTGCCGTGATCGACCCAAACACCCCGGTGGTCTGACTCACTCCGCCCGTATTGAAGTAAAGGACATTGGTCGGCCCCGACTCCGTATTCCCATTGCCGAACTCGATCCCCCACAGCCCCGGAAGCGCCACATCTACCCCATTGCTTTGCAGGAACCCTTCGAACGCGCCGGTCTTCAGATTGTACGCCCCGATCCACCCGTTGCCGGTGTTCCCGATCAGTAGAGCCCCGCTGAACGCGCCGAAATTTGCCGGTGCCACAGCGATCCCCCAGGGCTGATTAAAATCCGAATTGGCCGACCCGGTCCCATACCGCACCTTCAATTTGCCGTTGGTGTCGAACATGTCAACATAACCCGTCCCACCGCCCGCCGCCGCATTGTAGGTCACAATGATGTTCTTCCCCACAGCCTGAATCCCGGCAGGAGTATAAGTCTTCGGTATTTTTGTATCCGTGAAAGCTCCCGTGGGCAGCGTTACCGGACTGAACGTCGTTGCATCGTAAGCTTCCACGCCCCCATTGGCATTGGCCGCGTAGAAGGTTGGCTTCCCGCTCGTGGTGTTTGCGGCGATCGCCAAACCTTGATACGAGGCCCCAGCCGCTGCGTTGTTCACCACGATGTTCGCCGTAGTCACATGACACTCTAAACAGGATTTTCCGGGTGAACTGGGCTTGGCTGCAACCTTCCAAACTGAGATCGTTCCATCCAGCGTCGCAAAAGCAAAGTTATTGTTGTAAGGATCAAATACAGTTCCCGTGGGACTGCCGGTGCCGGTGCCGCTGGCCGGCGGAACTGTAACCGCTAACTTAACGATCGTTCCATTTGCATCGTACAGAGTGGAAAGACCCGTGACTTGGTCATTCACCCACCATTCATTCTCCGCCAAGGTGGACTTGAACGGCCGCGACAGCCCCCACGGATTCTGCATGCGCGAATCCTGCGTGGACGTCACTATATCTTTAACCGCGTAGTTATTCGTTTGAGCGCCGGCGCTAAGAGAACACATCAACACCGTGCCAAGCATTAGAACATTTCTCATCTTCTCCTCCTGTGCTTAGTCCGCGTTGAAAAAGGCCCCGTCGGGAGGTTAACACGGGCTTTCACAAGAGTATCGCCTGATTTCCCGCCCGTCTATGGGATTCTTAGCGATCGCCGTTTAATGCGACTCCCGAATGCGCGGAACGGCGTTCGCCCGTACCGATCCGACGCTACAATGTCATGTAGGAGGGTTCCCATTGACACCCCTGGCTACGAAACAACATATTTTGGACGCTGCCGGGTACGTTTACAATATTGATCGCGAGGTCTACTTCAACCGTTCGGCAAAGAAAATCTTCAGCGTCAACTTCATTGAAGATCACGATGGCGCCGAGCTCGAACGGAGCATCCGCGAGAATAGCGATGCCCGGGAGTGGCGATTCTTTTTCAACGAGCCGCCTCCTGAGTCCGTGAAACAACAAGTTGCGAGCTCGCTTGGCTGAGGCCAAGCGCACCGTCGAGGATCGGCTGCGAGAAGAATATTTCCAGCTCCTGCCCGAGATCCGGCGCGTCGCCGGACAGCTTGAATCACAGATCAACTACCACCTGCTGCCCGTCGCAAACGCCCTGGAAGAGTACGAACAACTCATCGTCAAGTCCAGGATCAAGGAGTGTGAGAGCGCGGTGGATGCTCTGCGGCGCCGCCAGGAAGGAGCAAGCTTTGACGACGATCTAACTCCTTCCTATACCCTGGTAAACTTGAACGATTTGGCGGGCCTAAGGATACTCGTCTTTCCACGAAAACGAATCCTCGAAGTGGACCGGGCCTTGCGAATTCCGCAATTTACAAACCCTCCCCTCGGCTCAAGGGCGTCGCTCAATCCCTCGTTATGCAACAACGATCTAAGGAAGTCTTCGCCGCGTTAAAAGCGTTCGAGGACGAGTTCGAATCTCTGATTCATCTCAATCCGCCCTCAAATTAGAAAGCGCCGCCTGTCACGCGCGCTCCCCACTTAAAAATCCTCCCTTATCAGCCTTTTCAGGAAAAACGATCATGCCTGCCGCCGTTTCTTACGCTAAACTCGATTGACATTCAAACGAAATGAAAACGTTCAATGCAACATCTGAGTAATAAAAATAAAATTGCAAAACGAACCCAATCCCACTAACGAACACCGCGTGCCGCCATGAAAACGCCCACTCGCACCTGTCACAATCCCGGGGCACCTGTCACAATAGAGATACATGACAGGGAATGAGATCCGCGAGACGTTCCTCAACTACTTCGCGGCCAACAGCCATCGAATCGTTCGCAGCTCCTCGCTGGTCCCGGCCAACGACCCCACCTTGCTGTTCGCCAACGCGGGCATGAACCAGTTCAAGGATGTCTTCACCGGGCTCGAAAAGCGCGATTACTCGCGCGCCACCACTTCGCAGAAGTGCGTCCGCGCCGGCGGCAAGCATAACGACCTGGACAATGTCGGCTACACCCGCCGCCATCACACCTTTTTCGAGATGCTCGGCAATTTTTCCTTCGGCGACTATTTCAAGAAGGACGCCATCGCCTACGCGTGGCAGCTCCTCACCCGCGATTTCGCCATTCCCAAAGACAAGCTCTACATCAGCGTCTTTCGCGAAGATGACGATGCCGAAAAGCTTTGGCAGCAGGTGGCCGGAGTTCCGAAGTCCCGCATCTTCCGCTTGGATGAAAAGGACAACTTCTGGCAAATGGGCGAGACCGGCCCGTGCGGTCCCTGCTCGGAAATCTATTACGACTTTGGACCCGAAGCCGGTCCCGGCGAGTTCCCAAACGATCCGGGCGAACGCTTCGTCGAAATCTGGAACCTGGTCTTCATGCAGTTCGAACGGTCGGCCGACGGTGTGATGACTCCGCTCCCGCGCCCGTCCATCGACACCGGCATGGGGCTCGAACGCGTCTCGTGCGTTCTCCAGGGCAAGCTTTCCAATTACGATACGGATCTGTTGAGCCCCCTCATCCATCGCGCGGCGGAAATGTTCGGCGTCGCGTACGGCGACGATCCGCGCACCGACGTCGCGCTCCGCATCAATGCCGACCACGTCCGCGCGGCCGCCTTCCTGATTCATGACGGCGTTACGCCCTCCAATGAAGGACGCGGCTACGTGCTGCGCAAAATCATGCGCCGCGCCATTCGCAATGCCCGCATGATCGGCCGCGAAGAGCCTTACTTATATGAGCTCACTGGCTTCGTCGCGGATCTGATGAAGCCCGGTTATCCGGAGATGCTCGAAAGCATCCAGCGCGTCGCGCGTGTCGTCAAGGACGAAGAGCATCGCTACGCCACTACGTTCCAAGTCGCCGAGAAAGTCTTCCTCGAGGAAGCGAAGTCCGCTGCCGGCGGGGTTCTGCCGGGCACGGCGTCGTTCAAGCTATATGACACCTTCGGCCTCGCGCTCGACGAGCAGGAAGAAATGGCCCGCGAGCGTGGACTCGCCATCGACCAGGCGGGCTTCCATGCCGAAATGGAAAAGCAGCGAGCGCGTGCCCGCGCCAGTTGGCGAGGCGCGGACAAGGCGCAGATCGCGCCGGTCTATAAGGACCTTCCGCCCACCGAGTTCATCGGCCGCGAAACGCTCGAATCGCCGGTGAAAGTGGTCCGCGTGATTGAACACGACGGCAATACCGAGCTCGTCTTCAACCGCACGCCGTTTTACGCTGAAGCCGGTGGCCAGGTCGGTGATACGGGCGTCTTGATCTCGCCTGGAACAGGCGACCAAGCCGCTAGCGTTCTGAACACTCGCAAAATCGCTGGGGGCACGGTTCATCGAGTGGAACTGCTCGCGCCGATTCGCGAGGGCGATGAGCTCATCGGCAAGGTAGATGGCAATCTGCGCCACTCCACCATGCGCAACCACACCGCCACCCACTTGCTCCACGCTGCGCTCCGCAAAGTGCTTGGCACGCACGTCAAGCAGGCGGGCAGCATCGTCGATCCCAATCGCTTGCGGTTCGATTTCACGCATTACGCTCACACCGATCCCGAGGAACTGGCCGAGATTCAAAAGCTGGTGAACGAAGAGATCCTGAAAAACATCGAAGTCCACACCGACGTCATGGACCTCGATCAGGCGCTCAACACCGGCGCGATGGCGCTGTTCGGCGAGAAGTACGGCGATCGCGTTCGCGTCGTGTCCATTCCCGGCTTCAGCAAGGAACTGTGCGGCGGCACCCACGTCCATCGCACCGGCGACATCGGGCTGTGCGTCGTCACCTACGAAGCCAGCATTTCGGCGGGCGTTCGGCGCATCGAAGCCGTCACCGGCGAAGCGATCCTGAATAAGTTCCAGGAAGAAGCCGCCGCAGCCCGGCAAAATCAGGAACGGCTACTCGAAGACAAGCGGGCGCTGGAGCGCCAGATCGAACAAATGAAGGACAAGCTCGCTCGTTCCGAAGTTGCCGGAATCGAAAGCGGCGCGCGCGACATCAAGGGTGCGAAAGTTTTAGCCGCCCAAGTTGCCGGCATGGACCGCGAGCAGCTGCGGACCATGGTCGATTCATTGCGCGTCAAGTGGAAAACCGCGGTCGTCATCCTGGGCTCCTCTCAGGATTCGAACGTTGCCATCGTTGTCGGCGTCACCAAAGACCTGATATCGAAAGTCCACGCGGGCAAACTGGCTGGCTCGGTCGCGCAAGCTGTCGGCGGAAAGGGCGGCGGACGGCCCGACATGGCCGAAGCTGGTGGAAAAAATCCTGCTGCATTGGCCGGCGCGCTCGATTCGGCTTATAAAACGGTCGAGGGAATGCTGTAGCCGTGGAAACCCTTGATGTCCTCGTCGTGGGCGCAGGCCCCACCGGCCTCGCCTGTGGCATTGAGCTGAAGCAGCGCGGCCTCAACACCGTCCTGATCGAAAAAGGCTGCGTCGTCAATTCGCTGTACAATTATCCGACCCACATGGTGTTCTTCACCACGCCGGAGCTGCTCGAAATCGGCGGCCTGCCGATGACCTCGCTCAACGAAAAGCCGGGCCGCACGGAGGCGCTGAAATATTATCGCCGCGTTGCCGAATATTACGCCCTCAATATCCATCAATATGAGCGCGTCCTTTCGATCGACGGCGCTGACCGCGACTTTCATATCCGAACAACCCAGGCCGAGTATCACGCGCGCAAAATCGTTCTCGCCACCGGCTACTACGACGTTCCCAATATGCTGAACGTCCCCGGCGAAGAGCTCGACAAAGTCATCCACTATTACAAGGAGCCGCATCCTTATTACAATCACGACGTGCTGGTGGTGGGCGCGAAAAACTCAGCCGCCATCGCGGCTCTGGAACTGCACTGGACCGGCGCCCGCGTCACTCTGATTCATCGCGGCGCCGGCATCTCCGATCGCGTCAAGTATTGGATCAAGCCGAACATCGAAAATCGCATCAAGAGCGGCGAAGTTCAGGCATATTTCCGTTCGCACCTCACTGCGATCCATCCCAACTCGGTCGAGATCCAAACTCCCGAAGGCCCCAAAACGCTCAAGAACGATTTTGTTTTTGCCATGACCGGCTACCGGCCCGACCTGGAGTTCCTCGAGTCGCTCGGCATTCGCCTGGAACCGGAATCGCAAAAGCCGCGCATCAATCCCGAAACGCTGGAAAGCGACCGCCCGGGCATTTTCCTGGCCGGCGTCATCGTCGCCGGGATGCACACCAACGAAATTTTCATCGAAAATGGGCGCTTCCATGGCAAGCAGATCGCCGATGCCATCGCCGATTCGCTTTCTCCCGCACAGTTGATATCATCGTCGCCATGAGCAACATCACGCGACGAGACTTCGCCAAACTCACCGCTGTTGCGGCGGCTTTGCCAGCGTTCGCTGCAATCGAATCGAAATTCGGCGGTGTCATGCTCGGCGCCCAAACCTACAGCTTCCGCGACCTCCCCTCGCTCGACGATGCCATCGCCGCAATGAAGAAGATCGGCCTCGGTTACGCCGAGTTGTGGGAGAACCAGATTGAACCAAGGGACCGGTCGCAGCTTGCGGCCTGGCGCTCCAATCCGCCGATGGACGAGATTCGCGGCATTCGCGAAAAGTTCGACGACGCCGGCATCGACCTGTACGCCTTCAACTACAACTTCCGCGACGAATTCACCGACCAGCAAATCGAGCAAGGATTTCTCATGGCCAAGGCCATGGGCGTTGCCCGGATTACGTCCTCGGCGAACGTAGATATTTCGCCGCGGGTCGACAAGTTCGCGGAGCAATACAAAATCTACGTCGGCTATCACAACCACGACAGCATGAAGCCGAACGAATTTTCAACTCCCGACGACTGGAAACAGGCGCTGGCCGGCCGTTCAAAATACACCGGCATTAATCTCGATATCGGTCACTTTACCGCTGCCAATTTCGATCCGGTCAGTTTTCTGGAGGAGCACCACGCGAAAATCCTCACGCTGCACATCAAGGATCGCAAGAAGGACCATGGCCCCAACATGCCGCTCGGCGAGGGCGACACCAATATCAAGGGAGTGCTCGAAGTTTTGAAGACGAAGAAGTATCCGATCCCGGCCATGATCGAATACGAATACGGCAAGCCGGGGCTGGACACGGTCGCCGAAGTGAAAAAGTGCTTCGACTACTGCAAAGCCGCGTTAGCGTGAGCCGCGTCAGCGTGAACGGGCGCCTGCGGCCGCGGGCTTCTGGGCTTCGATGGGAGCCGGCACTGGCGGGGCGACGGCTTCCGGTTCCTTGCGTACCAGGCCCAGCGCTTTGCGTAGCTCGGTGTCGATCTGCTGCCGGATATCTGGATTGTCCTTGAGAAACTGGCGCGCGTTCTCGCGGCCCTGTCCGATGCGCTCGCCCTTGTAGCTGTACCACGAGCCGCTTTTTTCCACGATGTTTTGCGCGACGCCTAAATCGATCAGATCGCCTTCGCGCGAGATTCCTTCGCCATAAATGATGTCGAACTCGGCTTCGCGGAACGGCGCCGCCACCTTATTCTTGACGATCTTCACCTTGGTGCGATTGCCGACGACGACATCGCCCTCCTTGATGGCGGCGATGCGGCGGATGTCGGCGCGCACCGACGAATAGAACTTCAGCGCGCGGCCGCCGCTGGTGGTCTCCGGATTGCCGAACATCACCCCGATCTTTTCGCGGATTTGGTTGATGAAAATCAGGCAGGTATTCGATTTCGAAACGTTGCCGGTGAGCTTGCGCATGGCCTGCGACATCAGCCGCGCTTGCACGCCCATATGGCTGTCGCCCATTTCGCCGTCGAGCTCTGCTTTCGGGACCAGCGCGGCGACGGAATCCACCACCAGGACGTCGATCGAGCCGGACGTAATCAGCGCGCTGGTGATCTCCAGCGCCTGCTCCGCGTAGTCGGGCTGCGATACCAGCAGGTTGTCGACATCCACGCCCAGCTTTCGGGCATAGAGCGGATCGAGCGCGTGCTCCACGTCGATGAAGGCCGCCATGCCGCCGGCTTTTTGCGCCTCGGCGACCACTTGCAGCGCGACCGTGGTTTTACCGGACGATTCCGGCCCGAAGATTTCGATAATGCGGCCGCGCGGAAATCCTCCGACTCCGAGAGCGTTGTCGAGCGAGATGGAACCCGACGAAATCGTCGCCACTTGCACGATCGCTTCCTTCGACCCCAGCCGCACAATGGAGCCTTTGCCGAACTGCTTTTCAATCTGGCCGAGGGTTAGTCCGAGAGTACGTGCGCGTTCTTTTTCGTCCACGTGGTTATCCTTATGCGTGATGATCCTTAGAGGAACTCTTTCGCCGGGGGAGAAGCTCTATTGTAACAGCAGAGCGCTCACAATTTCGGAGCGTAATATCCCTTGCGGGCGCGCACGATCAGGTCTTTGTGCCCCTTCACGCGGATCTCCACCGGATGAAAGAGTCCGTCCACTCTCAGCGGTTCGGGGCGATAGAAGATGTTGTACTGGTGCCGCAGCTCATTGGCGATGTTCTCGAACGATTGGCTCAAATCCGAAGCCTTGAACGGGAAGAAGGCCTGGCCGCCGGTTTCCGCGGCAAAGTAGCGCAGCACCTTGTCACCCTCGGTTTCGATGCGTGTGATGTTGGTGGAGATCGAATAAATGTTGACGTCGGCCTTTTGCGCCATCTCGAGAGCCTGATCGCGCGTATAGCGGCTCTGATTGTCCTCGCCGTCGCTCAGGATAATCATGGCGCGGCGGAATTTGTACAGGGGCTGATCTTGCATCAGCTTGTCGCGGCAGGCGAAGAAGACGGCGTCGTACAGCGACGTGCCGCCGCCCGGCCGCAGGTGATCGATGGCCTTTTCCAGTTGGGCGACGTCGTCGGTCAGATCGGCCACCAGTTCGGCCGAGGTATCAAAACTCACGATCATAGCTTTGTCGTGGTCCAGCCGGACCGTCCCGTCGACGAACGCCGTGGCGGCTTCCTGCTGGAAATGGAAACGGTCGCGAATGCTGTTGCTGGTGTCGATGAGGATCGCCAGGCGCAGCGGCAAGTCGGTCTCAGCCGCGAATTCGATGATGGTTTGCGGCTTCTTGCTTTCGAAGACCTCGAAATCGTCCTTGGTGAGGTCGGTGACGAAGCGGCCTTTTTTGTCTGAGACCGTGTAGAGCATGTTGACGCGCGAGACGTCCAGCGTGATGCGGCTCTTCTCGCCGGAGTCGGGCGGCGCGGCCTGGTCTTGGTTCTTAACCGGCTCGGGGGACTGGCCGGAAAGCAGGAGCGAAAACGCGGAGAGCGTTACGACGAGGTACAGCTTCTTCATGAGCAGTGAATCTATTATAGGATGAGGAAGGCAGGCGGGTATTTATGAATCTGGAGCGCCTCAACCGAATAACGGTCGAAGAAGGCAAGTGTGGGGGGCGTCCCTGCATTCGCGGTTACCGCCTGCGCGTCACTGACGTGCTGGAACTTCTCGGGGCCGGAGCTTCGTTCGATGAAATCCTTAAAGATTATCCGTTTCTCGAACGCGAGGACATATTCGCGGCCATTGACTACGCTGCTCATCAGACCGATCACGTCGTCATTCAGGCGTCGTGAAGTTTCTGGTCGATAATCAACTGCCGGCCGCCTTAGGCCATTTTCTCCGCAAGAAGGGTTTCGATTGCGAACGTACTTGACGTCGGGCTTGCGGAGGCCTCGGACGCTGAACTTTGCAAGTACGCCACTGCCAACGAGCGCATAATCATTAGTAAGGATGAAGATTTCCTTTACCTCGCTAATTGACCGAAGGCGACGTTTCAGCTTGTTTGGGTTCGGCTTGGCAATTGTAGGACTTCCGCCTTACTGGACGCTTTCGAGCAGGTCTGGCGAAAGCTGGAAGAATCGTTGAAGGCCGACGAGCACGTCATTGAGATCCGCTAGGTGGAACTCACCAGGCGGCCGCTAGTGGGCGAGTTGAAGCACCAGGCTTACGCCGGCGCGGGCAAACTCAGCGACGACTTCGCCAATGCCGCCTGCAGCACGCCGACGGCTTCGTACTCCGCGAGCGCGCGCGATATCGACAGCTCGGTCACCAGCATGTGCCGGGCGCGCTCCAGCATCTTCTTCTCACGGAATGACAGCGGCTTCTCCGACTGTAGGATCAACAGCATCTTCAGGACCTCGGCGATCTCGAGCAAGCTGCCGTGACGCATCTTGTCCGAGTTCTCCTTGTAGCGATCCTTCCAGTCCGTCTTGCGCTGGGCATTGCCTTCGGCCAGGAAGCTGAGCACGCGCGCGATCTCCCCATTTCTGGTCACCTTGCGCAGTCCAATCTCGTCGACGTGCGAAAACGGGACCATCACCGTCATGCTGTTATAGGTGAGCCGCAACAGGTAGTAACGCTCGAACTGGGCGCCGAAGGAACGGGTACTAATGTTCTCAACGGTACCAATTCCATGATTGGGGTACACGATCTTTTCGCCGATCTGAAATAAGGTCATACGTTGACCGCCTCGCGCCTTGGCCTGGTTGTCACTAGTTCGTTGTCAGCCAAACTACTGACTAACCGGAAGCAAACAAGATGGTAGACCTAATGGGGTAACTTGTCAATAGCCTTTACAATCCCGAGTCTATTCAGCGACTTTGACCATCGCCGCCCATACACTTTCCCGTAGTGTCAATTCCGAAAACCAGAGGCCGCAATGAGAATATCAGTGGCGAGTCCATTGGAAATCCTGTATTCTCATCGACAAGCCTAGTCTCGAGTATGGTGGCAAACGAAGTGCTAATATAGTGCGTCAACGTGAGAGAGCGTAGAGAAGCGACGTGTATCTGACCGCAGTGTGTCGTTTTGAGCGTGTGTGAGCGGAGTTCGGTCGCTTGAGGGACCTTAAAACTCAATTCGCCAGTGCGCTGCTGTTCGTACTGACAGTGGCCGCGGTTTGCTGCGCCGTCATCAACTTTCACCAACAGAGTCTCTATCACCTTCCGGACGATGGAGTTACCTGGGTAGACCGGTTCGCCGCCAATGGCCAAAATCAGGTTGTGGCGCTGAATGTCACTGCCGGCAGCCCTGGCTACAACGCCGGCATCCGGGCGGGCGACGTCCTGCTCGAGGTAGCGGGCAAGCCCATTGTGAACACCATCGACGTTCCCCAAGCGCTGCTGCACTTGGTCTCCTACCTCAAAACCGAATACATCGTTCAACGTGGCAATGTCCCTGTTCCGGCGCAAGTTATTGTCGGTGAAGGCGTGTTAGACCGGTCTTTGTACTACCAGTATGCCGTCGGGATCGCGTATCTGCTGATTGGATTGTTTGTCTACTACAGACGCGTCGGAGCGCCACGCTCGGTTCACTTCTACGTTCTTTGCCTTACCTCGTTCATCTTATCCTCCTTTCACTTT
>Ga0209415_10006356_pt1 | contig 21041 bp, 18 predicted proteins | sample PeaSoiSIISIP2007_FD_187696 | JGI IMG/M metagenome (GOLD analysis project Ga0209415, IMG submission 187696) | Peat soil microbial communities from Weissenstadt, Germany - SII-SIP-2007 (SPAdes) (version 2) | ecosystem: Environmental > Terrestrial > Soil > Wetlands > Peat | place: Germany...
ACGGTGAGTTTCCCCACACACGATTTCCAATCGTGCCGATTCGGCCGCTCTCGCACTCCTCCGGAGGCTGCCCGCTCGCAGCAGCAGGGAGGCTATCGTCTCGGCCGGACCGCTCGGTGCTCCGTGCGGCGGCCGGGTCCTGCGCAACGGGCACCCGTGAACCGAGTCAGGGCCGGAAGGCAGCAGCTCTCAGCGGCGCCGTCCGTGTGCCGTAGCAAACCTGGCCGTCGCACCGAACACCGATCGGGGCCTGCGTTCGGGGCGATCCCCCGCCGGTAGGCTGCGGCGGTGGCCCCCGAAGGCGACCCTGCATCGACTCCGTACCAGTCGCTCTACCGGCGGTTCCGCCCGCAACGGTTCGCGGAGGTGCTCGGTCAGGAGCACATCAGCCTGGCCCTGCGCAACGCCGTGCGCGACGAGCGGGTGGGTCATGCGTATCTGTTCAGCGGGCCCCGGGGAACGGGCAAGACGTCGACGGCACGCATTCTGGCCAAGGCCCTCAACTGCGCGGCGCCCAATGGGGGAGAACCCTGTGGGATCTGCGATTCGTGCATCGAGATCGCCCGGGGGACGTCTCTCGACGTCCACGAGTTGGACGCCGCGTCGAACAACGGCGTCGACGCCATGCGTGAACTGGTCTCCCACGCCGCCCTGGGGACGCCGGGCCGGTGGAAGGTCTACATCGTCGACGAGGTGCACATGCTCTCGACGGCCGCCTCCAATGCCCTGCTCAAGACCCTGGAGGAGCCTCCCGGTCATGTCGTCTTCGTGCTGGCGACGACCGAGGCCCAGAAGGTCCTGCCCACGATCCGCAGCCGGACGCAGCACTTCGAGTTCAGGCTTCTCGGGCCCGACATACTGGTCGATCTCCTCCGGAAGGTCCGCGACGACGCCGGACTCGACCTGGGGGACGAATCGATCGATGCCGCCGTCCGACGGGGCCGGGGGTCCGCACGCGACGCCCTCTCCGCTCTGGATCAGGTGGCGGCTGGCGGCACGGTCGACGACGAACTGGTCATGCTGGCCGGTCTGGCCGACGCCCTGGCCGAGCGCGACCCGGGCCGGGCCCTCGTCTGTGTGGCCCAGGCGTCCGAGGCCGGCCACGACATGGCCCAACTGGCGGGCGCACTGGCCGACCACCTCCGCCAGGCCTTCCTGGCCTCGGTCGCCCCCGATCTGGTGGCTGTGCCGGCCACGGAGCGCCCCCAGGTGGAGGAATTGGCCCGGAAGATGGGCCTGGCCGCCGTGGTCAGGCACATGGAGGTCCTCGGCAAGGCCCAGGTCGACATGCGCGAAGCGCCCGATCCCCGCGTCCACCTCGAGGTGGTCCTGATCCGGCTCACCCATCCCGAAGCCGATGACTCGCCCGCCTCCCTGCTCGAGCGGATCGAGAGACTGGAACGGGCTCAAGGCGCCGCCCTCCCGGCGGGACAGGGTGGCGCCGTTACCCTCGAGACGCCGGCCCGGGGCGTGACGTCGACCCCGTCCGTCGCCACCCGGGCGAAAAAACTGGCGCCGACGGGGCCGGAGACGACGGGGCCGGCCGTCGATGCCGCTGCGGTCCTCCCCGCGTCCGGCACCGATCCCAGCTCCCCCGGTGACGGCGAGGTCAGCGGGCCGGAGATGGCGCGCCGGAGCCTGGGGGCGGTCAGCCGGAGGTCGCCGAACCGTAGGCCGGCCGGGCGGGCGGAGGTGTCCCCGTCCGGCCCCGCCGCCGCCCCGGCCCCGACGCCGGTGGCCCCGGCCGCGCCCGTACCCACCCCGGACCCGGCGTCGGCGAACGGTGGATCCGGCGGCGCCCAAAGTCAGGTCTCGAGGGACGAACTGGTCCAACTGTGGGGTGACGGACTGCTGGCGGCGCTGCCCGGCCGGGCCCGGGCCCGATTCCGCGTCGGCCGCTTCGTGGCCGTGGAAGGAGCCACCGCCGTCTTCGCTCTCCCCAACGACACGCACCGGTCCTATTGCGAGGACGTCCGCGTCGACGTCGAGGCTGCTCTCGGGAAGCATTTCGGCTTTCCCGTCCCCCTGCGGTTGGTGGTCGACGAGGAGTCCGACGGCGATACGCCGACGCGGCCGGCCGACCCGGGTCGGGCCGCCGGTGCCGCGTCCCCAGCCGAGGTGGGAATCGAACACGATGCCGACCAACCCGACCTGCTCGACCCCGCCGTCCTGGCGTCGGAGACGGAGCTGGCCGGTGCCGGGCTGTCACCCGAGGAACGGTTGAAGCAGGCCTTCCCCGGCGCCGAGGAGGTCTAGCGCGTGTACACCGCTTCGTTGCAGTCCCTCGTCGACGAGCTCGGCCGCCTTCCCGGCATCGGGCCGAAATCGGCCCAGCGCCTGGCCTTCCACATCCTGAAGATCGCTCCCGAGGACGCGACCCGCCTGGCCGAGGCCATCGTGGCCGTCAAGGAGAACACCACCTTGTGCCCGCGTTGCTTCAACGTCGCCGAGGGCGGCCTCTGCACGATCTGCAACGACCCCCGTCGAGACGGCGCCGTCATCTGCGTCGTCGAGGACCCGCGCGACATCGGCGCCGTCGAGAAGACCCAGGAGTTCCGCGGCCGCTATCACGTCCTCCACGGATCGCTCAATCCCATCGAGGGCGTCGGGCCCGACCAGCTCCGCGTCCGTGAGCTCCTGGACCGCCTCGAACCGGAGGGGGTGACCGAGATCATCCTGTGCACCAACCCCAACCTCGAGGGCGAGGCCACCGCCATGTACCTGGCCCGGCTCTTGAAGCCCCTGGAGGTCGTCGTGACCCGTATCGCCAGCGGGCTGCCCGTCGGCGGTGATCTGGAGTACGCCGACGAGCTGACCCTCGGTCGTGCCCTCGAGGGCCGGCGCCCGGTGGACGCCTGACCGACCGTACCCGGTCAGGTCCACAGCCGAGGTTGGTCCGGCTCGGCGCAGAGTGCGAAGTATCCGGGAATCTCGTCGGTCGGGGTCTCGAGATAGATCTTCGCCTCCGGGGGCTGGGCGAAGCGGCCGTGACTCCACCGCACCTCGACATGACCCTCCACCGTCCGTCTCCGGCCCGTGGCCCGCTCACGGTAGAGAACCGACCAGTCCACCTGGGGCTGGCCGGCGTGGCCGGGCCGGATGTCGAGACCGAGGAACTCGAAAGCCTGGCGCCAGTCCCAGGGGCTGGCGATCCGCAGCCGCAACGACCGCTTGGCGTCGGCGCCCAGCAGGAAATAGGTGGCGTTTCCGATGCGCAGGAGCCTCCACGCCTGACGTTCGGCGGCGCGTTGGCGCGTCACGTTCTCCCGCCACCGCTCGGCCGACAACGCGCTGACGCGGACACAGAGGGTGCTGTACTGGTGTTGCGCCTCGACCGGATACGACCGTCCGGGCAGGGCCTGACGGAGCCGCTGTCTGTCGGCCTTCGTCAGCGCCACGGGATCGTCGGGAAGATCCTCGAGACCGGTGATCTCCCGACACGCCGCGTACAGAGCCCGGTACTCGTCGGGCGCCGTCCGTAGGTACCAGTCGCTCTGTCCCCAGTCGCCCACCGTGGCCAGCAGGCCGTCGAAGAGACGCGCCGGCGACGGGTTGGCGATGTTGCGGGACAGGTATTTGCAGCTGACCAGGTAGACGTGGTCGATGCGCAGGTCGACGGGGGCGACCTCGTCGCCCGGCGGACGCCGTCCTCCGGTCCACTCGACCAACCGGGGGCGCCGTCCCCCCAGCGCGTCGGGCGCCTCCAGGAAGGCCCGGCCGTTGGCGAAGGCGGTGGCGAATTCGTCGGGCAGGGCGCCGGCGCCGTGGAGATCGGCGAGACGGGACCACGTGGCGTCGGAGATGGCGAGTTCCACCGGGCGCGCCGCCAGAGCGGCCCCGGCGTCGGGGTAGGGAAACATGCCCAGGGCCGTCCCGAGTTCGGTGACCGTCGTGCGGTCATCGGGCACGGTGCCTCATTCCGCGGCGTCGGGGCCCTTCGATGCGTATGTCCGCAGGCGGGCCCGATCCGTCGCCGACTCCATCTCGATGACGTCGAAGACCACGCCGAAGCCGTCGGACCGATCCGGGCGCCGGAGGGTCTTCAGGGCCTGATCGCCGGCACTGCCGGGCACCGGTGCGTCGGTGGTGATCAGGACGAAGGGAATCTCCGGACGCGAGGCGTGGAGCACGGCCGCCTTGCCCAGTGCCTTCCACAGAGCGTCGGCGCGTCGCAGGCCCGCCCGCGTGGTCGTGAACGCCCCCGAGACGTCGAAGTACCACGTCCGGCCGGTGTCGTCGACCCCCGAGAAGCTGACCTCGATACCGTTGCCGGCCCTGACGTCGGCGGTCAGGTCGCAGAATCCGCTGTGGTCGAGGAGGTCCCGGGCCAGCTCCCGTGCCTTGTGCCCGTCCCGGAGCGCTCGGGCCAGCAGGTCGGTGGCATCGTTTCCCGGCCTCCGCCGGGAGGACGTCGACCGCCGCCGCGCCGGCGGTGACGGGCTCTCGGCCGCCGCCGCGTGCATGGTCTGATCCTGTTCGGCCCGGATCCGCTGTTCGGCGATCTCCACGTACGACGTCTCGGTGTCGTAGCCGACGAACCGCCGTCCGGTCCGGACGGACGCCACCGCCGTGGTCCCCGATCCCATGAACGGGTCGAGGACGAGATCGTCCCGGTAGGTGTAGAGCTCGATGAGGCGCTGGGGAAGCTCGACGGGGAAGGGCGCCGGGTGACCCACCCGGGTGGCCCTCTCGGCACCGATCTCCCAGACGTCGGTGGTCGCCTCGATGAACTCGTCCTTGGACACCGAGATCTCGGCCGGGAGCCCGAGCGACGTCCGTGTCGGGCGGGAGAGGGCCCGGTCGAAGCGACCCTTGCTGGCGATGATCACCCGTTCGGTGACGTCGCGCAGGACCGGGTTGGCCGGGCTCTGGAACGATCCCCAGGCACACGATCCGCTGGCACCACGCGCCTTCAGCCAGATGACCTCGCCTCGCAGGAGCAGCCCGAGCTCGTCCTGGAGGATCCCGATGACGTCGGCCGACAGCGACCGGTACGGCTTGCGCCCCAGATTGGCGACGTTGACGGCGATCCGCCCCCCGGCCTCGAGGGTCCGGACCGACTCGGCGAAGACGGCGGTGAGCATCTCGAGGTACTCGAAATAACTGGCCGGGACGTGCCCTTCGCCGAGAGCCTCCTCGTACTCCTTGCCGGCGAAGTACGGCGGGGACGTCACGACGAGGGCGACCGAGGCGTCCTCGACCTCGTCCATGTGCCGGGCGTCGCCCAGGATGGGCTTCCCGGCGATCGGCGAGCGGACGACGGTCTCGTCACCACTGAGAACGGGGGCGGTGAAACGGTTGTAGAACCCGCTGGCGTCGTGGGACTCGCGCCGGCCGACCCCGAAGGCCGAGGTGGAGGTGGGCTTACGGCGGCCGGTCATCGTTCGATCATGCGGTCGATTGATAGTACCGGGATGTAACGATTCCGCCCGGGACCGCCGGGCGGCCAGTGCGACGAGAGGGGCGAGCCGCCAGGGGAGGCCCTGTCAGGGAAGGCCCTGTCAGGGAAGGCTGCGGACGAGGAGGGCGTCGCCCTGGCCGCCACCCCCGCAGAGGCTGGCCACCGCCGTGCCGCCGCCGCGCCGCTTGAGCTCGTGGAGGACGGTCAGGGCCAGGCGCGTCCCCGACATGCCGATGGGGTGGCCGAGGGCGATGGCACCACCGTTGACGTTGGTGACCCCGTCGGTGATGCCCAGGTCGGACATCGAGGCCAGGCCGACCACGGCGAAGGCCTCGTTGATCTCGAAGAGGTCGACGTCGCCGATGCTCTTCCCCGCCTTCTGGAGGGCCTGCCGGATGGCGTTGGCGGGCTGGACGAGAAGCGAGGCGTCGGGACCGGCCACCTGGCCGTAGCCCAGGACCTCCCCGAGCGGCGCCACGCCCAGAGCGTCGGCCTTGGCACGGGAGGTGACGATCACGGCGGCGCCACCGTCGGAGATCTGGCTGGCGTTCCCGGCCGTGACGGTGCCCTCCTTGTCGAAGGCGGGCTTGAGCCCGCCGAGCGACTCCGCCGTCGTGCCGGGACGGACGCCCTCGTCGGTGTCGACCAGGATCGGATCCCCCTTGCGCTGGGCCACGGAGACGGGGACGATCTCGTCGGCGAAGCGGCCGTCCTTGATGGCGGCGGCGGCCCGCTCGTGCGAGAGGGCGGCGAAGCCGTCCTGGGCCTGGCGCGAGATCCCGGCGGCGTCGTTGTAGCGCTCCGTGCCCAGGCCCATGGCGCAGTGGTCGAACTGGCAGTAGAGCCCGTCGTACATCATGGAGTCCACCAGCTCGCCGTCGCCCAGCCGGTAGCCGGCCCGGGCCCCGGGCAGGAGGTACGGCGCCCTCGTCATCGACTCCATCCCCCCGGCCACCACCACCTCGGCGGCGCCGGCAGAGATGAGGAGGTCGGCCAGGAAGATGCTGTTCAGGCCCGAGAGGCAGACCTTGTTGACGGTGGTGGCCGGGACGGACATCGAGATGCCGCCCTTCACGGCGGCCTGGCGGGCCGTGATCTGCCCCTGACCGGCCTGCAGGACCTGGCCCATGAAGACGTAGTCGACCTGGTCAGCGGCCACCCCGGAACGTTCGAGGGCGGCGGCGATGGCGAATCCCCCGAGCTCCATGGCGCTGAATCCGGCCAGGGCGCCGGACAGCTTGCCGATGGGCGTGCGGGCTCCCCCGAGGATGACGGAACCGGGCATGAGGACCTCCGAAAGGCGACGGCGGCCGTGTCCGGACCGCCTGGTGGCGCCCACCGTGGGGGCGTTCCCCCCGAGCCTATCCAGTCGGCCCCGGCTCTGGTGACCCACGGGTAACCACGCGCCGCCGGGGGTATCGTGCGCACCCATGCAAGCAATCCGAGACGCCATCATGGCCGGCGCCGGCGGGGACGAGATCTCGGCCCTCCCCCTCCCCGAGACGTACCGGGCGGCGTACGTCCAACGTGACGAGGTCGAGATGTTCGCCGGGGTCGACTCGGTCGACAAGGACCCCCGCAAGTCCCTGCACGTGTCGGAGGTGGCCGTCCCCGAGCTGGCCCCCGACGAGGCCTACATCGCCGTCATGGCCTCGTCGATCAACTTCAACACCGTCTGGACCTCGATCTTCGAGCCCCTGCCCACCTTCGGGTTCCTCGACCGGCTGGCCCGGGAGAGCGCCTGGGGGGCCCGCCACGCGCTGCCGTACCACGTGGTCGGGTCCGACGCCTCCGGGGTGGTGCTCCGGGTGGGCTCCCTGGTCCGCAACTTCGCCCCCGGCGACCGGGTGGTTGTCCACTGCAACTACGTCGACGACCAGGACCCGTCGGCCCACGACGACTCGATGCTGGCGGCCAACGAGCGCATCTGGGGGTTCGAGACGAACTTCGGCGGCCTGGCCGACCTGGCGGTGGTGAAGGCCAACCAGCTCATGCCCAAGGCGACCCATCTGAGCTGGGAGGAGGCGGCCATCAACGCCCTGTGCAACTCCACCGCCTACCGGATGCTCGTCTCGCGCAACGGGGCGGAGATGAAGCAGGGCGACAGGGTGCTCGTCTGGGGGGCCAGCGGGGGCCTCGGGAGCTACGCCGTCCAACACGTGCTCAACGGCGGGGCCACGCCGGTCGGCGTGGTCTCGTCCCCGGAGAAGGTGGCATTGCTGCACGACCTGGGCGTGGAGGCCGTGATCGACCGCAAAGCGGCCGGGTACCGGTTCTGGAAGGACGAGCACACCCAGGACGAGGCCGAGTGGCGACGGCTGGGAAAGGACATCCGGTCCCTGGTGGGGGACGACCCCGACGTCGTCTTCGAGCACCCCGGGCGCCAGACGATGGGGGCGTCGGTCTTCGCCTGCAAGAGGGCCGGGACCATCGTCACGTGCGCGGCGACATCGGGGTACATGATCGAGTACGACAACCGCCACCTCTGGATGAAGCTGAAGACGATCAAGGGATCGCACTTCGCCAACTACCGCGAGGCGTGGGACGCCAACCAGCTGATCTGCCAGGGAAAGGTCGTCCCGCCCCTGTCGGCCCTCTACCCCCTCGAGAACGTGGGCGAGGCCGCCTTCCAGGTCCATCGCAATCTGCACGAGGGCAAGATCGGCGTCCTCTGCCTGGCGCCCTCGGAAGGCCTCGGGGTGGATGACCCCGACCTGCGGGCCAAGGTGGGCGAGGACCGGATCACGCTCTTCCGGAGACACGGGGCATGACCGGGGCACCAGGCGCCGGCACGACGACGTCCGGGGCGATGCTGACCGAGATCGACCACGTGGCCATCGCCGTGCGCGACCTCGATGCCGCCGTCGCCCACTACCGGACCTGGTTCGGCGCCGCCGTGACCCACCGGGAGGTGGTCGAGTCCGACGGCGTCGAGGAGGCGCTTCTCCAGGTGGGGACCTCGTACGTCCAGCTGGTCTGCCCCACCCGCCCCGACTCTCCGGTGGCCAAGTTCCTCGAGAACAAGGGCGAGGGCCTGCACCACGTGGGCTACCGGGTGACCGACTGCGCGGCGGCCCTGCAACGGGTCATCGACAGCGGCGGGAGGGTCATCGACCGAGCCCCGCGGCCCGGCTCGCGGGGGACGACGGTGGCGTTCATCCATCCCAAGGGCGACCTGGGCACCCTCATCGAGCTCGTCCAGGAGTAGCGGGGGACGCGGCGTCGCCCGAGCGGAAGCGGCGTCGTCCGGGGGCCCCGGGGGCGCTCCGGTAGCCTCACGGACCATGGAACATCCCATGTCGCAACGCCTGGCCGACCTGAAGGCCCGCAAGGAGGAGGCCCTGCACGCCGGAACGCCGCGCGCCGTCGAGCGCCAGCATTCCAAGGGCAAGATGACGGCCCGGGAACGGATCGAGTACCTGCTCGACGAGGGGTCATTCCAGGAGCTGGACATGCTGGCCCGCCACCGGGCCCACGGCATGGGCCTCGAGGAGAACCGCCCCTACACCGACGGTGTCATCACCGGCTTCGGCGCCGTCGACGGGCGGCGGGTCTGCGTCTTCAGCCAGGACTTCACCGTCTACGGCGGAGCACTGGGCGAGGTGTTCGCCGAGAAGATCCACAAGATCATGGACCTGGCCGAGTCGATCGGCGTCCCCATGATCGGTCTGAACGACGGCGCCGGGGCCCGGATCCAGGAGGGTGTGGTCTCCCTGCACTCCTACGGCCAGATCTTCCACCGCAACGTCCGTGCCTCGGGCGTGATCCCCCAGGTGAGCGTGATCATGGGACCGTGCGCCGGCGGAGCCGTCTACTCGCCGGCCATGACCGACTTCATCTTCATGGTCAACGGGACCAGCCACATGTTCATCACCGGCCCCGACGTGGTGAAGACGGTGACCGGTGAGGATGTGACCCTGGAAGAGCTCGGCGGGGCCATGAGCCACGCCACCAAGTCGGGCGTGGCCACCTTCGTGGCCCCCGACGAGCGGACCTGTCTGGACGAGGTCCGGTACCTCCTGTCGTTCCTCCCGTCGAACAACCTGGAGGAGACGCCGATCGTCGACACCGGCGACGATCCCGACCGCGGAACCCCCGAGCTCGTCGACCTGATGCCGGCCTCGGCGACCCAGCCCTACGACATGAAGAAGGTCATCGCCGCCGTGGTCGACGCCGAGGACTACTTCGAGGTCCATCCGCACTGGGCCATGTCGATCACCTGTGGCTTCGCCCGCATCGACGGTCGCGCCGTCGGGATCGTCGGCAACCAGCCCGCCGTCCTGGCCGGAGTCCTCGACATCGACTCGTCGGAGAAGGCGGCCCGTTTCGTCCGGACCTGCGACGCCTTCAACATCCCCCTCGTCACCTTCGTCGACGTCCCCGGATTCATGCCGGGGACCGATCAGGAGTACGGCGGCATCATCCGGCACGGGGCCAAGCTCCTGTACGCCTACTGCGAGTCGACGGTCCCCCGGATCCAGATCATCACCCGCAAGGCCTACGGCGGTGCCTACGTCGTCATGAATTCGAAGTCGATCGGTGCCGACCTGGCCTTCGCCTGGCCATCGGCCGAGCTGGCCGTCATGGGCCCCCAGGGAGCCGTTGAGATCGTCTACCGCCGTGAGCTGGCCGAGGCGGCCGATCCGGTGGCCCGCCGGGCCGAGCTGGTGGAGGAGTACACCGAGCGCTACGCCAACCCCTACATCGCCGCCGAACGGGGCTACGTCGACGACGTCATCGATCCGAGCGAGACGCGACGGGTCCTCGTCCGCAGCCTCCGCCTGCTGGCGTCCAAGCGCGAGGAATTGCCGCGGCGCAAGCACGGCAACGTCCCGCTGTGAGCACCCCCGGGGGGCCCGAGGTGGTGTCCGTCCATCCCGCCCCCGACGCAGCCGTCCTCACCGCCATCGTCGCCGCCGTCGAGGAGGCCTGGCCCCGTCCCCGTCCGGCCGGCGACTCTGCCGGGCGGCGGACCTCGGCCTGGCGGTTCAGCGGGCGCTGGTGGTCCAAGCCCACGGCGCTGCGACGCGACCGGCCCTGGGCCGGCTGAAGACGGCGCCGTCGGGGCCGGACGTCAGGGCGGCCGGGAGAGTCGTCAGCGGGAGGCTGTCGCCCGGTGCTCCTCGGCCAGGGTGACGAGCTCGGTCATGATGCGGCCGAAGTCGAAGTCCTTCGGGGTGAAGACCGCCGCCACCCCCTTGTCGCGCAACAGCTTGGCGTCATCGGGGGGGATGATCCCTCCCACCACCACCGGCACGTCGAGGCCGGCGGCCCGCAGACGGTCGAGGATGTCGGGGACGAGATCCAGATGGCTGCCCGACAGGATGGAGATGCCGACCAGGTCGACGTCCTCGTCGACGGCGGCGGCCACGATCTGCTCGGGCGACAGGCGGATGCCCTGGTAGATGACTTCGAACCCGGCGTCGCGGGCGGCGACGGCGATCTGCTCGGCCCCGTTGGAATGCCCATCGAGGCCCGGCTTGGCCACCAGGAGCCGTGGTGGGCCACCGGTCCGTTCCGCCAGGGCCTGCGTCCGGGTCCGGACCCGGGCGACGGCCCCGCCGCGGTGCCCGGTCCGTCCGGTGACGCCGGTGGGGGCGCGGTACTCGCCGAAGATGTCGCGCAGGGCCTGCGCCCATTGGCCGGTAGTGCCACCGGCATGAGCGAGGGCGATGGTGGCCGGCATGACGTTGTCGTCGCCGTCCTCGGCGGCCCGGCGCAGCGCGTCGACGGCCCGACGCACCGACGCCTGGTCCCGGGACGACCGCCAGGCGACGACGTCGGCGCGCAGCTCGGCCTCGACCGAGGGATCGACCTTGAGGATGGTGGCGGCACCGTCCAGGCTGTTGACGAGGGGCGACGTCTCGGTCTCGGTGAAGCAGTTGACCCCGACGACGGGGAGCTCTCCCGTCTCGATCCGGCGGACCCGGTCGGCCTGGCTGTCGACCAGACGGCGCTTCAATTCGTCGACCGCCTCGAAGGCCCCCCCGAGACCGAGGACGTCCGACAGCTCGGTCCAGGCGGCCTCGGCCATCTCGGCCGTCTTGGCCTCGATCACCGTCGATCCCGCGAAGATGTCGTCGTACTCGAGGAGGTCGGTCTCGAGGGCCAGGATCTGTTGGATCCGCAGCGACCACTGCTGGTCCCACGGACGGGGGAGGCCGAGCGCCTCGTTCCAGGCGGGCAGCTGCAGGGCGCGGGCGCGCGCCTCGCGTGACAGGGTCACACCCAGAGCCTCGAGGACGATGCGCGGGACGTTGTTCTCGGGTTGGGCCTCGGTCAGTCCGAGGGAGTTCACCTGGACCCCGTAGCGGAACCGCCGCAGCTTGGGGTCCTCGACCCCGTAGCGCTCGGAGCAGATGCGGTCCCACAAGCGGGTGAAGGCCCGTACCTTGCAGGTCTCCTCCACGAAACGGATCCCGGCGTTGACGAAGAACGAGATCCGGCCCACCACGGCGGGGAGTTCTGAGACGTCGATCTTGCCCGAGTCGCGCACAGCGTCGAGAACGCCGATGGCGGTGGCCAACGCGTAGGCCAGCTCCTGCGTCGGCGTGGCTCCCGCCTCCTGGAGGTGATAGCTGCAGACGTTGATGGGATTCCACCTGGGGACGTGGCGGATGGTGTAGGCGATCATGTCGACGATGAGCCGCCGGCTGGGGGCGGGCGGGAAGATGTAGGTCCCGCGCGACAGGTACTCCTTCACGATGTCGTTCTGGGTCGTCCCCTGGAGTCGGTGGGGGTCGACACCGGTGTCCTCGGCGTGGGCGATGTACAGGCCGAGCAACCATGCCGCCGTGGCGTTGATGGTCATCGACGTGTTCATCGTCTCGACCGGGATCCCGTCCATGAGCTGGTGCATGTGCCCGAGGTGGGCGACAGGGACGCCGACCTTTCCCACCTCGCCGGCGGCCTCGGGGGCGTCGGGGTCGTAGCCGGTCTGTGTGGGAAGGTCGAAGGCGACAGACAGGCCCGTCTGGCCCTTGGCCAGATTGGTGCGGTAGAGGGTGTTGGACGCCCGGGCCGAGGAGTGTCCCGAGTACGTGCGCATCACCCAGGGCGTGTCACGCCGATGGTCGGGTCGCACCACCTGGCTCACCTCTCTCCTCTGCTCCCGCCGACGTCCTTCGGACGCCGTCGAAGTCTACGAGCGGTAGTCGTAGAAGCCCCGACCGGACTTCCGCCCGAAGAGCTCGGCGGAGACCATGCGGCGCAACAGGGGGACCGCCGCGTAGTTGGGGTCGCGATACTCGTCGTAGAGGGCGTCCAGGATGGCCAGACTGGTGTCCAGACCGACCAGGTCGAGAAGGGCGAAGGGGCCCATGGGGAACCCGCACCCGCCCTTCATGGCGGTGTCGATGTCGTCGCGGGTGGCCACCTTCTGCTCGAGGAGGCGGACGGCGTTGTTGAGGTAGGGGAAGAGCAGGGCGTTGACGATGAAGCCGGCCTGGTCCTTCACCTCGACCGGTGACTTCCCGCACGTCTCGGCGAACGTCCGGGCCGAGGCGATGGTTTCGTCCGAGGCGGTGATGGGCCGGACGATCTCGACCAGCGACATCACCGGTGCCGGGTTGAAGAAGTGGATGCCGCAGACCTTGTCGGGCCGGCCCGTCTCCATGGCCATGTCCACCACGGCGAGGGTGGAGGTGTTCGTGGCCAGGATGGTGTGCTCGCCGCAGACGCGGTCGAGCTCGGAGAAGAGGTGCTTCTTTACGGCCAGGTCCTCGACCACCGACTCGATCACCAGATCGCAGCCCGCCAACTCGGACAGATCGGTCACCGGCGTGACCCGGGCCAAGGCCGCGTCCCGCTCCTCGGCGGCCAGCTTGCCCTTGTCGACCTGCTTCCCCAGGGACTTCGCCATGCCGGCGACCATCCCGTCGGCCGTGCCCTGGGCACGCGAACGGAGGACCACGTCGAAGCCGTGCACGGCGGCGGTCTCGGCGATGCCGGAACCCATGATGCCGGAACCGACGATTCCTATTCGCTTGAAGGACATGGACGTATGTTACCAAGCAGTACGAAGAGGGCTCCCCTGACCGGTCGCCGGGATCAGCGCCGGGCGCCGCGCAGGGCCCGGCGGAGCAGGGCCGGTCCGATGCGGACGAAGAGCTCGGGGGCCGCCCGGTAGGCGGCCCAGGCCGTGCGGGCATGGCGCGGAGTGACGATGAAGGCCCGGTTCCGGGCCACGCCGACGAGGACGTCGTCGGCGAGCGACGCCGCCGGATAGGGCTGTCCGATGGACCGGGTGAGCATCCGCCGCCCCTCGGGGAGGCTGGCCACGGCCGGCAGGTCGGCCGGGTTCCCCTTGTCGAGGAGCGGGGTATCGATGACGCCGGGGCAGACGACGCTGACGCGTACCCCGTGCGCGGCGGCCTCCATCCTCAGGCTGGTGCTCAGGCCGACGACGCCGTGCTTGGTCATGGCGTAGGGGGAGAGCAGGGGAGCGGGGAGGAGGCCGGCCAGCGAAGCGGTGTTGACGATGTGCCCCCGGCCCTGCCTGATCATGACCGGGTAGGCGGCCGCCACGCCGTGGACCACCCCCCGCAGGTTGACGTCGATGACACGGTCCCAGTGGACCAGTGACAGATCACCGACATCGCCTCCCATGCCGACGCCGGCATTGTTGAAGAGGAGATCGATCCGTCCGTGATCGGTGACGGCGCGGCCGACGAGCTCGGAGAATGCGGCGGCATCGGTCACGTCGAGGGCCACGCCCGACGCTCCCGCCCCCGTGGCGGCGGCCAGTTCGTCGTCGGCCAGCTGGTCGGCGGCCGCCTTGGCGCCGGCTTCGTCGATGTCGGCCAGGACGACGGTCGCCCCCCGTCGGGCCAGGGCCGTCGACAGCGCCCGTCCGATGCCCGAGGCGGCTCCGGTGACCACCGCCACCTGTCCCGGGAAGAGCGTCGCCGTGGTCACCGCCCGAGCCTACGACCGCGAGGACGGCGAGGTTCTAGGGTGACGACCGTGAGTACGGAATGTGGACCTCTGGCGCTGGTGGGTGGCGGCGAATGGCAGCCGGGGTGTGATTTCGACGCCGACCTGCTGGCGGCGTCGGGGGGGACGGAGGTCCTCGTCCTGCCCACGGCGGCCGCCTATGAGCATCCCGAGAAGACGGTGGAGAGTGCCCGGACCTGGTTCAAGGGGATCGGCGGGGTGGTGCGGGGCCTGATGGTCCTCGGTCGGCGCGATGCCGAGGACGAGGCCAACGCCTCCGCCGTGCGGGCCAGCCGGTTCACGTACCTGGGGGGCGGCTCCTCGATGCACCTGCGCTCGGTGCTGAAGGGGTCCCGGCTCTGGGACGCCCTCCTGGCGTCGTGGCGCGACGGCGCCGTGGTGGCCGGCTCGTCGGCGGGGGCGATGGTTCTCACCGACCCCATGGTGGATTCGCGCGGGGGTGCGCTGACCGTCGGCCTCGGCCTGGTCGAGCAGATCGCCGTGATCCCCCATTTCGGTCACGAGAACGCCGAGAAGGTGCACCGGTCGATCGCCCTGGCGGCGCCGGGCCTGCCCGTGGTGGGGATCCCCGAACGGACCGCCCTCATCCGTGACCCGTCCGGCGCCTGGCGCCAGGCCGGCCAGGGCGATGTGCAGGTCTTCGTGAGCGGCCGGGCGGCCGGGTTCGACGCCCTGCCCCACTGAAACACCGGCGGCGAGGGGATGCCCCCGCCCGCCCCCCGGCGCTCCGCCGGTCGGGACCGGCCGTCAGTCGGACTCGCTGATGGTGACCTTCTCGATGGTGACGCGCTCGGTCGGCTTGCCCTGCGGGGTGCCCACGGCGTCGATGGCCGTCACCGTCTCGAGCCCGGAGACGACCTTGCCGAACAGCGAGTACTTGGGCGGTAGGGCCATGCCGTCGGGGCCGGAGATGACGAAGAACTGGCTCCCGTTGGTGTCGGGTCCGGCGTTGGCCATGGCCAGCGATCCCAGCTCGTAGCGGCCGGGCTTGGGCAGCTCGTCGGCGAATTGGTAACCGGGACCGCCCGTCCCCTTCCCGGTGGGGTCACCGCCCTGGAGGACGAAGCCGGGAATGACCCGGTGGAAGACGATGCCGTCGAAGTAGTGGAAGAGGGCGAGGACGACGAAGCTGTTCACCGTGCGCGGCGCCGAGAGGGGGTCCAAGGCGATGGTCATCGTTCCCTTCGACGTCTCCATGGTGGCCGTGTAGCGCTTGTCGGTGTCGATGCACATGGGCGGCTCGGCGTCGAACTTCCGGCGCGGGGCGCTTGAGCCGTCGGCGGCGGGACATTCGAAGGTCATGACGATGCCTCTTCCGGTGGGGGTGGTCAGGACTCGGCGATGGTGACGGACAACATCCGGTGGGTCACCAGTGGTGTCCCGCTCGATGTCCCGTCGGCGTTGATCTTCTGCACGACCGCCTGGCCCGACGTGACGTGGCCGAACAGTGAGTAGCCGGGGTTGTTGTACGGACCCACGAGGATGAAGAACTGGCTGCCGTTGGTGTTGGCGCCCGAATTGGCCATGGCCACCTCGCCCGCCGTGTAGCCGCCCCGGGGCGAGTCGTTCTCGTTGGCGAACTCGTAGCCGGGGCCCGAGTCGGTCCCCCCGTTGCTCTGGTTCGGGCTGCCGGTCTGGTCCATGAAGGTGGGGATCACCCGCATGAAGGCCTCGCAGTCGAAGAAATGGTGATCGGCCAGGAACACGAAGCTGTTGACGGTCTTCGGTGCGTCCTTGGCGTCGAGGGCGATGGTGAAGCTACCGACGTCGGTCGTCACCGCGGCCGTGTACGTCTTCGACGTGTCGATCGTCATGGCCGGGGCGCTCTTGTAGGTGGGCTTGCTCAACGGGGTCTGAGGGTTCGAGGGGCACCCGGCCGCCACCGCCGCCTGGTCGGCGGCGGTCTGGGCGGCGGACGGGGCCGTCGTGGTGGTGGCGGGCGTCGACGTGGTGGGGGCGGTGCTGCTGGTGGTGCTGGTGGCCCCGGACTTCTTGCCGGCGGTGTTCTTGGTGCTGTTGCCGGAGACCAGGACGTAGATCCCGGCGGCGACGGCCACCAGGACCACGACCGTGATCGTCCGCCTCACCGTCGAGCGGCGCCTCTGCGCCCGCTGGAGGGCGGCCAGCTTGGCCTCTCTGGCGGCGCGTTTGCGCGCCCGCTTATCGCTCGGCATGGCCCGACACCCTACCCGGCCGACCGGGACCGGGGCGGTCGGCGGCCCGGCGGCCTGGGCCCGGGTCACCCCTGCCCGGGCTTCCGCCGAGGGCCGGGGTGACCAGCGATAGCGTCGAGAGATGCCTCTGGTCGTGCAGAAATTCGGGGGAACCTCGGTCGGCGACGCCGACCGGATCCGTGCCGTCGCCGATCACGTGGCCCGGACCCGGCGCAACGGCGACGATGTGGTCGTCGTGGTGAGTGCCATGGGCAAGACCACCGACGACCTGATCAGGCTGGCCGACGACGTGAGCCGGATCCAACCGCCACGCGAGCTCGACATGCTTCTCACGTCGGGGGAGCGGGTCACCATGGCCCTGCTCGTCATGGCCCTGGCCGAGCTCGGGATCGACGCCGTGTCCTTCACCGGCAGCCAGGCCGGGATCATCACGGACACGACCCACACCAAGGCCACCATCGTCGAGGTCCGCGCCGACCGGCTGCGTGAGGCCCTGAAGGCCGGTCGGGTGCCCGTGGTCGCCGGTTTCCAGGGGGTCTCGACCGATCGCGACGTGACCACCCTGGGGCGGGGCGGCTCCGACACCACGGCGGTGGCGATGGCAGCGGCGCTGGGCGCCGATGCGTGCGAGATCTATACCGACGTCTCCGGCGTCTTCAGCGCCGACCCCCGGATCGTCCCCGCCGCCCGCCGGTTGTCCCGGGTCAGCTTCGAGGAGATGCTCGAGATCGCCGCCAGCGGGGGCCGGGTCCTCTCGTTGCGCTCGGTGGAGTTCGCCCGCAACCATCACGTACCCCTGCACGTCCGTTCCAGCTTCACCTGGGAACCCGGGACATGGGTCGTCGAGGAGGATGTGTCCATGGAACAGCCCGTCGTGACCGCCATTACCCACGACACGTCGGAGGCCAAGGTCACCGTGACCGGCGTACCGGACCGGCCCGGTGTCGCCGCCCACCTCTTCCGGGCGTTGGCCGACCGCAAGGTCAACGTCGACACCATCGTGCAGAACACCTCTCTGCACGGGACCACCGACATCTCCTTCACGGTACCCAAGGTCGATCTCGACACCAGCCTGCAGACGGTCGGTGCTCTGGCCCCGGAGATCGGGGCCGGTGAGGTCACCTCCGACGACACCATCGCCAAGGTGTCGCTCGTGGGCGCCGGGATGCGGAGTCATCCCGGGGTGTCGGCCACCATGTTCGAGACGCTGGCCGAGGCGGGGATCAACATCGAGATGATCTCGACGTCGTCCATCCGCATCTCGTGTGTCGTCCGTGCCGATCGTGTGGAAGAGGCGGTCCGGATCCTGCACGCCGCCTTCGAGCTGTCCGACTGAGGGGGCGGTGGCCAAGAACCCCGCCCCACGGGCGGGGAAGACTCCGCCCGTCGCATAGGATTCGTTCTGTGCGAATCGGTGTCATCGGGGCCACGGGTCAGGTCGGGACGGTCATCCGCTCCGTCCTCCTCGAGCGCGCCTTCCCCGTCGACGACATCCGCTTCTTCGCCTCGTCGCGGTCGGTGGGGCGCCGCTTGCCCTGGGGCGGCGGCGACGTCGACGTCGAGGACGCCGAGACCGCCGATTTCACCGGCATCGACGTGGCCCTGATGTCGACCGGAGCGGCCGCCTCGCGGATCCTGGCCCCCCGGGTGGCCGCCGCCGGGGCCATCGTCATCGACAACTCCTCCGCCTGGCGCATGCACCGGGACGTCCCCCTCGTCGTCCCCGAGGTCAACGCCTGCGCCCTCGACGCTATCCCCCTGGGGATCGTCGCCAATCCGAACTGCACGACGATGGTGGCCATTCCCGTCCTCGGTCCGCTGCACCGTGAGGCCGGGCTCCTCCGTCTCGTGATCTCGACCTACCAGGCGGTGTCGGGAGCCGGACCCACCGGCGTCCGCGAGCTCGAGGAACAGCTGGCCAAGACGGTGGAGGGCGCCGCCGCCCTCACCTTCGACGGCACCGCCGTCGAGTTCCCCCCGCCGACGGTCTTCGCCGGCCCCGTCGCCCACAACGTGCTCCCGCTGGCCGGCACACTGCTCGATGACGGCTCACGGGAGACGAACGAGGAGCTGAAGCTGCGTGAAGAGTCCCGCAAGATCCTGGGCATCCCCGATCTGGCCGTCTCGGGGACCTGCGTCCGGGTGCCCGTCTTCACCGGCCACAGTCTCTCCATCAACGCCGGATTCGAGCGGCCCCTCACCGTCGAACGGGCCATCGCCCTTCTCGAGACGGCGCCCGGTGTCCGCTATCTGGACGTCCCCACCCCCCTGGCCTCGGCCGGTACCGATCCGGTGATCGTCGGGCGCATCCGGGAGGACCCGACGGCGGCCCATGGCCTGGCTCTGTTCGTCTCCGGCGACAACCTCCGCAAAGGGGCGGGCCTGAACGCCGTCCAGATCGCCGAAGCCCTTCTGGCCCGACGGGCCTGAAACCGGCGCCGACGGCCCTGCCGTCCACCGGTCTCCGGCGCCCGGTGCTGCTGTTCTACGGGCGCTGCTGTTCTACGGGCGCTGCGGTGTCACGGGCGCGCCGTGGCGGCGCGACCGGCCAGGACCGAGATACGGCGGGCCAGGTTGACGGCGTGGTCGCCGAAGCGCTCGTAGAAACGGGCCACCAGGGCGGCCTCGATGGCCACGGGGAGGGGCATCGACCCGCTGGCGATCTCGGCCGTCAGGGTCACGTGCAGCTCGTCGAGCTCGTCGTCGAGCGACTCGACGTGCTCGGCCACGTCGGGGGAGCGGTCGGCATAGGCGTCGGCCGTGGCCCGCCACATCTCGCTCGCCACCTCTCCCATCTGCTCGACCAGCCCGCGGGCCCGGTGCGACAGCTCCATCCCGAGCCCGCGTACCGCCCGCCGTGAGACGTGCTCGGCCAGGTCGCCGCTGCGCTCGAGGTCCGGCAGCATCCGCAGGACGGCCACCAGGTAACGCAACTCCTCGGGACCGGTGGCCCGCTGGGCCAGCTGCCGCTGGGCCAGCTGCTCCACCTCGAGGTACAGGGTGTCGATCATCTCGTCGCTGTCGGCCAGGACCCGGGCCGCTTCGCGATCGCCGGCCAGCAGGGAGTGTGTCGCCCCGGCCACGCCTTCGCCGACCAGGGCGAACAGCTGGATGATCTCGCGATCGATCCGGTCGAGGCTCTCGGAGACCTCGTCGGACGCGCCGTGCAGGGAGAAGAGCCGGGCCACGCCGCCACCGTACCGCCGCCGGCCGCCCGCCGTCTCCGTTGTCCGACCGCCGATCACAACAGGCGGACAACGATCGGTGACCGGCCCCGGATCGGTCCGCCAACATCCGGTTCCCCCGGACACGGGGACGGTACCGTCGATGGGGTGGAGAGAGACTCGGGACGGCCGCCCGGGACCGCCCCCGGGCGGAGGGTCCGATGAGCACCGGCGACCAGGGAGCCTGTTCGGAGGTCGTCCGCCTCGACGGCCACGTGGTGGACTCGCTCCTCCTCCCCAAGGTCCTCGACGCCATCGTCGACGCCGGGGCCTCCTACGAGATCCTCGAGCTCGAGATGGGCACCACCACCCTCGATCCCAGTCACGTCCGGATCCGGGTCAGCGCCGCCGACGAGTCGGCGCTCGACGCCCTCCTCGCCGACGTGCAGGTCCACGGGGTCAACCGGGAGGACGCCTCCGACGCCGAACTGGTGCCGGCACCGGCCGACGGCGTGCTGCCCACCGAGTTCTACTCCACCACCAACCTGGCCACCTGGGTGCGGGTGGGGGGGCGCTGGATAGAGAGCGGGCGCGCCGAGATGGACTGCGCCCTCGTCGTCGACCCCGCCCCGTCGACGACACCGGCAGGGGTGCGGATGGTGCCGATGCACCGGGTCCGGGCCGGCGACGCCGTGGTCGTCGGGTGGCGCGGTGTCCGGGTGGAGACACCGACGCGGGCCGACGACGCCGAAGGATTCGGGTTCATGACGTCCGAGGTCTCCTCCGAGAAGCCGAAGGCGGTGAGCCTGGCCCGTGTCGCCGCCAGCATCCGTGACGCGCGCGACCGGCGCCAACGCGGCACCGGTGGCCGGGTTCTGGCCGTGTGCGGGCCCGCCGTGGTCCACACCGGCGCCGCCCCGGCCCTGGCGCGCCTGGTCCGTGACGGGTGGGTGCAGGTCCTCTTCGCCGGGAACGGCTTCGCCACCCACGACATCGAGTCCAACGTCCTCGGCACGTCGCTCGGGGTGTCGCTGGGCGAGGGGGTGCTGTCCGAGCACGGGCACGCCAACCACCTCCGCGTCATCAACGAGGTGCGCCGCTTCGGATCCATCACCGCCGCCGTGGAGGCGGGGTGGCTCGGCGGCGGCGTCCTCTACGAATGCGTCCGGGCGGGGGTGCCCTTCGTGCTCGGCGGGTCGGTGCGCGACGACGGACCTCTCCCCGACGTGATCTCCGACACCGTGGCCGCCGCCGACGCCATGCGGGGGCTGCTCGACGACGTCGACGTGGCCGTGATGCTGGCCACCACCCTGCACGCCATCGCCACCGGCAACCTCCTGCCGGCCG
>Ga0209415_10006357_pt1 | contig 21039 bp, 14 predicted proteins | sample PeaSoiSIISIP2007_FD_187696 | JGI IMG/M metagenome (GOLD analysis project Ga0209415, IMG submission 187696) | Peat soil microbial communities from Weissenstadt, Germany - SII-SIP-2007 (SPAdes) (version 2) | ecosystem: Environmental > Terrestrial > Soil > Wetlands > Peat | place: Germany...
TCGCGCCCTCCCGGGTTACATTTTTATTTGACCCAACCGAGTCTCTCCTGGTGACATTTTAGGCGACTCAATTCGGCAGGACAGGGGCCTGCCTCACGTTGGCTTATAATACGGGGAACCTAATATGGCTGAACTCGAGATTCACCACGAAGGGCATGAGTCCGATGCTACGGGACAGAGGGTCGGCATTTTAGCCGCTGTGCTGGCGGTTGCGCTGGCAATCGTCTCCATCATGTCGCACCGCACGCACACGGAGGCGATCATCAGCAAGTCCGAGGCCAATGACGCCTGGTCGGAGTACCAGGCAACCCGCATCAAGTCTCACAACGTCGAGCTGGGGTCGAACCTGCTGGTGGTGCTCGGCGCCAAGGGTGAAGCCGCGGAAAAAATGCGCGCCGATAACGAAGTCAAGCAGAAGAAGTACGAAAAAGAGGGCAAAGACATCAGGGAGAAAGCCGAGGGCCATGTGGCTGCCTCGGAGGCGGCCGAGCACCGTGCACTGCGGTATGACGTGGGCGAGGGATTGCTCGAAATCGCGCTGGTGTTGAGTTCGATTTACTTCATCTCCCGCAAGATGATGTTCCCCTGGATCGGCGCGATCGCAGGCGTGGCGGGCATCGCGATGGCGCTGACCGGGCTGGCGATGTAGCTCCTCTTCCGCCCCGTTCCGGGGCTGTTTCGGTTTACTGTCTTCCCAAAGCGCTGCCGTGGCGCACGCACTCGTGCGTGCCGTGTCGGCACTCATGCCGACACGCTGCCCTACGCGATCGCCAGGCGTCGAGAAGAGTCTCGACGCGGCACGCACGAGTGCGTGCGCCACGGTTTCACGGCAACACTTTGAACCGAGATTTCCTTAGGCCCACGCCTATTCGGCTCGCCGGCGGCGGCAAGACCGCCGGCGCTAGCGCAGGGCAAATCCGCGGCGCGATATACTCAACCAGCATGAGGCTACTCCCGCTCCTGATATGGCTGCCGCTGGTTGCCGCGGCGCAAGAGAAATCCGCGGCGACCGCGCCCGAAGAACCGATCAATGCCAAAACCTTCGCCGATTTGAAGGTGCGCGGCATCGGCCCGGCGTTCATTTCCGGGCGCGTGGCGCAGATCGCGGTTTTTCCGGACGATTCCAGCCACTACCTGGCGGCGGTGGCTTCCGGCAACATTTTTGAAACACGCAACGACGGCACTACCTGGACGCCAGTCTTCGACAGCCAGGGGTCGTACTCGATCGGCGCCGTCACCATCGACGCAAAGAATCCTTCCATCGTGTGGGTGGGCACCGGCGAAAACAACGACCAGCGATCGGTCGCGTATGGCGATGGCATCTATAAGAGCGAGGACGGCGGGCACACCTGGGTCAACGTGGGGCTGAAGCGATCGGAGCACATCGCGCGCATCGTGGTGGATCCGCGCGATTCCAACGTGGTCTATGTGGCGGCGCCCGGGCCGCTGTGGAGCGGCGGCGGCGACCGCGGCCTGTTCAAGACGACGGATGGCGGCAAGACGTGGTCGCAAAGCCTCATCAAGGTGGGCGACTACACGGGCTGCTCCGACGTCATCGTGGACCCGCGCAACCCCGACATTCTGCTGGCGGCGACCCATCAGCGGCAGCGGCGGTACTTCGGCATGGTGCACGGCGGTCCGGAATCGGCGTTGTGGCGCTCGGTCGACGCCGGCAAAACCTGGGTCAAGGTGGGCGGCGGCTTTCCCAATCCGGGTGAGCTGGGCCGCATCGGCCTCAACTATGCTCCCTCCAACCCCAGCGTCGTTTACGCGCAGGTGGAAGGCCCGCGAGACACCCCCGCCGGCGGCGGTCTCTATCGCTCCACCGACAACGGCGTCACCTGGCAGAAACGCAACGGCTTTGACGAGCAGGGACAGTATTACTCGAAGGTGGTGGTGGACCCGGCCAATCCGGACCGAGTCTATGTGATGGGCTTCGCGATCATGGTCTCGGATAATGGCGGCTCTACGCAGAGCATGCTGAACACTCGCTCCAAGCACGTGGACAATCACGATATCTGGATCGATCCCAAGAACAACAGCCATTACCTGGTGGGCTGTGACGGCGGCATTTACGAGAGCTTCGACCGCGCCGCCACGTGGATCTTCAAAGCCAATCTGCCGACGGCGCAAATGTACGATGTGGCGGTGGGCGAAGACGCGCCGTTCTACTACGTATATGGCGGCACGCAGGACAACTTCAGCTTTGGCTGCCCGGCGCGCACACGCAGCGCGGCCGGCATCATCAATACCGATTGCTTCGTCACCATGGGCGGCGACGGGTTCTATTCACGCGTCGATCCCAAGGACCCCAACATCATATACGCCAACATGCAAAACGGCGGCATGGTGCGATTCGACCGCCGCACCCTGGAGCGTGTCGGCATCCAGCCGCAGCCGGCCCAGGGCGACCCGGCGCTGCGCTGGAACTGGGACACGCCGCTGATCCTCAGCCCGCATTCGAACACGCGGCTTTACTTCGGCGCGCAGCGGCTCTACCGCAGCGACGACCGAGGCGACAGCTGGCACGCCGTCAGCGGCGATCTGACGCGCAACCTGGACCGCAACAAGCTGCCGCTGATGGGCAAGATCTGGCCCGTCGACGCGATCCAAAAGAACACTTCGACGGCGCTGTACGACAACATTTCGGCGCTCGCCGAATCGCCGAAGCAGGAAGGTCTCATCTACGTTGGCACCGACGACGGCCTGGTGCAGATTACAGAAGACGGCGGGAAGACATGGCGCAAGGTGGAAAAGCCGGCGGGCGTGCCGGAAGACGCCTACGTGCAGCGCATCGTGGCCTCTCAGCACGATGCCGGCGTGGTGTATGTGGCCTATGAGAATCATCAGAACGGCGACTTCAAGCCGTACCTGATCAAGAGCACCGACAAGGGCAAGACGTGGGTCAACATTTCGGGCGACCTGCCGGACCGTGGCGGCGTTTACGCCATTGCGGAGGATCATCAGGATGCGAAGCTGCTGTTTGCCGGCACCGAGTTCGGTCTTTACTTCACCAAGACCGGCGGCGGAAAGTGGATCAAACTCGCGGGCGGTCTGCCGACGATTCTGGTTCGCGATCTGGCCATCCAAACGCAGATGGACGACCTGGTGCTCGGTACCTTCGGGCGCGGGATCTACGTCCTGGACGATTACAGCCCGCTGCGCGAAGCGACGCCGGAGCTGCTGAAACAAGATGCGGCTCTTTTCTCGATCAAGCCGGCGCTGTCTTACATTCCGGGTTCGATCTTCGGCTATGGCAAAGGCTTCCAGGGCGAGGCTTTCTTCTCTGCGCCCAATCCGCCTTTCGGCGCCAGCGTCACGTTCTATCTGAAAGAAGCGGTGAAGACGCGCCGCGAGGAGCGGCAGGAGAAGGAGCGCGCCGCCATCAAGAAAGGCGAAACGCCGCCGTATCCCACGCCCGAGCAACTGCGGGCCGAAGCCGAGGAGGAAGCGCCGGCCGTGGTGATCACCATCGCCGATGCGGCGGGCAACGTGGTGCGCCGCCTGCAGACGGCCGCGGCGGCGGGCGTTCATCGCGTCAACTGGGACCTGCGCGGCGCGGGGCCCAATCTGCCTCCCGCCACGCCGGCAGGCGGCGGTGCTGGTGGTGAAGAAGACCAGTCCCCCTTCGGCAGTAGTGGCGGCGGTGCGCTGGTGGTTCCGGGCAAGTACACTGTGACACTGGCGAAAAGGGTGAACGGCGTGGCGACGCCGCTGCCCGGATCGCAGACTTTCGAGGTGGTTGCCGAGGGACCGTATCCGAAGGAAGACCGCGTGATGCTGGCGGAGTTTTCAGCGAAAGTATTCAGCCTGCAAAAGGCTCTCGATGCGACCGTCGAATCGGCCAAGGATGCGCACACGCGCCTGGACGCGATTCGCCGCGCGGTGGATGCGACACCGAGCCTGCCGCTCGGATTACACGCTCAGGTCGCGAGCCTCGAAAAGCAGCTCGCCCAAATCAACCTGGCCTTGCACGGCGATTCGGTCTGGCGCGCACACAACGAAGGCACACCGGCTTCGATTGCGGAGCATGCTGAGGCGGCTGCGGACGGACTCGGCGACACTACGCAGCATCCGACCAAGACCGCGCTGGAGCAATACCAGATTGGCTCGGAGGAACTGGCGGCAGAGATTCCCAAACTGAAGAAGCTGATCGAGGTGGATATCAAGGCGATCGAAGCGCAGCTCGACGCTGCCGGCGCACCGCCCACGCCGGGGCGACTGCCGGATTGGAAGCCGGCGAAGTAGGCGGGGGCACGGCCAAGGCCTGCCTAAGGGGCAAACCGGGTACAGGCGCGAGGCAAAGAACGCGCCCGCAAGCGGGCGTTGGCAGGTTGAAACCTGCCCCACCAGGTCACCAGACGCGGCAGGCGTTGGCGCGCACCATGGGCTGGCCCGGTTTGCAGGAGAACGCCTTGCCGAACTCGGGCATATTGGAGACCACGCCGTTGATGCGGTATTCGTTGGGCGAGTGGGGATTGGTGAGGGCGTTCAGGCGTTTGTTGGCAGGTCGTTCATCGCCGCAGGCCCACTGTGCCATGCCGATGAAGAAGCGCTGCTCGGGGGTGAATCCGCCGATGGGTTCGAGTTTCTGGCCTTTCGTCGCTTCCTTCCACGCCATGTAGGCCAGCAGCGTGCCGCCCAGATCGGCCACGTCTTCGCCCAACGTCAGTTTGCCGTTGATCTTGATGTCGTCGATCACGGTGTACCCGGAATACTGCGTGGAAACGCAGGCAGCGCGCTCGACGAATGCGTCGGCATCCTGCTTGGTCCACCAATCCTTGAGATTGCCCTTGGCATCGAACTGGCGGCCCTCGTCGTCGAAGCCGTGCGTCAATTCGTGGCCGATGGTGGCGCCGGTGTTGCCGTAGTTGGGCGCATCATCCATCTTGGGATCGTAGAGCGGCGGCTCCAGCACGCCGGCCGGAAAATTGATGTCGTTCATCTGCGGGTCGTAGTAGGCGTTGACCGTGGGCGGCGTCATTCCCCACTCGCTGCGATCCACCGGCTTGCCGATCTTGGCAAGCTGGCGGTGATTTTCGAAGCTGTCGCAGCGCGCGGCATCGCCGGCATAGTCGTCGGGTGTGATGACGACAGAAGTGTAATCGCGCCATTGGCTCGGGTAACCGATCTTATTGACCACGCCGTGGAGTTTTTCGAGCGCCTTCTGTTTGGTCGCGTCGCCCATCCAGGCGAGCTGGTGAAGGTCGGCCTCCATGGCCTTTTCGATCTCGCGCGTCATGGCGACGGCGCTGGCCTTGGTCGCGGGGGTAAAAGTCTTTTCCGCGAACACCTGGCCCAGGGCTTCGCCGAGGTCCCGATCCACACGGCGCACGCAGCGCTTCCAGCGGGGTTCCATCTCTTTGACGCCGCGCAGGTATTTGCTGTAGAAATCGAAATCCGCGGCGACGAACGCCTTGCCCAGATAGCGCGCACGGTCATTCACCAGGTGCCAGCGCAAATACGTTTTCCAATCGCTGACCGGGCGGGTGTCGACCAGCTTCTCGACCTCGCCGAAGAAGGCCGGCTCGGTGACGTTGATCACCGCGGGCGCAGGCAGGTTGATCGTCTGCCAGTATTGGGACCAGTCGAAATGCGGCATCAGCTTCTCGAGCTCGGCGCGCGACAATTTGTGGAACAGGTTATATGGGTCGCGCAGCTCGACGCGGGTGAGCGACGCTTTGGCCAGCTCGGTTTCGATCGACATCACGGTCGCGGCCTCGGCGCTGGCGGCTGGCGGCGCATCGCCCAGCAGGCCCAACATGCGGGCTACGTGGTCGAGATAGCGCTGGCGCGTCTCCTGCGACTTGGCGTCGGTCTTGACGTAGTAATCGCGATCGGGCAGGCCCAGGCCGCCGGCGCCGGCGAAAGCGATGATCTGCTCCGAGTCGGCAAAGTCCTGGTTGGAACCGAAGCCGAAAAGAAAGCGCCCGGATGCGCCCGAATCGAGGTGCAGGCGCGCTATCAGCGGCGCCAGATCGGCGGCGCTGTTGAGGGCCGCGATCTCGCCCAAGCCCTTCTCCAGCGGCCGTGTACCGGCCTTTTCGATACCCGCCTCATCCATGCAGGCGGCGAAATAGTCGCCGATCTTCTGCTGGTTGGGCGAGCGGCCCGGGGCCGGCCTGGCACTCTCTTCGAGCAGTCCCCAGAGGTACTGCATGTTCTCGGTTCCCAGCTTCCCGTACACGTCCCAGCGCGCCTGGTCGGGTGGAATCGGGTTCAGCTTATTCCAACTGCCGCAGGCGAAGCGGTAGAAATCCACGCAGGGGTCGGCGGCGCGATCGAGAAACTTCACCTCCAGGCTCGGCGTGTAGGGGAGTGAAGTGAGCGGACGGTCCTGCGCGGCGAGAAGCGGCGCAAAGAGCAGGCAGGCAATGGGCAAAGCACGCATATTCACAAAGCCGAGGGTATCACGGAGGGATCGACCGGCGCGAGACGGGGCCGCGGGCGGGAGCGCCCCGCCGCCGTGCGGGCTGCTCGACGCATACGGCGAGATTTCAGGACGACGGTGCAGCGGCCCGCCTGGCGGAAGCCATGCGCGCGGCTACGCGCATCGCCTGCTGCATGCTGCGCGGATCGGCCTGGTTCTTGCCGGCGATATCGAACGCCGTGCCATGATCCACGGAGGTGCGGATGATCGGAATGCCGAGAGAGATATTGACCGTGCCTTCGAAATCGATCAGCTTCATTGGGATGTGGCCTTGATCGTGGTACATCGCAACCACCAGATCGTAGGCGCCGCGGGACGCCTGGAGGAAGACCGTATCGCCCGCATGCGGGCCGCTGCACAGGATGCCCTGCCGGCAGGCTGCATCGATGGCCGGCGCGATGAAGCGCCGATCTTCGTTGCCGAACAGATCGTGCTCACCGGCGTGGGGATTCAGTCCGCACACCGCGATGCGCGGCCGCTCGAACCCCAGCAGCTTCATGGCTTCATTCCCCAGTTCGATGGTGCGGACGATGCGGGGCGTATCCAGGTCGCATGCCTGGCGCAGTGCAACGTGCGTTGTGACGTGCACGGTGGAGAACCGTTCGCTCGAGAGCAACATGCGAGACTCGGTAGCGCCACACAACTCCGCGATGTACTCGGTATGGCCGGAAAATGGGCGGCCGGAGAGCGTTACGGCTTCCTTGTTCAGGGGCGCCGTTACCATGGCGTCAGCCTCTCCGGACAAACACAGTTCCGTGGCGATGCGGACGTACTCCACCGCCGCGACTCCACAGCGGGCGTCCAGGCGACCGAAGGTGAATTCCTCGATCCCGGTAAGCGCCGTGACGTCGCGAAGTTCCGCCGCTTGCATCTTGAGGCCGGTAAACCGCTCTGTCCTCTCCAGAACGCGGGCATCTCCCACCACAATCCAGCGGGCCAGTCGCGCGAGTTGCGGGTCGGCAAGGGCCTTGACGACGATTTCGGAGCCGATCCCGGCTGGATCGCCCATGGTCAACGCTATGGCCGGCATCTTTATTGGTTCGGGCATGTAAAATAGTCCGCTACTTGAATTAGAGCATCGTCGTCGCCGAATCCACCGGATTTGGTAACGACTGAAATACCATCGAACACGCCGCCGCGAATCACGCCCCAAGGAACTCCGGGAATGATTTCATCAAAAAGTTCGATACGCTGCACTCCGGCGGCTCGGCAAAACTGCGCGGCCGTGTAGCCGCCGGATAACACAAGCGCGGAGGCGCGGGCCGCCAATTCCGGCAGCCATTCCGCCGGGACCCGACCGTGTGGAATGCGCGACACCACGTGCCGGCCGCGGCCGAGCGCGGCTTCCATGAACTCCCGGCTGGTCAGCCCCGAGCGAACCAGCAGCGCCCCGCGGTGGTCCACGAGGGCCGCCTGCTGCGCGAGTGTCGCCCGGTGATCGGATCCGATGCAGAAGAGCACCGGGCCCTTGGGCGCCAGCCGAGGACGAGATGGCGGTCCGGCCGGCAGCGTGCGTGCCAGCGCCGACGCGAGTCCTGCCGATCCCGCCCACAAGACGCGGAGATCGAGCGCCAGACCCATTGCGACGATCCGATCCAGATCCCGATCGCAAACCGCATCGAGGACGACGATCCGCGCACCGGAAGCGATTGCCTCGGGGATGGCCTCGGGCCCGGTGTGCACGCATCCTTCCAGCCCCTGTGCGCGAAGGTGAGCGGCGACTTCAATTGGCGCAAAGTCCGCAGCGCCGGCGACGCGCAAGCATCCCGCTTCCACGATGCGGTTCATGCGTGGAAAAGCCGGGCAGACCACGGCGGCATCGCAACCGAAAACCGTGAGGGCCGCGGCGATTTCCGCTCCGGCATGGCCGCGCAGCGTGGAATCAATTTTCTTGAAGAGAATCGATGGCGAACCAACTGGCAGGCGAGTGGCTGCGGCTGCGATCGCGTCCCGGGCAGCCGTTGGTTCGAGGTCCCGGCTGTCTGTACTGATGGCGATGACAGCCGCGCCCGCAAGTTCGGCGCAGGGCGCAATCGGCACCATCGTCCGGCGCCCGCGCATCGCGAAATGAACGGCCGCATCGCAGGCGCCCGTCAGGTCGTCTGCGATAAGAAAACAGTCGAGCGCTGCCACTGAGCCTGGGGCCTGGATCACGACGGCTACCTATCAGATTAAACAAAAGTTCGGTGGCACAGGCAATCAAGGTCGCTTTCAGGGAGCCCCGGGACGCCGTTTCATCGTGTGATGATGGCTTGCCACACCATGAACTCGGCGCGAAGGCAATGGCTCTCCACCTGCTTTGCGATGGCGGGATGGCCGTTACGCCAGACCCAGCGCCGCCCGTAGCGCTTGCTTCATCACCGCCACGGGAGCGTCCTGGCCGGTCCACAAGCGGAAGCCAATGGCGCCCTGATACACCAGCATGGAAAGGCCGTCCAATACCGGCAATCCGCGCCCGCGGGCAGCGGCCAGGAGTCGCGTCTCCGGGGGATTGAACACGGCGTCGCTCACCAGCATCCCGGGTCGCGCGCCAGACAGGTCGACGGGCGGCATGGCCTCCGTGTCCGGGTACAACCCGATGGAAGTGGCGTTCACCAGCAGGTCGGCGTCGCTGGTGACGGCATAGTCGCCGCGCCACGTTTCAAACCGGATCGGGCCACCGGTTTTCATCGCCAGGTCCGCCACCATCTCGTCGCCGCGTTTGGCCGTGCGGTTCAGCACCAGTACGTCCGCCACACCGGCCAGGACCAGTTCGGTGACTACGGCGCGGGCCGCGCCGCCGGCACCCAACACCACGACGCGCTTGCCCTTGGGGTCGACTCCGGCATCCGCCCGCATGCCGTGGAGGAAACCTTTTCCGTCGGTGTTTTCTCCGATGAGCCTCTCACCTTCGCGGCGCACCGTGTTCACAGCACCGATCACGGCGGCCTCCGGAGCGATTTCGTCGAGATGCTCCATCACCGCAATTTTGTGCGGGATGGTCAGGTTCAGCCCGCGCATCCCGAAGGCCCGCACCCCCAGCATGGCATCCCGCAGCCGCGCTGGCGGCACCTCGACGGTGAGATAACGCCAGTTCAGTCCGCGGTCGCGAAACGCGGCCTCCAGCATGGCCCCGGTGGGATTCTCGCTCACGGGCTGCCCAAAGCACGCGAGCAGTTCCGCCTGGAAGTTAGCCGGCATACGGACAACGGTAGCACGGCAAACATGCGCAGGCCGCCCGCCTCCACCCCCGCGCGCTCCGGCCCCGAACGGCCGTCGTCAGTACTTCTCCAGCACGGCGCGATACACCGCGCCATTCTTGGGCAGGTTCAGCCCGAAGTCCGTCTGGTCGCCGTTCAACTGCCGGCGAACCTTCCACTGCCCGTCCTGGTAGCGGCCCTCCTCGGCGAGAAAGAAGCGCCCCCCGTCACCAGGCTTCCGCTGCCCCGGCGCCGGCAACCCGCGTCTGGCACGGAAGCTGACGCGCGCGTTGAAGCCCGCCAGGACGAACTCCGCCGGCCCGACCTCTGCGATCGCCACGCGCCCGTCGGCCACCTGCAGATCGCCGGCGCCAAAGCCCCAGTTCGGCCGCCCGAACTCCACCAGCACGTCGTACTGCTCCAGGTGCAGCAGCTCGAAGTCCTTCCGGTAGTCCTGCACGGCGGAATGCAGCTTGCCGGCTGCCTGCCACTGGCTCAACTCGGCGGTCATCGGTCCCAGCAGCCGGTAACTTTCCGCCAGGCCGGCGACCTCAGCCGGAGCCGTGTCGGTCCACCCTGTCGCGTCCAGCCCGAAAGGCGAGAATCCGATCGTCCCAAACTCGCCCAGAGCCTCGAACAGCCGTTGCGAGGCTGGCCCGTCATAGCTCGTCTCCGGGATGAACATGGCATTGTCCGGACGGCGGTAGGCGGTCATGGCCTCGCGGTAGTGTTGCCGGCTGGACAGGTAGATGTCCGGACCGATGGTGTCGAGCACCGGGGCCATCGCCTTCCAGACGTCGAGCATGGCCGGCTCCGGTCCGCCGCTCGGATAGTCCTCGCCCGGCCGCTGGAAGTTGGCTCCCTCCACCAGCCAGCAGTTCGCATACATCGGCAGCGGATAGACCTTCTTGCCCGCCGCAGCCACTTCGCCAACGTACGTCGAGAAGCCCCACGCCGCGAAAGCCTCTTCGGCCTCGGCGCCGAACACCTGCCGCCACGTGCCGGGCTTCTTGCCGAGCGCCGCCACCAGCTTCTCCGGCACCGCGCCCTCGAACAGCCTGGTCGCCTCCGCCGAGAAATCCCGCGGCGTGCCGAATGAGCCGGTCTCATTCTCCACCTGCACCATGATTACCGTGTGCCGGTCGCTGTCCATCTGCTTCAAATGCTCCATGAGCGCGGCGAACGCCTTGCTGTCCGCTTCCAGCGTCGAGTGGAAGTAGGGCGAGATCACGCCGGTCCAGTTGCCCGAAGCGTCGATCATGGTGGGGAAGTGCGGCCGGTCCTGCTTCACCCACAGCGGCACATAGTTCGACGCGCCGTTCTTCCAACTGCCGAACCACAGCAGGACCAGGCGCAGGTTGTGCTCGCGGGCCCAGTTCACAATCTGATCCACCTCGCCGAACTGATACTGGGCCCGCCTGGCCTCGATGTTCTCCCAATAAACGGGGATCTCCACCGTGTTGGCCTGGATCGTCTCGATGGTCTTCCACACGTCGGGCAGCGCCGCCGCCCACCCGCTCGAGTTGTTCACCTGTCCCCCGAGCATGATGAACGGCTTGCCGTCCACCAGAAACTGCCAGCCATGAGCGGTCTTCTGAAGCTGCGGCATCTCCGCCGCGGCCACTACCGAGCAAGCGATCAAGACAAAAGTGAATATGAATCGGACGCTAGAGGTTCTCATCCAGGATTTCCGTTTCGGCCTCCTTGCCGCAAGCAATTGTACTCCCAGCCGCGCCAAAAGTGGACCTGTTTATCCCATTGCTTTCATCCCGAGCGACTCGATCGGCCCGTTACAGGCGCGCACGCTCTTGGGCACGTTAGCCGAAAAGAGCCCGGAAAGATGCTTGGGGGAGTAGCGGTCTCTTGGCTTAAGAGGAGTTGGTGGTGGGCCCTGTAGGATTTGAACCTACGACCAACGGATTATGAGTCCGCTGCTCTAACCAGCTGAGCTAAGGGCCCGTAATAATTAAATCACTAACTTAGGCGGCATCCTTCTCGGCTTCCTGGCATGTGAGGAACGCCACCACAATAATAGCAACAACGTTTCCGTCAACAAGGGGTTTGTCCTCCATGCCTGCCACCGGCCCAACGAGGCCCGTCTGCCCTATACTTGTACCCTTCGGCGTCGTCCAGACGGAAATGGGAAGGCGTCAGCGGCGCATAAGACCGCCTGAAAAACGACTGCCACGCCTACGCCTCGTCCTCGGCCCTGTTGCGCTCGGCGCGATCGCGCTCGTACTGCCGGATGATGCCCGTCGGATCTTCGGGCCACGGGCGGGATTTCACCATTCGGTAGTACGAAGAGACGCGGCCACTCTCCGACAGCCTGCGGTTGAACGTCTCTATCTCCCACCCGAGGTACCGCAGTTCGCGGATGCGCCTTTTCCAAGCGCCCTGGTTGGCTACGAAGTCCAGAGTCGCCGCCGGAATCGGCTCGCCCTTGAACGCCTTGAGCGTTTCGCCGAGCCGCACGTGGACGCTCCCATGAGACATCACGGCGCCCATCCATTCCGCATCGGGGAGTTTGAAGCAACCCTCCATCCCTGCACTACACTCCTCGCAGACTACATGCAGGCTATCCGAGACTGTGTTGGCCTCTCGCTCGCGCAAGACTTCATGAATGGCGACGAGCACAACTCCATGCCTCTCAGTAGACCGGCCGCACATACTGCAACGGCTGCGGGCGCAGGTGGCCCTGCCCTGGGGCCGATGTCGGGGAATTCGTCTTGGACGACAAGCCCTACGACGTTGAGCCCATTTCACGTCCGGGCGTTTTTCGGCTTCCGATCCATGCCGTGCCGACTCCATAGTGTTCTATTCTAGAACACTCTCGGATAGAGCGAGACGCTACGCTCGTCGTGTGCCCAAAGGTCCGAAGGGTAAGAACATCGTCGGACGGCGCGTTGCTGAAGCGCGCAACTTGATTGAACCACCGATTACCCAGGACGCCCTCTCGGGGAAGCTAGCGCGGCTCGGAATTCAACTTGATCGAGCTGCGATCGCCAAGATCGAAAACAACCATCGACGTGTTCTCGACTATGAACTGAAGGCGCTCGCGACCGCTCTGGGCGTTCAGGTCGACTGGCTGTTCGGAGACGAGGGGTGAAAGACCCAACCTCTCAGTTACGTTCAGCGACGAGACGGGCTAAATCCGACGTTGCGAACAAGATCGTCAGTATGTTCCTGCATGAACTGAGCCGGAGAGTCGCCGGGAACTGGCGATTCAGAATCGACGGCGAGGAGTACGAGAAGCTGGTACGGGAATGGTTCGGCAACAAATGCCCATACTGCTGCCGCCCTCTCGCCGATGGCCAGTCGGTGATCGAACACCTCGACGGCATGAACCGCTACCGCGCGGGCCTTCATGTCGCCGGAAATGTCCTGGTCGCTTGCAGGAGGTGCAACGGCGAAAAGCGCCGCGACGACTCAGCGAAGACTCTGTCACTTGCTGAGTCCGGCTGGAGATCATTTCTATCTCATGACGGAACACGCTGTGCCCCGTCATGTCTCACGTGCAGGTATTGGAGCAGCGTATGGGGAGACGAGGCGGAGCGCAAGACGCGGCTGAGCGAGAATTCGGAGAGGATACGTTCTTTCCGTGCTGCGTTTCCGGAATTCGAACAAATCCTGCCTGCTATTCGGGAGGCATTGCCAGAGATCTTGACCAAGCTGTACTCGGATTGCCAATCCTTCGCAGAGAACGAGATCCGAACCCTACTAGAAGGGCTTGACTGTATCGCGGGCGCGCATACGCCGCAAAACATCGGATCGAGGCACAAGGGGTCGAACTCGTAGGAATGGCAATGTCGAACCTTCGAACGATGGGCCTTTGGCAGAGACTTCTTGACGCTCGGCGGCTGAGAGCGGCAGACTCTGGCCGGATCAAATTACGAGCATCGGATTTTTCAATCGGTGTGCCCTTTCGGTGTCTTCCGGCTGCATCCGGTGCACACGGCGGCTTATATAGGGCGCATCGGTTTCAATCAGTTTCGCTCGGTGACAAGACCCGCGAGATTATGAGTCCGCTGCTCTAACCAGCTGAGCTAAGGGCCCGTGACAGAACGCACAAAATGAACTGCGGAGACCAGGGCGGTATCGATCCATTGCCGAGCCGCCTCCAAAGGCTGGTTCCCTTCAGAGGTCATTGTATCTTGCGGTCGCCGATCGCGGCACGACGCGCGCCAGTATCCATGATTTTACTTTTATCCGCCTCGCACTTGGCGTACTCTAGGGACTCTTATGCCGACCGTACAGAATCGCGTCGATCGCAACACGCCGATGGGCGCCAAGCTCGTTTCGGGCGGCGTAACCTTCCGCGTCTTCGCTCCGGCCGCGCTTGGGATGTACGTTCTCACTGGTCCATCGCTGGCTGCGGCGCAAGCGCCCGGGTTCGTTCCATCTGCTTCGGATCAGCTCTTCAACCTGGGCGACAACACCTGGGCCGCGTTTCTCCCCGGTCTGGGCGAAGGCGATTCCTACCGCTTCTGGGTGGTGGGTAACGCAGGCTCCGGTCTCAAGCGCGATCCACGCGCCCGTTCTCTCGGATTCAGCCCTCCATATCCCAACTGCGATTGCATCGTCCGCTCGCCGGATACCTTTCCGTGGCACGACCAGAGTTTCCGCGCGCCCGCGTTCAACGATTACATCCTGTACCAGCTCCATGTGGGCGCGTTCTATCGGGTGGACGCCGCGGGCCAGGATCAGCGCAGCCAGATCGGCCGATTTCTGGACATCCTGGATCGCGTCGAATACCTGCGCGACCTGGGCATCAACGCCGTCCAGTTGCTCCCGATTCAGGAATTCCCGACCGAGACCAGCCTGGGCTACAACAACCTCGATTTCTATTCGCCCGAAATGGCGTACGAAGTCAGCGATCCGCAGGATCTCGCGCGCTACCTGGTGAAGGCCAATGCACTGCTCGCCGCCCGGGGCCAGAGTCCGCTGACGCTGGACCAGTTGACCCCCGGACCCAACCAGCTCAAATGCCTGATCGACATTCTGCACCTGAACGGCGTCGCCGTGTTTTTCGACCTGGTGTACAACCACGCCGGTTCGCCAGGCGGTTTCGACGCGCAGTCGATCAACTTCTTCGATTTCCAATCCACCACCGATGAGAATCTCAGTCTTTACTTCACGGATCAGACCTACGTGGGCGGCCGCGTTTTCGCGTATTGGAATCAGGACATCCGGCAGTTCCTGATCGATAACGCCGTGTTTTGCCTGAACGAGTTCCACGTCGATGGCTTCCGCTATGACCAGATAAGCGATATGGAGGGCTTCGGCGGCGGGCCCTGCAGCCAGGCACTGACAGGCACGGTGCGATTCGTCAAACCGCAGGCGATTCAAATAGCCGAATACTGGGCCAGTGACCGTGCACGAGGCGTCACGCCCGTCCCGGACGGACTCGGCTTCGATGCCGAATGGGACGACCGGGTTCGCGACCACGTTCGGGCCGCTATCGGGGAGCTAGCGGGCGGCGAGTCCGCATCGGTCGATCTCGATGACGTCCGCGGCTCACTCGACACGCCGCAAGGCTTTTCGGCCGCATGGCGCGTAGTGACGTGCCTGGAAAATCACGACATCGTGAAGCAGGGTGGTTCGCCGCGCATTCCGGCGCTCGCGGATACCATAGACACCCGTTCCTGGTATGCACGCAGCCGGTCCCGTACCGCCCTGGGCATCCTGATGGCGGCGCGCGGAATTCCGATGCTGTTCATGGGCGAGGAGTTCCTGGAAAACCAGCAGTGGGACGACGCAGTACAGCTCTTCCCCAATCTGCTGATCGACTGGGCCGGCCTGGCCACCAACAAGGTGATGCAGGATTATCTGCAATTCACCAAAGATCTGGTTGCCTTGCGGAGGTCCAACACCGCGTTGCGTGGCGAGTCGCTGCGGGTCTCGACAGCCGACAGCTTCCAGCGTGTGCTGGCGATTCACCGCTGGATCGAAGGCGTAGGTGAAGACACGCTGTTCGTGTTCAACCTGCAGGAGTTTAACCGGTTCGGCTACCGCATCGGCTTCCCCGGCGGGGGGCAGTGGCGCGAAATCTTCAATTCCGATTTCTACGACCAGTTACCGAACCCGAACACCGCCGGCAACGGCGGAGCGATCTTCGCCGGCGGGCAGCCGTGGGATGGCATGCCTACCTCGGCGGAGATCGCCATCCCCGCCAATGGCTTCGTGGTTTTCAGCCGTTGAGCGAAGCGCATTTCCCGCGCTCAAGCTGACACTTCGCCGGGCCGTGCGGCGAGCCGCGCGGGGCTCTTTCGAGGCCTACCGGCTGGATGCGCCAAGGCGCGCCACGCCCTCTGCCGCGCGCTTGCCGCTCTCCGAGTTCGGATCGCTGGAGACGGCGCGTGTCCAGTATTCGCGAGCTACGGCCGGCTTGCTCACGTTGGCGTAAATGGCGCCCATGTTGTAAAGCGCATCCACATTCCTGGGGTTCTCGATCAGGATTTGGTTTGTCTCACTCAGCGCCCCTGTCACGTCGCCCGTCTCATAGAGATCGCGCCCGAGTTCCAGGCGGGCATCCATATTCTTGGGCTCCAGCTCGAGAATTCTATGGAGGTGAACAATGGCTTCGGCCGGCTTGCCGGATTCCCGGTCGAGTTGCGCCAGGCGAAACAAGATTGGGACGTGATCCGGTTTCTTCTGGAGCTCCGCCTGGAGCGCCATGGCTTCGTGCCGCTTGTCCGCGGCAGTCTGCGAGGCGGACGAGTCTTTCCGGGCGTTTGCGGATCGCGCATCCTTCGTGCGCGGGGCCCACAGCAGCACCAGAGCGACCGCCAGCGCCGCGCCTGCGAGCAGAATGGTTCGGATTTTAGAGGAGCGTGACATATATGAAAGATCCTGTTTCCACTACTTGAGCCTTCCCGCTAACGCGGGCCGGGCATGCCCGGCTCCTACGGACGGCGCCGCGGCGCCGGCGCATTTACGACGCTGTCTTCTTCGCGAGCGTGCTCTGCTTTGCCTCCTCGCTTGCCTCCAAGGTCATGTCGCGCATCCCGAACTCGACACCGATTCTCTTGAGGAAGTCATTGGGAGGAGTTCCGCCGGCAAAAACCCAGACGAAGTGGTTGGGGATCTCCTCGATCGCTCCATTGACGTCAAGGATAGCGGCATCCTCCTTGAATTCGACGGGGGTTGAATTGAATACGACCTTGACCTTCCCCGACCGTACGCAGTCCTCGATGCGCTTGGCATTTCGCTCCTTGATGCGGCTGAACGATGCCTTGCGATACGAGAGCGTGACCTGGTTGCCGCTCTGGAGCCCGAGGCCCATGGCCGCCTCGATGGCGCTGTCGCCGCCCCCGACGACCAGAATTTGCTTGTTGATGTAATGATCCGCCTCGATGAGGCGGTACATGACCTTGGGCAATTCCTCGCCGCTGACTCCGAGTTTCCGCGGTGTGCCGGCACGACCCAGCGCCAAGACCACTGCGCGCGCCCGGTATTCGTTTTTGTTAGTCACGATCGTAAAGATGTGGTCTCCTCCCTTGCGGATGTCCTCCACCTTCTCGCCCGTGCGGGCGTTGAAATCCGCGCGCTCCAGAACCTTGTGCCAGAACGAAATGAGCTCTTCCTTGGAAAGCTGCATCTTGGTAAATTTCCCGTACAGCGGGAATTGCACGGGGCTCGTCATGACGAGTTTCTGGCGTGGATACTTGGCCACCGTACCGCCGATTTCGTCCTGTTCCACCGTTATGTAATTCAGCTTGTTCTCGATGGCACGGAGCGAGGCGCTAATTCCGGCGGGACCGGCGCCAACGATCAACACGTCGTAAACGTCTCCGGATGTACCGGCCTCCCTGATGGCACTGACCCGGTTCGTGATCGTATCGATGCATTCGCGGCCCTGGTTCACCGCGTTTTTGATCAAGGCGAGCCCGCCCAGCTCTCCGACGATGAACAGGTTTGGGATGGTGGTCTCATATTCCGGCGTCAAGCTGGGCATGTCCGCACCCATCCTCGGGCCAGCCATCACCATGGTGATGGCGCCCACCGGGCAGGCTTCGGCGCAGAGGCCGTGGCCGATGCACTTGTATCCGTTGACGATCACCGCCTTGCCTCCCAGCATCGCCAGTACGTCGCCTTCCGGGCAGACTGTGGTACAGGTTTGGCAGCCGATGCAGTAGGTAGTGTCAATGTGAGGATGCTGGGCTTTGGGGCCTTCGGAATATAGCGTCCCCTTTTCCGCAGCCTCGCGTGCCCGCGCCTCCCTTTTCTTCAGGGACCTCAGATACACGAGCATCGGTATGGCCAAGACGACGGCAGAGATGCAGAGAGTGAAGAGAGTATCGGTCATCTAAAAGTAACCCAATAGAACCACCACGCCGATATGGACCAGCACCAGCGCCGCGAACGAGTAACTGAATGGGCGATGGACAACGTGCCAGAGATGAAACAACGAGTGAATGCGGGCAAGAAAGAGCATCTTCGCCGACATCCAGGACCAGCCCCGGCATGCGGAAATCACTCCTTCAAGTTCGTGGTGATTCGAAGGCAGCAACCCACCCACCGTCGCCAGCTTGCCGAAACGCGACAGAGATTTGCGACGCAGCCGGCTTACCAGCAAGGGGCGGGCAAGATCCAGGCGAAAGATCGTCCATAGCGCCACCACGATGGACATCCGCTCAACCTCTTCACGCGAGGGGAGCCGCAAAAGGGGAGCCAGTTCTTCAGGCGCAAGCACCGCCTGCTGTTGCAGTTGTGCGGTCAGCCTCTGCGCTTCGGTTTGCATGTCTTTGAGCGATAACTCCGCTGTGTTCAGACTGCGTGGAATTTGTGCGTAGAGATAACGGCCCACGAAACCGCTGACCGCTACGGCGATCATGATCCAGTAGGCCACTCCCGCAATGCCGGCCAGTTTGAAAGACGAGTGGAACGTCACCACCAAGGGCGCGACGATGCCCAAGAGCACGTGAAAATCCAGCCAGTGCCTGGTGGTTCCGATGCGGTTCAACCACGGCCAGCGCTTGCGAACCGGATACAGGAACAAGCCGAGGAAGAGCACCGCGCCCAGCATCCCCAACCGTAAGCCCACCGTGCCGCTGGGCCGCAGCGCAGCGTGGTACGGGGAAGCGGCGCGGCCGGCGAGGTCCAGGCGGTAATAGGAGAAGCCGTAGGCCGCCAGCCAGAGAACGAGGCTAATCGACACCAGCCACGCAAACCGCAGGCGCAAGCGGTGCCACCGCTCGGGATCCGAACGCCTGCCGGCCTGCCCGCCGGCGGTGATGGTTGTTTGAGACGCAGTTGCCATAGGCTACTGTTTGGGAGCCTCCGTGTTGCTGTTGGTACTGACCGAAAACCTTCGGTATCCGGAAAACTGGTGGACGTTCCGCCAGTGCTGGTGTTCCGTGTCGGCTGCGATTACGGCCGTTTTGGGCAGCCACGCGACCTCGTTTTCTCCCGGGAACTGAACCGGCACATAGTGCACCTCGCTCGTCAACTGTTGCAAGCCCACCTGGCTGAGAGATGCCATTAATCCGGCGCGGATCCGGCTGACGTGACCGGTCCGAGGATCGATCCAGGCTGAGCCCTGCCACTCCAGTGGATAGTCGCGCCCGCGCAACTGCAGCACGGAAGGACTGCGGCGGCCGGGAATGTGCTCAAAGCGGACCTCCTGCAATTCTCTGCCGTCGACCTGTTGCGTGGCGGCGAGAGAGAATTCGTAACTGGACTGGAAATAGGGATGGAAGATCAGGACCAGGGTTGAAAACCCGGCGGTCAAGAGCAGCGGCCTGTCATTTCCCTTTTTCGGCTGGCCCTGCGGGATGCGCGATTCGTCCACCGTCAACTCATCGCCAGTCAGTTGGAGAATGACGAGGTAGTCGAAAGTAGACGCGCGCTCGATCATCACCTTACCGGCGGGACTCAGCTTGGTCTGCGACACCGTCTCGGTGCAGGAGACGGCCGAAAACTGATCCCAGAACTCCTCCACACGTTCCCCGTGCGTTCGAGGAGCCCATCGAGCGAGACGGGGCGGACCGGTGCGGGGTTCGCCGCCATCAGCTCAAAAGCGATAGCCAATATTGAAAAACATCTGATCATAATTTTGCGAGTTCCCGCGGTAGATAGAGGCCGCGCCACCGATGAAATAATGCCTTCGGATGAACCAGTCCACGTTGTAATTGACAAAGCGCGCCTGGCTCTGCTGGCTGAAGGTGGAGTGAATCTGCTGATTGCCCACCTGCACGGTCATGTGCAGCCTTTCGCCGAAATTCCGAATCAAAGATGCCGTTTCAAATTGTCCCTTCCCGAACGAGCTGTCGAATGTGGAGAACTGGATATCCGCTCGCATCCCGGTTCGCCCTACACGGTCGAGCGTCACACCGTACATCTGGTTCCACGACGTTCGCGTGTCGCTCTGCACCTTGCTGCGGCCGATGCTGCTGTACACGCTGACGTGGGACGGCAAAGTCACCCGGACGCCGCCGCTCAAGCCCTGGAAGAGCATTTTGTCCAAGAGCCCTGTGCTCAGCAGGCGGAGATCAAATGTCGGGACGTTGCGAAAGTAGTTGTGACTCAAGTCGAACGAGATAAAATCGCGCGGCTGGAACCGCAAAGTAAGAAAGCTGCGGCTGACGACGGCTCCGCTCTCGGTCGAACCCAGACGGCCCTTCACCAGCTGGTCGGCTTCCAGATCGTGATACAGGGAGAACTGCCGCTTGAAGATAAGCGTGTTTTCGAAAAACGCAAACTGACGCTCGGCAAGCCAGTGGAGCCGCGTCAGGGCGAGGCCCGCTGTGCCGCTGTAACGCAGGCCTTCGTAGCTGCCGGTTTCGATGTTGGCGAAGGCGCCGGCGATTTCCCGGGCCTGGTTGTAATTCCAGGAGGTCGGATCCGGCGTTGAGCCTCCGAAGACCCCGGCGGTCCAATGGCCGAATCTCCTGGCGACGTAGGCGCCGTCTATCGTGTCCAGACTGCTGGCCCAGGGCAGGAGCAGCCGCCCGACACCGATCACGTAATGCGAGTTCGGGTTGTCATAGAAAAGGCCGATATAATAAGTCCGATTCATCAGATCCAGGAGCGTGGGTTGACTCGTACTCGAGGCCGAAGTCATGCGGCCCCGCCAGTACCCGGTGAAATTCCAATAGGAGCCACCGATGCGGGTGATGTCGGCGCGCAGCGCGATGCCCTCCTGCAGGCTCTGGATCGGTGAGGTGCCGTGCTGCAAAATCGAAGACTGCTCGAACGCCACAAAACCCCGAACTCGGTTCACGCTGGGCAGCGGCGGTCGCGGCACATACGCCCGCAGTTCCTCTTCCAGGGGATCGCCTTCGGTGAAGCTAACCACTTGAGCGTACTTACGGGCGCTATTGGAGGAGTTGAGCATGCGGGCCGTTTCGGCATCCTGATCCGAGAGGTACGCTATGTCATCCACCTGAAAGTCCATGTCGCGCGATTTGATCTCACACACTGCCGAGTTCT
>Ga0209415_10006358_pt1 | contig 21039 bp, 20 predicted proteins | sample PeaSoiSIISIP2007_FD_187696 | JGI IMG/M metagenome (GOLD analysis project Ga0209415, IMG submission 187696) | Peat soil microbial communities from Weissenstadt, Germany - SII-SIP-2007 (SPAdes) (version 2) | ecosystem: Environmental > Terrestrial > Soil > Wetlands > Peat | place: Germany...
ATTCGCTGGCTCGGCCGCGCTCATCCGCGGCTGCCGCAGGTAGCCTGCTTCGACACCGCGTTCCACGCCGGCCGTGCCGATACCGCCATGCGTTTCGCCTTGCCCCGCGCTTTGTACGACGAGGGCGTCCGTCGGTACGGATTCCACGGGCTGTCGTACGAATTCATATCCCGCGCGCTCGCCGAACGAGCACCCGAATTGCATGAGGGCCGCGTCGTGGTCGCGCATCTCGGAAACGGCGCGAGCCTGTGCGCGATGCGCGGCGGCATGAGCGTCGACAGCACCATGGGCTTCACCGCGCTCGACGGCCTGCCGATGGGTACCCGCTGCGGCAGTATCGACGGTGGCGTGCTTCTTTTCCTGATGGCGCGCGGCTTGGACTTCGATGCCCTGCAAAGCCTGCTCTATCACCAATCGGGTTTGCTCGGCGTCTCCGGTGGCATCAGCAGCGACATGCGCGATCTGCTTGCCTCGGAGCATACAGAAGCCGCTCAGGCCGTCGATCTCTTCGTCTACCGATGCGTGCGCGAGATCGGCGCCATGGCGGCCTGCATGGGCGGCTGCGACGGCATCGTGTTCACCGGCGGCATCGGCGAGCACTCGGCGCTCATACGCGAGCGCATCTCGCACGGTTGCCGCTGGCTCGGCGTCGAGCTCGACGACGACGCCAATGCCAAAGGCAACGGCCGCATATCCGCCCGCGCGAGCCGTACGGCCGCGTGGGTCATTCCCACTGACGAGGAGCAGATGATCGCACGGCACACGATCGCGGCGCTAAGCGACGGACCGCAGCGGCATCATGCCCTCGACAAGGAGCTCGCCAATGCTTGACCTTCCCGTCCTCAACCTTGCCGGAAAGAAGGGGCTCGTCATCGGCATCGCGAACGATCAATCGATCGCGCATGGCTGCGCCCGGGCATTTCGAACCCTCGGCGCAGATCTCGCCGTCACGTATCTGAACGACAAGGCGAAGCGTTTCGTCGAGCCGCTCGCGCAGGACCTCGGCGCCCCCATCTTCATGCCGTGCGACGTACAGGTCGAAGGCCAGCTCGAGGCCGTCTTCGACGAGATCACGCGGCAATGGGGAGGCTTGGATTTCGCCCTGCACTCGATCGCCTATGCCCCGATGAAGGATCTGCACGGTCGGCTCACGGATTGCTCGTGCGAGGGTTTCCTCACGGCCATGGCGATATCGTGCCATTCGTTCATCCGGATGTGCCGACTGGCGGAGCCGCTGATGCCGAACGGCGGCACGCTCTTCACGATGAGCTATTACGGCGCGCAGAAGGTGATCGATCACTACAACGTCATGGGACCGGTCAAGGCGGCGCTCGAAAGCGCGACGCGCTACCTCGCCGCGGAGCTCGGACCAAAGGGCATTCGCGTGCATGCCATCTCGCCGGGTCCCCTGAAAACTCGGGCCGCATCCGGCATCAAGCACTTCGACGAGATCCTCGCGAGAGCGGCTAGGCGCGCGCCGATGCATCAACTGGTCGGCATCGAGGATGTCGGCATGACCACTGCGGTCCTCGCGACCGAAGCCGGCCGGATGCTCACCGGCGGCACCACCCATGTCGACGGCGGATTCAGCATTATTGGATGAAGTCGGGGTTCTAACATGCAGATCGACACGAAACCATCGAGTGCCCGGGGCCTGATGACCACGCAGGTGATATCGGTCGGCCCCGATACGTCCGCGCGCGATATCGCCAGGATCCTGGCCGACAATCGGATCAGCGGCGTACCGGTGGTCGACGGTACCGGTGCCCCGCTCGGCATGGTGAGCGAGGGCGACCTTGTCACGCGCGACGAGGCGGATCGCGTGATGCGCCGCGATTGGTGGTTGACGCTCCTTGCCGAGGGCGAGGCGATGATCGCCGAGTTCATGGAGATGCTGGCGCCCGAGGGGCGCACCGCGCGCGACATCATGTCCGCGCCAATCATCACGGTCGGCGGGTCGACGGACGTCGCGGACGTCGCGCGCCTTCTTGCGACCTACCGCATCAAGCGGGTACCCGTGGTCGAGGACGGCCGGATCGTCGGGATCGTGAGCCGCGCCGACCTGGTTCGGGCGTTGGGTGCCGAGCCCGCAAGGCCCGCGGCTCCCCATCACCGCCCGGCATTGCATCGCACCGCCGGGAAGGTCGCTTCGCACCCTTCGCCCACTCCCCAGACCGAGCCGCCGGCCGACCACGCTTTCACCGTCCGGGAATTTCGACAGATGGTGGAGCAGGCCAAGCAAGAGGCGGCCACACGCCAAAAGGCGGCGCGGAAGGCGGCCGAGGAATTTCGAATGAATATCGTGAAGACTCTCATCGACCACCACGTCACGGATGAGATCTGGCAAGACACATTGCGGCGGATGCGGTCCGCGGCCGAGCGCGGCGAGAAGGAGTTCATGCTGCTCCGCTTCCCCAGCGATCTCTGCAGCGATGGCGGGCGCGCAGTCAATGCACCGGAGCCTGACTGGCCGAGCACGTTGCGCGGCGAGGCCGCCGAGTTCTATCTGCGCTGGCAGCGCGACCTGAAGCCGCTCGACTTCCGGCTCGCGGCTCGCGTCCTCGATTTCCCCGGCGGCTTTCCCGGCGATCTCGGCCTCTTCCTGACCTGGGGGGAGTGATCGCCCGAGCCTGGGTCCCGGGGGTTGGGTCGAAAATCTCGTGGGACCGTCGGAAAAAAACAGCGAGCGCTACCCGGAGCCGGCTCGCGAGCACAAAGAACCGCGCTATAAGGCGCGCGCCGCGCTGCCTGGAAGAACGCGGCGGCCGCGGAGCGGCGGAAGCCGCTGGCGATCGCCGCTGGCGCCACGCGTCATAGGCGCGTGCGAGTCATCCGGGACTGCGGTATGTCCGAACGGCGGGAAGCGCCGCAGTACTACCCGCCGGTCGACTCAAATTCCGCACGCGCTCAGACTGCCGAGGCTCGCGCACGGGCCCCCCAGCGCCGCGCCGGCTGACGGCTGAGGTTAGCCGCCCCAGTGCAGGATGCGCCGCTGCTCCCGTCGGAGCTGCTCTTGGCGAGCCTGCAGATCACGGATCTGCTGCTCCAGCTGGTCGTAGTGGTAACGCTCCCGCGGCGGCAAGTGCGAGTAGCGGTCGCGCAGGTCGTCGGGCCGACCCTCCTGCTCCCACCACCCCTGAGGTGGCCCGCCCTGCACCAGCAGCACCGAGCTGTCGGTTGGCGACGAGCTCGGCACCGCGGGCGGAGCCGCCGATCCTACGCTGGGCCAGAGGCTCACGGCGGCAATCATCAGCGAGGCGGAGAGTGAACGCATGGGCATAGCTCCTCCTGGATTTAAAGCCACGGGGATAACGGCGGCATGGCGCCCCGCATTCCCAAGGCCGGATCTGGAGAGCTTAATGGGCGAGCGCGCCGCCCGCGTCACTCTTGCGCGACCAAGTCCCGCATTTGCCGTGCCGTGCGGAGGACGTGCCGGCCTTTCATGGGTGCGTCGAGGAACCGGTTGAGGGCCGCGGCGATGGCCAGGGCCTTGTCCGGCAGCGCCGCCATCAGTGCCTCACCGGCGAGCAGCGTCTTGATCAGGTGGACCGAGATGATGAATCGCTCGCGGCCGTGATCGAACAGCCCGGCGGTCCGCAGTGCCAAGAACTCCCGGCAATCGCTGACGGCATAGGATCGGACATCCAGCTCGGGATCAACGTATCCGCTGTTGCGGCCGATGAAGCAAGCAAGCTGCAACAGCGCGTTGGGCCACAGGTCCCGCCGCACCTCTGTCGCAGTCCGCGCGGCATCCGCGAACGTAAGGGCGTGGGTGAAGTCGAGCCAGCCGACATTGTCGGCGAGGGGCGCGTCGATCCGGGTCAGCACGCGGTCGTCCACGTGCAGCAGGATCCAGGCCGCGGCTTCGACGAGGACAGCAAATATGGCCTCGGGCGCGTAGTGGGCGCTCCAGGCAGCCACCACGGACATCGCGGATTTCGCGGACTTGCCGCGCAGCGCATCGGCATCGAGAGGCGCGGCTTCGCCGGACGGCGCCCGTCCCCAAGCTCGATGGAGGACGGCGTAGTCGCGAAATTCCGGCAACCGGTCCTCTCGCGCGGCGTAGATCAGGCTGCGCAGGAGCAATAACAGCAAGGGTTCCGCGCACTCCGCTCCCAGCCGATGCGCCAGCTCGACGGTCTTCACGGCGTAGATCAGCGAATGGCCGAAGTCGGCGTAGTGCGCCAACGCGGCCACGACCAGCGTCGGCAGCAGATCGCGCGGCGATAAGCCCTCGGCGAGCCCGCCCCGGAGAATCGCGGCCGCAGTCGTCTCGTCCTCGGCCTCGATCGCCGCGAGGAACCGGGCTTCGTTCCAAGGCGCGCGGCCGGCCGCGAACGGAAATCGCTGGAGCCCGCGCACGTCGTCCGCGAAATGGCCGAGGATCTCGCCGAGCGCCGCCAGCTTCTCGGCCTCGCCGGTCGCCGCGCGGTCGTAAAGCGAAAGCCAGCCCGGTGCACCCGCGATCGCGTGAGTCGTGCCGAATTCAAACCGATCCGCCGCCCAATTCACGGCGCAGCGGACCGCGTCCACGGGATCCGCGCCGATCTGCGCCAATCTCGCAACCTCCCGCACGAGCCGCTGCTGGTCGACGTCCTCGAGCGCCTTCGGCAGGGCCGCGAGCACCTCTCGCCGGCGCTCCGCGGGATCGGGAGGCGCAATGTCGAGCAGCACCCGCCCATCCCGGACCTGCACGGGACACTGCGGGAGCCGGTCGCCGCCGACGAGTGTCTCACCGGAGGCGAGATCGAACTTCCAATTGTGCCAATTGCAGGTGAGCACGTGGCCGTCGCTCACCACCCCCTCGCTGAGCGGATACCCTTCGTGCGGACAGCGGTTCGTGCAGGCGAAGACGCCGCTCGCCGTGCGCAGGACCAGGAACTGCCGGCCCTCGTGCCGGACAACCGCCTTGCCTTTTGCCTCGAGCTCAGCCGCCGAGAGCGCGTCGATCCAGGCCACGGTTCACCTCCTTCGGCGATCCCCGCCTCTTGGGCGACGCCGCGCGCCTGATGCGATAGGCGCAGCGCCGAGCACCGGCGAGGAGATGCTCGACCCGCTCGACCACGGCATCCCGTCCCAGCGCGTCGCGAAAAATATCCAACTCGGAGCGGCAGAACCCCTGGCACGCCGTTGCCGCCGTGCAAATCGGGCAATGGTGCTCCAGCAATAGGAAATCGTCGCCGTCCTTGCGCCACTCCGCCATGTAGCCCTCGCGGGCGCGGATTTCCGCCAACCTTGCGACGCGCGCCCCGAGCGTTCGCGCACCCTCGAGAGCCAAGCGATAGGCACGCCGGATGTCGTCCTGACGGCTCTCGATGAGCCGATCCAATGCGCCATCGCCGAACTCGTTTCGGATCGCATCAATGAGCTGCACGGTGAGCTCGGCATGAGTGTCGGGGAAGCGCGCGTGTCCCGCGGCGGTGAGGCTCCAGAGCCGGAACGGTCGCCCCACACCGCGCTTCTGGGATTCCGGCGCCACCAATCCCGCCTCCGCAAGCTGAACCAACTGCTGCCGCGCGGCCTCCGCGGTGACGCCCAGCGCCCTCCCCAAATCGCCGGCCCGCTGCGGCCCCCGCCGCTTGATGAGGCCCAGAAGCCGATCGGCGGTCGGCGATAAACGACGGCTCTTCTCCAAGCTCATCCTCGGAGAATAGTGCGGCGCGCCTATTTGGCAAGCGTTTGCTTGGATAATTATGGCCGAAGCTAAGGCGGTGCCGGCAGGGGAAACTCGTCGAGATACCGGCGATATTCGTCCTCGACGTCGATCTGCAGAGTGGCCAGCAAGCGCACCACGCCGCAATAGAAGGCGATCGTCATCACGAGATCGACCAGGCGCCCATGATCGAAATGCTTACGGAGCGTCTCGAAAGTCGCGTCGGAGACGGCGAGGCCGGTGGTCATCTCTCGCGCGGCTTTGAGCACGAGCTTCGCGAGCGCATCGAGGCCGCTCGGCCGGCCCTCGGTCTCGTCGATCATCCCGCGGATGTCCGCGTCGGTGACGTCGAACTCGCGGCCGATCTTGATGTGGTGGGAGTATTCGTAGGGCGAACGCGCGAGATAACCCACCTGGAGGATCGCCAACTCACGGAGCCGCGGATCCAACCGGCTCTCGTGGCGGATAAATTTGCCGAGGCCGAGGAAGGCGCGGGCGCCCTTGGGACTGTGCGCGAGAGCCCGGTGCAGCGTGATATCACGCACGAGCAGGTCCTGGTCCGCGGCGGCGAGATCGGATTTTTGGAGATAGGGTACGCGCGCCATGGCGGGTTCCTGACGTTGTGTGCTCAGTGCGGATCGGGCGCGCGGGCGGGACCGACGAGCGTGGCACCCCCGTCCACCACCAGGGTTTGGCCGGTGATGTACCGAGCGTGGCTCGACAGCAAGAAGCGCACGGCGTGGCCCACGTCCCAGCCGGTGCCCTCGAGACCGAGCACGGAGGCGCGGCGCCGCTGGTCGCGCGCCGCCACGCTCATGCCGCTCGCATAGACCATGGGCGTATACATCGGGCCGGGCGCCACGCAGTTGACGCGAATCCCGTCCTTGCCATGGTCGACCGCCATCGCGCGCGTGAGCGCGATCACCGCGCCCTTGGACGTGGTGTAGGCGGTGAGTCCGCGTGGACGCAGCGCCGAGATCGAAGAGATGTTGACGATGGCGCCGCCGCCCGCGGTCCGGTTCATCGCGGGGATTGCATGGCGCGAGGCCAGATACATGGTCTCGACGTTGATCTGCATGATCCGACGCCATTCCGGCGGATCAGTCTCGAGCACGCTGCCGCGCGCGTCGATGCCGACGTTGTTGTCGAGGAAATCGAGCCGCCCGAAGTGCCCGACGGCGGCGGCCACCATCGCCTCGGCTTGGGCCTCCTCGGAGATGTCAGCCGCGAACGCGGCGGCGTCACCACCCTCCTCGGCGATCATCGCGACCGTGCGCTCGGCGAGCTCGATCTCGCGATCCACCACGAGGACGCGCGTGCCGGCGCGTGCCAATAGGATCGCAGCCGCGCGGCCGTTGCCGATGCCGTCGCCCGCGGCGCCACCGCCGGTGACGATTGCCACCTTCCCGTCAAGGCCGGGATCGTCCTGGGGTTTCGCGGCGTCGCTCATGGGATCACCTCATGGCAGTCCAGCACCGGGCACAGCGACGCGGACGAATTCGATCCGACCGTCTCGCTTGCTCGCCATGGCGGGGCCGCTGCCGGAGCTGGTGCAGATGAAGAGGGTCCGGCGATCCGTGCCGCCGAGCATGCAGGCATAGGCGCCTTGCGCGCCGGTGGAGATCGTGCGATCCACCCGGCCGCCCTCGAAGACGCGGATCACGCGATTGCCGCGGGCATCGGCGACCCAGATCGCGCCCTCGGCGTCGAGGCAAATGCCGTCGGGATAGCCGTCCTCGAACTCAGCGAACACGCGGCGATTGGCGAGCGCCCCGCCGACGGCGATGTCGAAAGCGGTGAGCCTTTTCGCAAGCGTCTCGCCGACGACGAGGCACTTGGCGTCCGGCGTGATCACCATCCCGTTCGGAAAGAAGAGATCGTCGGCGGCACGCATGATCGTGCCATCGGGGTCCACGCGCGCGATGCAGGTCGTGCGCTCGGGCTCGCCGCCATGACGGTCGAAACCGAAATTGCCGACATAGGCGCGACCGGCACCGTCCACGACCATGTCGTTGCACGGCCCCGTCGCCAGTGCCGACAGATCGGCGAAGACGTGGAGCGCGCTACCGTCAATCCGCATCACGCAGCGATCGAGCATGGAGACGATCAGCAGCGCGCCATCCGGGGTCCAGCCGAGGCCCGATGGCCGCTGCGGAACCTCGGCCGCGGTCTCGGCGCGGCCATCGAGGCCAAGGCGGATCACGCGATGGCTATAGAAATCCGAGAACCAGAGCTTGCCGTCGCGCCAGCGAGGAGCTTCCGGAAAGGTCAGCCCATCGAGCAGGATTTCGGTCGCGCTCTCGCGGGTCATTCTTGGTGGCTCCGTTCGTTTCCGCGCAGCGGCGGTGCAAGGCTACCCGCTGGCTGCACCGGCTCGCAAGCAGGGCCTGTGCGGCAAGTTTGGGCCGGAGCTATAGTGAGACGTCCGCTACGTTACAGGGAGCATGGCATGGCGCGGAGTCTCGAAGGCAAGGTCGCGATCGTCACGGGCGCGAGCCGGGGCATTGGCGCGGGGACCGCCGAAGAGCTTGCGCGCGAGGGCGCCAGCGTGATGCTGGCGGCGCGCAGCGCCGAAGCGCTTCGGGCGCGCGCCGCGGAGATCGGCGAACGCGCCGCGATCCATGTCGCGGATCTCCGCGAGCCCGAGGCACCCGCGGCGCTGGCGGCCGCCACCCTCTCGCGCTTCGGGCGGATTGACGTCATCGTTGCCAACGCGGGCGCCACCAAGCGCGGCGACTTCCTTGAGCTCAGCGACGCCGACTGGCAGGACGGCTTCGCTCTAAAATTCTTCGCGCATGTGAGGTTGATCCGCGCGGCTTGGCCGGAGCTCAAGAAGAGCCGGGGATCGGTGGTGATCATCTCCGGGGTCGGGGGCCGCACGCCCGGGGCCGAATTCACCATCGGCGGCTCCGTCAACGCGGCGCTGCTCTCGCTCACGAAAGCGCTGGCCGATCGCGCCGTCGTCGACGGCATCCGCGTCAACACCATCAACCCCGGCGATGTCCGGACCGACCGGCTCGCGCGGCGCGTGAAAGCCGCTGCCGAGCGCTACGGCGTCGACGCCGCCGAAGCCGAGCGCCGCATGGTGGCCGCGGATCGCGTGGCCCGCTTCGGCGAGCCCGCGGACATCGCCGGCCTCGTGAGCTTCGTCGTGGGTCCGCGCGGCGGCTTCCTGCACGGCTCTATCATCGACATGGACGGCGGCAAGACCAAGACGACGTGACATGCACGCCCATCGCGTCGTGATGACGGGTCCCGGCGGACCCGAGGTCCTTCGGTACGAGAGCTACGAGGTCACCGCGCCGGAACCGCGGGAGGTGCTGCTGCGACAGAGCGCGATCGGCCTCAATTATATCGACATCCAGCACCGCACCGGGCGGTATCCCCTGCCACAGTATCCGTCTCCAATCGGGCTCGAAGCCGCGGGCGTCGTCGAGGCGACCGGGGCCAAGGTCTGCGAGGTCGCGGTCGGCGATCGCGTCGCCTATTCCTCGGCGCCCATCGGCGCCTATGCCGACCAGCGCCTGATGCCGGCCGATCGGCTCATACCGTTGCCGCCGGCGATCTCCGATGAGACCGCCGCGGCGATCGCGACCAAGGGCCTCACCGCGCACTACCTGCTCTTCACGACTTATGTGGTGCGGCCCGGTGAAACGATCCTCGTTCATGCCGCCGCCGGCGGCGTCGGTTTGCTCCTCTGCCAGTGGGCTCGGCATCTCGGCGCCACCGTCATCGGCACGGTCGGCAGCGACGAGAAGGCAGCGATCGCGCAGGCGCACGGCTGCCACCACGTTATCGTCTACAGTCGCGGGGATTTCGCAGTGGAGGTCAGGAGCCTCACCGGAGGGAAGGGCGTTCCCGTCGTCTATGACGCCGTGGGCAAGGACACCTTTGAGCGCTCACTGCGGTGCCTCGCGCCGCGCGGCTTGCTCGTCTCCTTCGGCACGCCCTCGGGCGCCATACCGCCGCTCGACCTCTTCCGCCTGAACACGCTGGGCTCGCTCTTTGTGACGAGCCCCGCCTTCGTGACCCACACGACCGACCGCCGCGAATTGCTCTCGCGCGCCGCGGAGCTGTTTTCCGCAGTCAGCTCCGGCATCCTGAAGCTGCCGCCGAGCCGTGCTTATCCCCTCGCCGAGGCCGCGCGCGCCCACGCCGATCTGCAGGGGCGGCGCACCACGGGCAGCAACATCCTCGTGCCGTAGACTCTATTCTCTGGGCTCGACGTCGAGGCGCATCACGATGCCTTCGAGGTCGGGCCGAGGCGCGGGATAGCGCTTCATCACCAGGGGATCGTGGCCGGGTACCACGTGCGCGGGCGAGCTCGCGAGCCGCTTCAGCGTCGCGTAACCCTCGAACATGTCCGGGAGGTTGTAGATCACTGGGAAAGGACGGCCCTCTTCCATGTTGGCGTAGAGGTGCATGGCGTCCGCCGCGAGCACCACCCAGCCGCGCCGGGTGAAGACGCGCAGACATTGCAGCCCCATGGTATGGCCGCCGATCAGGTGCACGCTCAGGCCCGGCGCGATCTCGTCGTTGCCGTCGTGGAATTGAACGCGCCCCGCGAACAGGCGCCGCACCATCGCCGAGACGTCCTCCGCCTCGAAGGAATGCCGGATCCGGCCGTGGCACATCGAGCGCCCCGTGCAATACGCCATCTCCTTGTCCTGGATGTGGTGGCGCGCGTTCGGGAAGAGATCGTGATTGCCGACGTGGTCGTAGTGCATGTGGGAGACGATGACGTCCTCGATCTCGGCAGCGCTAACGCCGATCATCTTCAGGCCGTCGCCGGGCGAGCGCAGGTGCTGGCGGCCGCGCTTCTTGCCGGTGGCGGCATCGAAGCCGGTATCGAGCACGTAGGTCTTCTTCGGACCGACCATCGCCCAGACGAAGTAGTCGAGGGGCATGGGACCGTTGTGCGGGTCGCCACCCAGAAAATTCTCGCTCGCGAGGCGGTCGTGGTGGGCGTAGCGGACGGCGTAGACCTCGTAGGGAACCGGGTCGGACATTCGGAACCTCCTCGCTCTTGTATATTCAGTTGCTGCGCTCCACCTCGACGCTGGCAAAATCCCCGATGCAGCGGATGATGGTGGTGAAGGATGAGGCTAGCGTAGGAGCGGTTTGTCGAGCATGTCCCAGCCATAGGCTCCTGCTATCCGGTCAACGACCACCTGCAGCAGCGGCAGCCCATTGTCACCGTTGGTCATGGCGACCACACCATAGCCCCTGGCACGATGTGCCGTTGCCAAGCACTGGAATCCCCAATTTCTGCCGCCATGCTCGAAGTACCAGCCTTCACCCTTCCGCACGATCGAAAAGTCCACGGCATAGGAACCGACACCCACGGGCGTAACCATCTCCTGCATTGCCGACCGAGTGAGCACCGCCGTCGATCGCCCGGCAAGCGTCCTTTGGACCTCGATCATGAATTTTGCGAGGTCGGTGGGTGTGGTCCATAGCGCAGCAGCAGCCTGCTCGGGATAGACATGCCAGCGGGGACGGCCCGCGCCTTTGCCTGAGGCGTCATGGCCACGCGCGGTCAGCCGCTCAAGGTCCGGCGGCAAAGGATATTCGAAAGTGCTGCTGGTCATGCCAAGAGGACCGAGTATCCAGTCGCGCACAATGTCGGTGAACGGCATCCCGACCGCATCGGTGAGAGCCAATTGCTGGATCAAGGTGCCACCACCGGAATAATGGGCAGCAGCGAGGGGCGGTCGAACCAATCGCACTGGACCGACATTCGAGGGCGGCTGGCCGTCGAGTATCTGCGGCACTGTTGGCAGCGGAGTTCCGGGGTCGTAGCCGGGGAACCCGAAGCCGTCGCCGGTACCAGAGGTATGGCTCAAGAGTGTTCGCGGGGTCACGGGCGGACCACCGCTAAACGGCGAGTCCGGCAATCGCCACGATGTCAAAATGGTGTTGATGTCCTGGTCGAGGCCGAACATTCCGCCGTCGACGGCCTTGAGCGACGCCATGGCGGCGACCGGCTTGCTGATCGATGCAGCCTGATAAAGCGTCTCGTTCGTGGCAGGCGCTCCGGTCTCGGCGTCTGCCACTCCCCAGGAATTTGCCCAGTCAATCGCGAAGTCATGGATCACCGCGATGCTGAGGCCCGGCACCCGATAGTAGAGCATCAACTCTTGTATCGTCAGTGGATCAGTTCCCTGACGATTGGGTACCTGAGGGCCATCAATTTCTGCGAGCATTTAAGGAGCGCCGTCTGAATGGCTACTGAATTGGGTTTTGGTGGTCACGATATGATGTGATTGCGACGGGGTGTCGAAACCAAGTTGGGTGAACAGCCTGATGTGGATCGCGACCGTGATGTGCGGGTCGCCGCCCAATTCTCGCTCGCGAGGCGGTCGTGGTGGGCGTAGCGGACGGCGTAGACCTCGCAGGGAACCGGGTCGGACATCCGGATCTCCTCGCTCCCGCTGATCTCAATTGCCGCGCTTCACCTCGACGCCGGCCCAGTCCTCGATGCAGCGGATAATGGTGGTGAAGTCGCTGGCAGGGCCGTTCGCGGCATTGGCGAATTGCCAGAGCTGGCGCACGGCGCTGCCGACCCACATCGGCACCTGCAACGCCTCGGCCTCCTCCAGGCACAGCCGCACGTCCTTGTACATGAGGCCCGTGGCGAAGCCATAGTCGAAGCTGCGCGGCAGGATCGCCTTCGGGAATTTGTCCTCGGTGGCGGTGTTGCGTCCGCTACCGGCGTTGATGACGTCGACCATGACTTGCGGATCGAGGCCCGCCTTGACGCCCATGACGATCGCCTCGCAGGAGATCGCCATCGCGGTAGCCGAGAGCAGGTTGTTCGCGAGCTTCATCGTCTGGCCCATGCCCGGGCGCGCTCCGATGTAGAAGACCTTGCCGAACACCCGGAGGATCGGCTCCAGCCGCTCGAAGAGCGGATGCGGGCAGGCTGCCATCACCGCCAAGGTTCCTTTCTGGGCGCCGGCGACGCCGCCGCTCACCGGCGAATCGACGGCGGCGATGCCGCGCGCGCCCAGCCCCTCCGCGATCTCGGCGGCGGTGCGCGGGCCGGTTGTAGAGAGATCGATGAAGGTCTTGACCCGATTGCCCGCGCCGATGCCGTTTTCGCCCAGCGCCACCGCGCGCACGATGTCGGGCGTGGGCAAACTCACCAGCACAGTCTCCACCGCCGCGGCGAGATCCCGCGCCGAAGGCGCCACCGCCGCACCGCGCGCAGCCAGCGGCTTCGTCGCCTCGGAATTGGTATCGAAGATCGTGAGCCGATAGCCGGCATCGACGAGGCGGCCGGCCATGGGTTCGCCCATCCTGCCGACACCGATAAAGCCGAGATGCTCGGGCATGGGCTGTCTCCGATTTGAGGACAGGCTAGGCAGTCGCCTGACGGTTCAGCGCACGGATCTGCTCGAGCGCGATGGGCGTGAAGGGTGCTGGCGTCATCACGCGCGTCTCCATGTGCTCGAACAGCGGCCGTACCGTGGCGAGGAACTTAGCCCAACCGGGGTGCGCGGCGCAGGCCTCGCGCCGCTCTGCGCGGTCCTCCATGCTCTCGTAGGCCCAGAGATGCACCACCTCGTTGAGCGGCCCCACCTCGGTCACGAAATAGCCGATGAGGCCGCCGAGCGTCTCGCGCATCACCGGGAGACCCAGCGTCTCGACCGCCTCCAGGAAGTCCGGGATCTTTCCGAGCTTCACGAGATAGACGCGCTGCTCCACGATCATGGCGACCTACTTCGCAACCCAGATCGCCTTAGCGACCGCGGATTCCGTCGGGAAGATCGTGACCGGCACGCCATTCTGCCACTGCACGATCACCAGCGGAGCGTCGACGCGGCGGCCCTTCTCGTCGAACTTGACGTGATTGCCGGCGAAGTACCGGGCAGCGCCCGTTGTCGTATCCATGGCGCGGACGGCGTCCGCGACCTTGTGGCGGTCGGCCACGCCGGCCTTCTCGAGCGCTTCCTTGATGATCCAGATGTGCCCGTAGTCGCAGAGGCTGTCCTGCGTCATCCAGGGCTCGCCGGTGCGCTTCTTGAAGCGCTCGACCAGCTCTTCCGAGCCCTTGAGCGGCCAATTGGCGATGGTGACCAGCGTATCTTCCGTCGCCTCGGCGCCGGCGATCTTCAGGAGCTCCGGCGTCACCATGTGGGAGCCGTTGCCGATGGCGGGCAGCTTGCTCGCCCCGATGCCCATCTCCGCGAGCTTCTGGAGCAAGATCGAATCGTCGGGCACGCTGGTCGAGATCACGAAGACGAAGTCGGGCCGCGCGGCGCGGACCTTGGCGATGATCGGGGTGGCGTCGGAGAGCGGCGGCGTATAGACCTCGTCGGCCATGAGCTTGATGCCGTACTTGGCGAGCCCGCCGTCGCGCATGGGCTTCGTGATGCTCACGGGTGCGGCGGTGTTGTCGCTGACGATCGCCACTGTCGCGGGAGTCTTGCCCGTTGCGCTCTTTGCCAGCTCCACGATCGTCGGCAGCATCAGCTCGGTCTGCTTTTCGCCGGTCGCAGAGGTCTGGAACACGTAGTGGAAGCCGCGGTTGGTGATCTGGTCAGAATAGGAGAGCGTGAACCACGGCAGCTCCGCGCGCTCGGTCACCTCGGTCACCGCGAGCGTGAAGGAGCTCAGCCAGGAGCCCTCGCCCGCCACCAGATCGGGCTCCTGCGAGAGCAGACGCTGCGCGGCGTTCTTGGCCTTCTCGGGCGTGTCGCCGGTATCGGCGACGACCAGCTTGAGTTTGGCGCCGCCCAGCGACTTGATGCCGCCGGCGTTGTTGATGTCGTCGACCGCCATTTCGGCGCCCTTCTTCACGAGGTCGCCCTGACGTGCCCACGGACCCGAGAGCGGTGCGATGAGCGCGATCTTCACCTCGCTCTGTTGCGCGAAAGCCGGAGCGATGGCGATCGCGGCAAGAGCGAGCCCGGTCAAGCACGAGACTTGCAGATTTCTCAGAGGCATTGTGACCCTCCCAAAGCGTGTCTTTGTTACATGCCGAGATAGATGGTCCTGATCCGGTCGTCCGCGAGCAGGATCTGGTGCGAGCCCTGGAGCACGACGCGCCCGGCCTCCAGAACATAGCCGAAGTCGCAGGATTGTACCGCCTCGGCGACGCGCTGCTCCACCAGGAGGATCGTCAATCCGTCCTCGCGGTGCAGCTCGCCTATCCGCTCGAAGATCAGGTCCGCCACCGTGGGCGCCAAGCCCATGGAGGGCTCGTCCAGCATCAGGAGGCGCGGTGAGGACGCGATGCCGCGGCCGATCGCGAGCATCTGTTGCTCGCCGCCGGAAAGCGTGCCGGCGAGCTGATCGCGCCGCTCGGCGAGGACGGGGAAGAGCGCGAAGATCCGATCCAAGTTGCGCCGCCAGTGCCGCTGGCCCGCCGCGGGATAGGCGCCGATCTCCAGGTTCTCGAGCACGCTCATGGAATTGAAGACCTGGCGGCCCTCGGGCACATGGGCGATGCCGAGATGCGCGCGCTCGGACGGGGCGATCGCCAACAGGTCGCGCTCCTCATAGCGGATCGCGCCGCCGATGGGTGCGACGGCGCCCGAGATTGCCTTGAAGAGCGTGGTCTTGCCGGCGCCGTTGGGACCCACGATCGCGACGTATTGTCCCTCGCGTACGTCGAGTGACACCTCCGAGAGCGCTTGGAGGCCGCCGTAGCTCACCGAGAGCGCGTCGATCTCAAGCACGGATGGCCGCCCATTTGGTGCCGAGATACGCCTCCACGACGCTGCGATCGTTCGTGACATCGCGGGGATGGCCGGACGCAAGGATGCGGCCATGATCCAGCACCACCAGCCGCCCGGCGAGCCGCATCATCGCGCGCATGGTGTGCTCGATGATCACGACGGTGACGCCGCTCGCGGAGATCGATCGAATCACCGCGATCATATCCTCGACCTCCACCGCTCCGAGTCCGGCGAGCGGCTCGTCCATCAGCAGGAGACGCGGGCGTCCAGCAAGGGCGCGCGCGAGCTCCATGAGCCGGAGCTCCTTGTTCGTGAGGCTGCCCGCGATTGCGTCGGCGCGCTCGAGCAGACCAACGCGCGCCAACGCCTCGCGCGCCGCCACGAGTGCCTCGTCGCCGCGCGCCGTTGCGACATAGGCGCCGATCACGACGTTCTGCAAGATCGACATGCGCGCGAAGGCCCGCACGACCTGGAAGGTTCGGCCAACCCCGAGGCCGCAGATCCGGTTCGGCTTCAACCCGGCGAGGCTGCGGCCCTCGAATGTGATCTCGCCGCTGCCCGCGCGCAGGAAACCATTCAGCAGGTTGAACAGCGTGGTCTTGCCGGCGCCATTCGGGCCGATGATTCCGAGGATTTCCCCGACCTGGACCTCGAAGCTCACCTCCGCGACCGCCCGGAGGCCACCGAAGGATTTGTCGAGCCCACTGACGCGGAGGATCGAAGTGCGCTCGGCTGCAGGAGCTGGCGGACGCGCGAGCGGGATCACCGGCGCCACCGGTAGCGCGGGCGCGGGCGCGGCGCTCCCTCGCGAGCGCGCGAGACGATCGCGCACCCGCCAGTAGATGCCTTCGGGCGCCAGCAGGATCACCGCGATGATCGCAATGCCATAGACCACGCCCTGAATGCCCGGGATCTTGTCGCCGAGCTGAGCCTGTAGCGTCTCGCTCAAGGGGATCAGCACGGCGGCGCCGATCACGGGACCCCAGAGGGTGCCGACGCCGCCGAACAGCACGACCACCAGCGCCTGCGCCGAGGTGAGCATGCCGAAGACGCTGTCGGGCGTCACCACAAGCAGGACCACGGCGTAGAGCCCGCCCGCGGCCGCCGCGATGCCACCGCTCAGCATGATCGCGCGCATTTTCCAGGCGAGGGTGTCGATGCCGGCCGCCTCGGCGGCGGGCTCGTTCTGCTTGATCGCCAGGAGCGACATGCCGAAGCGGGAGCGCTCCACAGCGAGCGTCACCAGCAAGGCCGCCACCAGAAGTGCCACGGCGAGCGCAATATAGAGGTGGTAATCCGAGAATTGCATGTACCAGCCCGGCGCCTCGCGCTTCATCGGCAGCGGGACTTCCTGGTAGCCGAGCCACTCGAAGACGTAGAGCAGCGCCATTGGGTAGGCGAGCATCGAGAGCGCGAAGTAATGGCCACGCAGCCGGAAAGTCGGATAACCGATGATGGCGCCGGCCGCCGCGCCCACGACCATGCCCATGGGGATGCCGAGCCACGGCGTCACGTCGAAGCTGACGAGCGCGATCGTCACGGTGTAAGCGCCGAGACCGAAGAACGCCGCGTGCCCAAACGAGACGAGGCCCGTGTAGCCGCTGAGCAGATTCCAGGACAGACCCATCACCGCCCAGATCGGCACCAGCGTCATCATCAGCAAATAATAGGAGTTGCTCACCAGCGACCCGAGGCCCAGCCAAGCAACCGCAAGGCCCGCCACGATCAGCAGATGCACGCCGAGGCCGCCGCGAGACTGCATGGCTCAGACGCGCTCCGTCGCGCGGCCGAAGAAACCCTGCGGCCGGATCAGCACGACCAGCAGGAACACCGCGAAGATCGCCGCGTTCTGCAGTTGAACCGGCAGCACCAGAGTTGAGAGCTGCTGCACCAGGCCGATGGTCATGCCGCCCCAGAACGCGCCCAAAATGCTGCCCATGCCCCCGAGCACGACGCCTGCGTACATGATGATGACGAAGTCCAGACCCACATAGGGCTGAAACGGATTGAAGGTGCCGACGAGCCCTCCGGCGATCGCGGTGACGCCGGTGCCGATGCCGAAGGCGATCCGATGCGCGCGATCGACCTCGATCCCCATGTACGTCGCCGCGCGCGGATTGTCCGCGGCCGCCCGCAGCGTCTTGCCGAGGCGCGATCGGTTGATGAGCCAATAGAGCGCCGCGCCTACAACGAGCGACACCAGCGCCGCAATAATGCGCGCCTGGTTCAGGAAGATGGTCGCGGTGTCGTTGTAGAGGAGCGGTATCTCCCAGGCGCGCGCAGCGAGCGGTGTGCGCACGGATTGCGGCGTCGACCCGAAGACTATGAGACCGCCGTTCTCGATGATCAGGGCGACGCCGAGAGTGAGAATGAGCTGAGCGTAGTGTCCCTCACCCTCGATGCCTGCGACGCGCGTGCCGGTGACCCGCGAGATCAGAAACCTGTGCAGCAGGTAGCCGCCGACGTAGAGCGCCGGTCCCGCGAGCACGGCCGTGATGAAAGGCGCCGCCGCCGAGCCCAGCAACGGCAGCGCGGCGACGCCGCCCACGACATAGAGCGTGAAATACATGCCCAGCATGAGGAAGTCGCCCTGGGCGAAATTGATCACCCGCATCACCCCGAAGATGATGCCGAGCCCGACGCACATGAGGCCGTAGATGGCGCCTACAAGCAGCCCCGCGACCAGCGCCTGCAGGAAGATCTCGAGGAAAGCACCGAAAGAATCCACTCCCCCTCCCTGGCGGCGCGCCGTTGTTTGCTTCTGGGCGGCGCTGTCCCTCGTAGCGGTCGATCGCGTACGCTACTCGATTGGCCCACCCTGCACCACCAAGCCCGGAGTGACGTCGGAGGCCTAGGGCCGCAACAGATAGTCATACGCCGAGAGCACATGGACGCGGACGATGTGCAGGAACTCCTCGATCTCGACGTGCTCGTCGGTTGAGCCCATGCCGCGCGGGAACGGCCCATAGACGTAGGCGGGGATGTTGCGGTAGCGCCAGAGCCGCGCGTCGGTACCGCCGAGGCTCACGATCGGGATCGGCGTGAAGCCTTTGAGCCCGCTAACGTTACGCTGGAGGATCTCGACCATTTCGCCGTTGGGATCGCACCAGGAAGGCGGGCTGAACTGCGTCTCGCGCATGGTGGCCTCGGGATAGTCCTTCAGCACATTGGCAACAACGTCGAGTACCTGGCTCTTCTCGACGCCCACGGGCAGCCGGATATCGACCTCGAAGACGCACTCGCCCGGCACCATGTTCACCTTGAGCCCGCCACGGACGGTGCCGACGTTCAGCGTCACGGCCGAGACCGCCGCCGCGGCGCCGGTGCCCATGGCCTTCTCCATGGTCGCGTTACCCTGCTCAAGCGCGGCGCGAATGTTGTCGGAGATCTCGGGCTTGATCTCCGTCACCGCCTCGAGATCGCGGGCGAGCGCCATGGCGACCTTGGTGGCGCTCTTGCTGTAATGCGTATAGGCACCGTGGGCGCCGGGCGTCCGCACCGTGAACTCCAGCCAGAGCGGCCCCTTCTCGCCGAAGCGGATCGAATAGGGGCTGCCGGGCTCGCCGTTCAGCAAGCAATCCCCGTGCACCTCCGGGTGGTGCTCCATGAGATAGCGCGCGCCCCAGGGCCCGAACGTCTCCTCGTCCGACACCGCCGTGAGCGTGAGCCTGCCCTTGAGCCGATCCTTGATCCGGTGCAGCAGCCGGTACGTCATGATGGACGCGGTGGTGCCCGCCTTCATGTCGGCGGCGCCGCGGCCATAGAGCTTGCCATCGACGATCGCGCCGCCCCAGGGATCCTGGGTCCAGCCGTGGCCCTCGCCCACCGGGAAGCAATCGATATGGCCGTTGAGCACGAGGTGCCGGCCGGGCGAGCTGCCCTCGAAGCTGCCGACGATATTGGGCATCGTCTCCTGCGGCGCGATCACGCGATAGGGCAAGCCGCAGCGCCCGAGATACCCGGCGATGAAAGTGGCGGCGGCGCGCGTATCGCCCGGCGGGTTCGGACTCTTCGCGCGCACGAAACCTTGCAGGAACTCGATCAGCTGGGGGCGTTCTTCCTTGATCCAGCCCTGAAGCAGGTCCCGATCGGACGGCATGGCGTTTTCTCCCTCCTCTGCTGCGGGTCCCACCGGCTTCAAGTGGGTTGCGGCTTTGATTTTCGCCTTGGCGCTGTCCGTCCTCTCTTCGCCGCGACCCGACGCGCCGCCGCCAACGCCGCTCGCGCCCACGTGACAAGCTCTTCGGGTTCTCGAGCAACCGCTCCGGCGCGCGCCAAAAGGAGAGGTCTATGGTGCTGCCCTTCTTCTCGTAGCTGAGAGGCGGAGCGGACTGGGCTTCCTTGAAGACCGCTCGGTTGTGGTCGTCAACCCGGAAGTAGAGCGTGTCGTTCGTTACCATCCCGAACATCAGCCCGTTGCAGAACACGCCGGTCTTGCCGAACATACGCCGCAGGGCGACGCGGCCGAGCGGCGCGAGCTGCTCGCGCAGGAACTCGGCAAAGCTGTCGCCGGCAACCATCCTCCGTCCTCTGTCAGGCAAAGTGAGGCATGACATCCGAGGCGAAAAGCTCACGGGTCTCTACGTCGTTCCGCCGATCGGCGTTGATCAGTAGCTCAATGCCGGCGTCCTGGTGTTGCCCGATCAGATCGATGGCCTCGGACGCCGTGCCGACAAAGCCGCGCAACGGTCCGCCGCCGGCCAGCCGCTCGCGCTTTACCGCCACCGCGGCGGCGTCACGGGCGAGAAGCCAGGGCTGGATACGGGTCTTTTCGATCGTATCGTAATCGCGACCCGCCACGTCGCAATGTCCGCGCAGCACCGCCAGCTTATGCCGTATCTCCGCGATGTCGCCGTCGACGATATTGCAGGCGTCGGCGAGACGGGCGACCGCACGCAGGGTCATCTGCTCGCCGGCGCCGGCGATCATCACCGGCGGTCGCGGCTTTTGGACCGGTTTCGGTTCGAGAATCGCGTCCTCGATGTGGAAATACTGGCCGCGGAAGGTCGTACGTGGCTCGGTCCACATCTTCAGGATCAACTGGACCGCCTCTTCCATCTGGCGGATGCGGGTCGCCGGCTGCGGCGGGAACTCCCAGCCGTATTGCTTGTATTCATCCTCGAAAAACCCGGCGCCGATGCCGAGCGTCAATCGTCCCTTGCTGATCAGATCGACGCTCGCCGCGATCTTGGCGAGATGCGCAGGATTGCGATAACCGACCGCCGTGCAAAGGGTGGCGAGACGGATGCGGCTCGTGACAGCAGCCAGCGCCGCCAGGACGGTCCAGCCTTCCAAGACCGGCTCGTCGGGCGCGCCCACGCGGGGGATCTGGATCATGTGATCCATTACCGAGAACCAGACAAAGCCGCGATCTTCTGCCCACTGCGCCTTCGCCTTCACCGCCTCGAACGCCTCGGCTGGGTCGGGACCGTCGAGCCAGGACGAGTGGTGAATGCCGAACTTCATGGTTGTGGCCCTCGCTCTGCTTGGACTGAGCTGCGACGGCTATCAAGCGGCCGATGATGAGACGCCGTTATGGACAGAAGTCACAGTGAGTAGGTCCTCGCCCTCGCACGAAGTGTCCCACTTTCACGCCAATTCTCTAAATCGCAAGGGAAATGGTGCTAGCCTGACGTATTCGTCAGCCTAGCGCGGCCTGGAGGTACGCGGTCGGTTTTGTAAAAGGGATCGTGCTGCTGG